>ENA-OWNT01001308-OWNT01001308.1-seawater-metagenome-genome-assembly--contig:-NODE-1308-length-32355-cov-5.959694_pt1 | contig 32355 bp, 24 predicted proteins | sample MGYA00238136_ERZ651165 | MGnify/ENA primary metagenome ERZ651165 (study PRJEB26861, sample SAMN08777766) | seawater metagenome | isolation source: coastal seawater | place: USA: Florida | collected...
CCCCTTGGACGGCGGGCGCGGCGTGGGCCTCGTGGGCCGCGGACGCGATGGCGTCCTGCAGGCAGACGATCACCGGCGGACTGGTGGCGGGCAGCCAGGGAACGGTCCGCAGGAGGTGGGCGACCACTACGTCCACGTGCTCAGCGGCTTCGCGGACGGCCTCCCGCACGGCGTCCGTGGCGTACAGGGCCTCCTGGAGGGAGTCGCCGGCGAGGAGGCCCCGACCCAGCGCGAGCGCTGTTCCGCGCCGGGAGCTCGGCACGATGCGGGTGCGGGCGAAGTGAGGAGGGGGCGGCCCGGCGCTCGCGCCGACGGTCACGAGGTCGACCGGCCCCAGGCCTGCCAGGACCTCCGCGATCTGTGCGGTGCGCAGTCGGTCGCCGCCGAGCGCCGGCCAGGGGGGGCGGGAGCACAGCAGCAGGCTGCGGATCGTCACCGGGCGGCCCGGATCGCGAGGAACCGGTCGAGCAGCGGACCGATGGCGTCCAGGGGCCACTGGGTGTCCGGATCGGACAGGGCCCGCGCCGGGTCCGGGTGCACCTCAAGGTAGAGCCCGTCGTACCCGGCGCCGGCGGCCGCTCCCACCAGGGTGGGGATCACGGACCGGTCGCCGCCCGATGCCGTCCCCCGCCCGCCGGGCGTCTGGGCGGCGTGGCTCGCGTCGAAGATGGGGCGACCGTGCTCCGCGAGCGCGGGCAGGCTGCGGAAGTCCACCACCAGGTCGCCGTGCCCAAAGGACGTGCCGCGCTCCGTGATCCACCGGTCGGCCGCGCCAACGAGCTTCTCCAACGCCGGACCCACCTGCCAGGGAGCGAGGAACTGGCCCTTCTTGAGGTTCACGACCCGCGCCGTCGCGCCCGCGGCGGCGAGCAGGTCGGTCTGGCGGCACAGGAACGCGGGGATCTGCAGGACGTCCACCACCTCCGCCGCAGCCGACGCCTGCGCGGCGGTGTGGATGTCCGTCAGCAGCGGCACCCCGACGCTGCTCCTCACGCGCGCGAGGATCTCGAGCCCGGCGTCCAGACCGGGGCCGCGGTACGACCCGCCCGAGGTTCGGTTCGCTTTGTCGAAGCTCGCCTTGAACACGAAGGGAAGGTGGCGCCGCGCGGCCTCGGTGGCCAACGTGTCGGCGATGAGCAGCGCATCGTCTGGATCTTCGAGCGCGCACGGACCTGCGACGAGCAGGGGTTGGCCGGCGGGCCACAGCGGAGCGGGCGTGGGCACGGCAGGATTGTAGGGGTGGACTTCGTCGTCTTCAGCGATGACTGGGGTCGCCGCCCGTCGGCGCCGCAGCACCTCTTCGCCGTCCTGGCGCGCCGACACCGCGTCCTGTGGGTCGAGCCAGCGGGGCTGCGTCGCCCCCGGGTGACCCGCGCCGACCTCGCGCGATCGGCTCAGAAGCTGCGCGGGTTCCTGCCCGGGGCGCCGCCTGCGTCCGCCGATCCGTGGCTCCCCCAGCCCGCGTCCCTGACCCGCCTCGTGCCCCCCGTCGTGCCGGCCTACGGCGTCCCGGCGGTGAGGGCCGTGAACGACCGGGCCGTGAGCCGCGCGGTGACGGCGGCGATGGAGGACCGCAACTTCGTGGACCCGGTGGTGCTGACGACGATCCCGACCGTCGCGGGCGCTGTGACGAGCCTCGGCCCGTGCTCGATCTACTGGCGCGTCGACGACTTCAGCCTGTGGCCCGGATATGACGCGGACGCGATCCGCGAGCGGGAGCAGGCCCTGCTGGGTTGCGTGGACCTGCTGCTCGCCTCGGCTCCGGCGTTGCTGGCCCCTGCGGCGTCGGCGGCCGTCTTCCCCCACGGCGTGGATGCAGGCCACTGGGCCGCGCCACCCCGTGCGACGGACCCGATCCGCAGGGTGGTCGTGGCGGGCCGGCTGGATGGCCGGGTGGACACGGAGCTGCTCTCCGGCTTCGCGGATGCGCGGCCCGACGTGACCCTGGAACTCGTGGGCGACGCGGTCGATCTGCCGGTCGCCCTCCTCGCGCGCCCCAACGTCCTCCACACGCCCTATGTGGCCTACCAGTCCCTCCCCGCACACCTGGCGGCTGCCGATCTGCTCCTGATCCCCTATCGGCTGAACCCCTGGACCCAGTCCCTCGCCCCGCTGAAGGTCCGCGAGTACCTGGCGACGGGGCGGCCCGTCGTGACGACGGCGCTCCGCGGGATCGTCGAGGATCCCGACGTGCGCCCACACGTGGCCGTGGTCACCGGGGTCGACGACCTGCTCGCGGCCTGCGACGCGCCCACGCCTCCGCGCGGCTTCGACGTAGCGTCCATGTCCTGGGAGCAGCGGGCAGCCAACCTCGAAGCGCGGATCGCGCTGCTACGCTCCCCGGCGCTTTGACCCGACCCGTCCTGCACGCGCTCGCCTGGCCCGGAGGCCTCGGGGGCGCCGCCCGCTCCGTCGAAGAGACGTGCGCCGCGCAGCTGCGGAATGGTGTCACCGCGGAAGCCTGGCTCTGCACCGCAAACCGTCTGACTCCGAGCCCCGTGCCCGAGCGGTTCGCCGCCCGGGGGGTCCCGGTGCATCGCTGGACGGCGGACACCTTCCTCGCGCCCCGCGCGGTGCGCGATCTCACGCGCTGCCTCCGCGCCCTCGGCCGCGACGCCGTGCTGCACACCCACGGCGAGCGCGCGCTGCTCTGGGGCCTCGCCGCCGCCGGCCTGACCGGGGCGCGCCATGTGCACACGATGCACGGGTGGATCCGGAACACGATGGCGGACCGGCGACGGGAAGAGCGCGCGCGGAGCCTGCTCGCCCGGGTGGACGCAGTGGTCGCCGTGCACGACGTCGTGGCGGAAGGCTTCGCCGGCGCGCACGTCGTTCCGAACACGCTGGACGCCCGTCGGTTCTCCCGAGCGGCCGGCGATCGCGAGCGCACTCGCCGGCACTGGGGCCTCGGCGCGGCGGACCGCGTCTACCTCTTCCTCGGTCGGCTCGCCGCCGAGAAGGGCGCGGACCGCCTGGCCGTCATCCAGGCTCGCCTCCAGACCGTGTCGGCCGCCGGTCGACTCGTCGTGGCGGGCAGTGGACCCCTCGGGCCCGGTGTCGAGGCGATGACCGACGTGCGCATGCTCGGCGAGCGGGCAGACCCGGCCGCCGTCCTCGCCGCCGCAGACGTGGTGCTGATGCCGTCGCGTTCGGAGGGACTCCCGATGACCGCCCTCGAGGCCGCGGCCGTGCAGGTCCCGCTGGTGGGGTTCCCCGTCGGTGGACTCGCGGACTCCGGCCTGGCTCTGACCGTGCCCGACGGCGACGTGGACCGGCTGGTGGACGCAGCGGTGCGGCTGGTGCGGGACGACGCGCTGCGGGCCCGGGCGCTGGACCAGTCCACGTCCGCCCTGGCGGGGCCGTTCGCGCCGGCCCGCCACGCGGCCGCCCTGTCGGACATCTACGACGGCCGCGCGTGATAACCTCACCCACCTTGTATCGACCCGGAGACGATCGACGATGACCAGTGGTGCACGACTCGGAGAGCTCCTCGTTCGCGAGCGGCTGATCACTCCGCTTCAGCTTCAGCAGGCCGTCGAAGAGCAGCGCAGCACGGGGGGGCGCCTCGGTTACCAGCTCACGAAGATGGGCTTCATCGAGGAAAACGAGCTCACTGCCTTCCTCAGCAAGCAGTACGGCGTTCCTTCGATCGATCTCAATGAGTTCGACATCGAGCCGGACATCATCAAGCTGATCCCGAAGGAGGTCGTGCTCAAGCACCAGGTCATCCCGGTGAACCGCACCGGCTCCACGCTGATCGTGGCGATGGCCGACCCGTCGAACATCTTCGCCATCGACGACATCAAGTTCCTCACGGGATACAACGTCGAGGTCGTGGTCGCGTCCGAGCAGGCCATCGAAGCCGCGGTCGAGAAGTACTACACGTCCAACGTCACGTTCGACGACGTGATGCTCGACTTCGACGACGACGACGTCGACGTCATCGACGCCGAAGAGGACATCAACGAGCTCGATCTGGAGAAGTCCGCGGGCGACGCGCCCGTCATCAAGCTCGTGAACCTGATCCTGCTGGACGCCATCCGCAAGGGCGCCTCGGACATCCACGTCGAGCCCTTCGAGAAGCAGCTCCGCGTCCGCTACCGCATCGACGGCATGCTCTACGAGGTCATGAAGCCGCCGGTGAAGCTGAAGCACGCGATCACCTCGCGCATCAAGATCATGAGCCAGCTCGACATCGCCGAGCGGCGGCTCCCGCAGGACGGTCGCATCAAGCTCAAGATGGGCAAGAACAAGGAGATGGACTTCCGCGTCTCCGTGCTGCCCGTCATCTGGGGCGAGAAGATCGTGCTCCGGCTGCTCGACAAGTCGAACCTGCAGCTCGACATGACGAAGCTGGGCTTCGAGGAGAAGACGCTCGAGGTCTTCAAGAAGTCGATCCACCAGCCCTACGGGATGATCCTCATCACCGGACCGACCGGATCCGGCAAGACGACGACGCTGTACTCGGTGCTCTCGGAGCTCAACACGACGGAGACGAACATCTCCACCGCCGAGGATCCGGTCGAGTACAACCTGTTCGGCATCAACCAGGTGCAGATGCACGACGACATCGGGCTCAACTTCTCGAGCTCCCTGCGGTCGTTCCTGCGCCAGGACCCGGACATCATCCTCGTCGGTGAGATCCGCGACTTCGAGACGGCGGAGATCGCCATCAAGGCGGCGCTCACCGGCCACCTCGTCCTCTCCACGCTGCACACCAACGACGCCCCGTCGTCCGTCTCGCGTCTGCTGAACATGGGCATCGAGCCGTTCCTGGTGGCCTCCGCCGTCGTGCTCATCGGCGCGCAGCGCCTGGTGCGCAAGTCGTGCAACGAGTGCCGCGAGGTGATCGATGTCCCCCGCCAGGTGCTGCTCGACCTGGGCGTGCACCCGGACGAAGTCGACGAGTTCCAGATCCAGAAGGGCATGGGCTGCCGGGTCTGCAACAACACCGGCTACAAGGGCCGCATCGCGGTCTACGAGATCATGACGATGACCGAGGAGCTGCGCGAGTTCGTCCTGAACGGCGCCTCCACGCTGGAGCTCAAGCGCGAGGCCGTGCGCCAGGGGATGAAGACCCTGCGCATGTCGGCCCTGACCAAGCTGCGCGAGGGGATGACGTCCCTGGACGAGGTCAGCCGCCTGACCGCCGGCGACTAGCCGATGCATCCGCTGATGCGGCGCCTGCTGAGCACGATGCTCAGGGAGGGCGCATCCGACCTGCACATCACGACCGACTCGCCCCCCGTTCTGCGGGTCGACGGCGAGCTGATCCCGACCCAGTCGGCGCCCCTCGGTCCCGAGGACACGCGGGACCTCTGCTACTCGGTGTTGACCGACGAGCAGCGGGAGCGCTTCGAGCGGGAGCAGGAGCTCGACTTCTCGATCGACGCGAAGGGGCTGAGCCGTTTCCGCGCGAACCTGTACTGGCAGCGGGGCGCCGTCGGCGGGGCGTTCCGGGTGATCAGCTACTCGGTGCCGGCCCTGGCGGAGCTGGGACTGCCGCCGATCCTGAGCGAGCTCGCGCGCAAGCCGCGCGGCCTGATCCTCGTCACCGGGCCCACGGGCTCCGGCAAGTCGACGACCCTCGCGTCGATGATCGACCAGATCAACGAGGAGTCTCCGGTCCACATCCTCACGGTCGAGGATCCGATCGAGTACCTGCATCCGAACAAGCGGGCGCTCATCAACCAACGCGAGATCGGGGCGGACACGCCCTCGTTCAAGTCCGCGCTGCGCCACGTGCTGCGCGAGGACCCGGACATCGTCCTGATCGGTGAGCTGCGGGATCTGGAGACGATCGAGGCCGCGCTGAACGTCGCCGAGACGGGGCACCTCGTCCTGGCGACCCTGCACACGAACTCCGCCGTACAGACGCTGAACCGCCTCACCGACGTCTTCCCCCCGCACCAGCGCAGCTTCGTGCGCAACCAGCTGAGCTTCGTGCTCGAGGGGATCTGCTCGCAGATCCTGCTCCCGAGGGCCGATGGTCCCGGCCGGGCCTGCGCCTGCGAGGTCCTGATCCCGACGCCCGCCATCCGCAACCTGATCCGCGAAGAGAAGACCCACCAGATCTACAGCTCGATGCAGATCGGGCAGGGCCAGACGGGCATGCAGACGCTCAACCAGGCGCTGTACGACCTCGTGGACCAGGGCCTCGTCGCGCTTGACCTGGCGCTGTCGCGGTCTTCCGATCCCGGTGAGCTGAACTCGATGGTGAGCAACCGGAGCCGCAATGCGCGCGGCGGACGCGCCCCTCGATACTGATCGCTCGCGGCGCCACGTCGCGCTGCTCGTGCTCGTGGCCGCGATCCTCGCGATCCTCCCGCTGCTGAGCGCGTTCCCTGCCGACTGGATCTGGGACGACCACGCGGTCTTCGAGCACAACCCGAAGCTCCGCCTGCGGCACGTGACCGGGTACTGGACGCAGGGCGAGTGGGCCTGGTCCGGGATCGGGCGTCCGGCCCGCTACAACCCGGTGACCTGGACGCTGTTCTCGGTGCAGGGCTCGCTGTTCCTGCCGCCGACCCCGGGAGCGTTCCGCGCCGTCAGCATCGCGCTGCACGCGGTCAACGCCGCGCTCGTCGCGCTCCTGCTGTTCCGCCTCCAGCGGGGACGGGACCGCGCGGTCTGGCTCGCGGCGCTCGGCGGAGCGCTCGTGTTCGCCTGGCACCCCGCACAGGCCGAGGTCGCGCTGTGGCCGTCGGGTCAGTCGGACGCGCACGCGATGCTGTTCCTGCTGCTGGGGGCGCACATCGTCCTCGGGGGCGGCTCGCGGCGGATGGTGGGCGGCACCCTCGTGCTCGGCTTGAGCGTGCTGTGCAAGGAGTCGTACGCGCCGATGGCCCTGGTGCTGCCGCTCGGCCTGGCCCTGCTGGCTCCCTGGAAGCAGCTGCGCTGGGCCTGGGGGACGGCCACGGCGGTCCTGTTCCTGCTTGGGGTGCGCGGGGTGCGCGCGCTGATCGACATCGAGGTGCCCGACGTCGTCGCGGGCCGCGTGAACCTGCCCAAGCTCGCCGGCGCGTTCACGGAGCTCGTGCGCATGGGCCTCGCGCCCTCGGAGGTGTCCCAGATGCGGGCCGTACCGATGGCACCGACCGTGACCGGGGTCCTGTGCGCCGTGGCCCTCGTGGGGGCGGTGGCGATCGGCCTGTGGCGCTGGAACCGCGATGGAGGGCGGCTCCTGGCCCTGGGGGGCACCCTGTTTGCGGCGGGGATCGGGCTGTCGGCGCTGGCCGCCGCGGCGTACGAGCTGTTGCCCGATCGGTACCTCTACAGCGGCTCGGTGGGTCTCGCGGCCGCGACCGTGGGGGCAGTCCAGCTTGTGGGGGTCGGTCGGCGCCGGATCGCGGGGGCGCTGCTGGCCGTGGTGCTGCTCGGGTGCGCCGCGATCACCTGGCAGCAGGGCGTGCGCTGGGTCGACGAGGTCGCGTTCTTCCGCTGGGAGGTGGACCTCTACCCCGATCTGCCCCAGACCAACTACTTCCTCGGGCTGACGCTCACCGATCGCGCGCGCCCCGCGGAGGCGCTCCCGTGGCTGGAGCGCGCAGCGGAGCGGGGACCACAGCTTCCCCAGGTGTGGGGGCAGCTGGCGTTCACGCGGAGGGAGCTGGGAGACCGCGCGGGAGCGCTCGCCGCCGCGGAACAGGGACTCGCGCTGCAGCCGGGGGAGCCGCAGATGACGCGGCTCCGGGACGAGCTCCTGGGGCTCTAGGCGTCCGACATGCGGCCGCGGACCTCGGTGGCCTCGCCGAGCTGCAGTCGGAAGCGCGAGGGCAGGCGGTACCGGCCACCAGCGCGCAGATCCTTGCCGTTCAGGTTGGTGCGGTTCGTGGCGGTCGGCGAGACCTCCAGCCACCACTCCTTGCCCTGCAGCGCGGGGCGAATGACGACGTGGTACCGGTGGACGGTGTCGTCCTTCTGGATGACCACGCGGTTGTCCGTGGCCCGACCGATGGAGAAGACCTTGCGGAACTTCTTGGTCTTGCGCGCGACCGGCTTGCCGTTGAGCAGCACGCCGATCTCGAAGGGCTGGTCGGCCTCGTAGCCGGTTCCGTCGTCGAGCACGGGCATGGCGACCGTCATGCCGGTCTTCTTGCTCTTGCCGTCGGCGCCGTCGCTCTTCGGGGGCTCGGCGGTGGGGGGCGCGGTGTCCTTGGCGTCCGTGGGGGCGAGCTGGGTCGCCTTCGCCTTCTTGGCCGCCTCGACGAGCTCGCCGCTCTCCTGCTGGCGGGTCGACTTCGCGTTCTCGCTCTTGGGCCCGGGCCCGAGCTGCGCGGCCGCCTGCATCTCCTGGATGACGGGCATGGCGCCCGTCAGCTGGAAGATGGTGGCGTTCCAGGCATCCGGGTCCATGGTCTGGGACAGATCCTCGGCCTCGCCGACGGCCTCCCACTTCGCCATGTCAGCGGCGCCCGTCCGGGCCTTCACGAGGGCGAACGCGAGCAGCAGCGCGATGAGGACCGCGAGACCGCCCGCGGCGATGATCTTGCTGCGCTGGGCGCGCCGCTTCGACGCGTCGTCCAGCCACGCCTGGGGCACGACCTCTTCGGTGTACGAACCGGTCCAGGGGCTGTCTTCGCCCTCGAACGCGACGGCGATGTTGAAGTTGCCGCCGTCGTACTGCCAGCCGGACAAGGTCAGCTGCTGGTCGTCGATCTGCAGGCCCGCGAGCGCCTTGCCGACGGCGTCCTTCTGCTCCGGGTCATCGAGCTTCAGGACCGACTTGTTCTCGCCCTTCGTGGCGCCGAGCCACTTGTCCCGGTTGGCGATGCACGTCTTGTGCAGGCCCCGGTCCCACGTGAGCATGCGCACGGGCCCCTTGAAGGAGCTGAAGTCGCCCGCTTCCTCGTCCTCTGCGACGCAGAGGCTGGAGTAGACGAGCGCCCAGGGCTTGCCGCGCGGCACCACCACGCTGCCCAGCGCCTTGGGGATGAAGGACGCCGCGTTGGACGGCGCGTACTTCATCTTCGGCGGCACGTCGACCGGGGTCCACGTGGCCATGAGGTCCTTGAGGTTCTTGATCGCCGTCTCGGGGTCCTTCAGCTCGTACTTGTTGCCGATCTGGTCGGCCACCACGACGAGCTGCGCGCCGTTGTCGAACTGGCGCTTCACCAGGTTCTCGACGTTCGTCTTGATCCGCTCGAGGAGCGCAGGCTCCACGTTGGCGGTGTCGACGAAGACGACCAGGGGCTGCCAGCGCAGCGAGTCCGAGGGGGAGGACGCCTCCATGGCGACCTGCTGTTCGCCGATGGTCACGACCGGCAGGGCGCCGCCCGCGTCCCGAACGCCGAGATCGAGACCACCTGGAACGGACTCGGAAAGCCGCACTTCCAGAACCTGGCCGGCGAAGGCGGACCCTCCGAACACCAGGGCCACCAGAGTGGCGAGGCAGAGCACACCGCGGACGGCGTGATGCAAACGATTTGCACGCACGATGCTGACGTCTCCAGGAGCGGGGAAGAGGAAGCGGCCGCGCCGCAAAATCCAGCGTGGGAGGCTACCAGGGAAGGGGATCCCCAGCAAACGAGCCCCGGGGTGCCGACGCGCGGGGGGCCCGAGCGCGCGTGACCGGGACGGGCTGATCGGGGGTCCTCGCGGGACACGCTTCCGTAGCGGGGCCAAACTCGCGTATAACAGGAGCCGGGTATCTCGACTCGATGGGGTGGGGAGTTGGTGCCCGGCCGCGCGTCGCGGCACCGGAGGTCGATCGATGCCGATGTTCGTCTATGAGGGCCGCACTTCCGCCGGGGATGTGCGCAAGGGCGAAATCGAGGCGGCAAACCAGGCCGCCGTGATGACGAAGCTGCGCGAGATGCGGATCAAGCCGACGTCCGTCAAGAAGAAGGGCGGGCTCGATCTCAGCGGCGAGATCAACATCCCGATGCCCGCCTTCCTGCAGCCGAAGGTGAAGGAGAAGGACCTCGTCGTCTTCACCCGCCAGTTCGCGACGATGATCGACTCCGGCCTCCCCCTCGTGCAGTGCCTGGAGATCCAGGCGAACAACGTCGAGAACCCGACGTTCCAGAAGCAGCTCACCGAGATCAAGGAGACGGTCGAGGGCGGCGCCACGTTCGCCGACGCGCTCCGCAAGTTCCCGAAGACCTTCGACCCGCTGTACGTCAACCTCGTCGCGGCCGGCGAGGTCGGCGGCATCCTCGACACGATCCTCAACCGCCTCGCGGCGTACATCGAGAAGAACAGCAAGCTCAAGCGCCAGGTCAAGGGCGCGATGGTCTATCCGATCGCCATCCTCGGCGTGATGGCCGTGATCATGTACGTCATCATGCGGTACGTCGTTCCGACCTTCGAGAAGATGTTCTCCGAGGTCGGCGCCGAGCTGCCCGTGCCGACCCAGATCCTGATCGGCATGTCGAACGCCATCGTCAACTACGGCATCTACGCCATCCTCGGCGGCATCGCGTTCAGCTTCGCGTTCAAGCGCGTCCTGGACACGGAGGCCGGGCGTCGGCTGTGGGACGCCATCCTGCTCAAGATGCCCGTGTTCGGTGACCTGCTCCGCAAGGTCGCCGTGGCGCGGTTCTGCCGCACCCTCGGCACCATGATCTCGTCCGGCGTCCCGATCCTCGATGCGCTGGAGATCTGCTCCCGGTCGGCCGGCAACATGGTCGTCGAGGCAGCGATCATGAAAACGCGCGAGTCGATCTCAGAGGGTCGCACCATCGCCGAGCCCCTCGCGGAGTCGGGCGTCTTCCCGGGCATGGTCTGCCAGATGATCAACGTCGGTGAGGCCACCGGCGCGCTGGACACCATGCTCACGAAGATCGCCGACTTCTACGACGACGAGGTCGAGGTCGCGGTCGCCGGCATCACCTCGCTGATCGAGCCGTTCATCATCGTCTTCCTCGGCGTCGTGGTCGGCGGTCTCGTCGTCGCCCTCTACCTGCCCATCTTCTCGATGGCCGGCGCGGTGAGCGGCTGAGCCCATTCGGTGACCCCGCCCGAGAGTCCGGACCGCCTCGAGGGAGGCCCGGGCGCCCCACGCGATGACCAGGAGCAGCTGAGCAGGCGCCTCCAGCGCCTCATGTTCCTGCGGATCTTCGTCGTCAGCGCGCTCTTCGTGTTCGCGCTGGTCAACGAGTCCCAGGGGCTCGTGGCCGCCCAGCCCGCCACCACCGTCTATCCCCTCGTCATCGCGGCCTACGCGTTCTCGGCGGCCTACGCGATGCTCGTGCGGCGGATGCCGAACCTCGAGGTGTTCACGTACGTGCAGTTCGCGGCCGACGCCCTGTGCATCGGCCTCGTGATCCTGTTCACGGGCGCGGAGGACTCGGCGTTCACGCTGCTGTTCGTGTTCAACATCCTCGGCGCCGGCTTCCTGCTGCTGGTGCCCGGCGGGCTCGTGGTGGCGACGATGGATCTCGTCGTCTACGTCGCCTGCCTCGGTCTGGCCTGGTCGGGCGTCGCGCCGCAGCTGGACGCCAATGGAGCGCTGCTCCCCGCGCCGTGGACGGCATCGCCGCTCGAGGCGCTGTCGACCTACTCGACCGTCGCCTTCCACCTCGCGAGCTTCTATCTGCTCGCGTTCCTCTCCGGCTCCCTCGCCCGCAAGCAGGCCGAGACGGGACGCGCGCTCACGCGCACCGCCAACACCCTCCTGCGTCTGCGGGACATGCACGGCCGCATCGTCCAGAACATCGACGTGGGGCTGGTCACCATCGACCGCGCCGGGCTCGTCACCAGCTTCAACCGCGCGGCCGAGACGATCATGAAGTACGAGGCCGCCGAGGTCCTCGGCCAGCCGGTGGGCATGGTCCTGCGCGGCATCGACCGTCGGATCTCGCGCGCGGTCGACGAGGCGGGCCTGCCCGTGCATGGCCAGCGCTTCGAGCGGTGGGCGACCCGCAAGGACGGCAAGCGGGTGTACCTGCGGACCTCGGTCAGCGCGATGCGCACGGCCAACGGGATCGTCGAGGGCTACATCCTGGTGTTCGAGGACCGGACGCGGTTGCTCCTGATGGAGGAGCAGCTCCAGCGGGAGGAGCGGCTCGCGGCGGTCGGCCGGCTGTCCGCGGCCATCGCCCACGAGATCCGCAACCCGCTGGCCTCCATCACGGGCTCCGTGCAGGTGCTGCGGGACGGGCTCGAGCTCGAGGAGGAGGACGCCGAGCTCCTGGGGCTGGTCGAGCGTGAGGCGGCGCGCCTGAACGACCTCGTCTCCGACTTTCTCTCCCTCGCGCGCGAGGAGAAGCCCGACCTGAAGCCCGGGCACCTCGGCCCCATCGTCCGTGAGACGGCCCGCCTGATGACGCAGCGCGGCTACGCGGCGCTCGAGTTCGATGTCGAGCTGCACGCCGATCCCGAGCTGATGATCGACTCGGCCCGCTTCCGCCAGGTGCTCTGGAACCTGTTCATCAACGCCTCCCATGCCATGTCGAGCGGGGGCACGATCCGCGTGCGCGCCGAGCAGATCGGCGCGGAGGAGCTGGGCCACATCGCCTCGGGCAACGCGGACTCCGGCTACTGGGAGTACAACGAGCTGCGGGCCGCGACGGGCGGCGAGCGGGGCCTGGTGGATGGGCTCGACGCGCTGCGGCTCGTCGTCAGCGACACCGGCGAGGGGATCCCCGAGGACACCCTCGCGCGCGTGTTCGACCCCTTCTATACGACGCGATCCGGCGGCACCGGGCTCGGGTTGGCGATCGTCCAGCGGATCGTGCAGTCTCACCGCGGTGTGATCAGCGTGCGGAGTCAGCCCGGGGAGGGGACGTCGTTCGCGATCTGGCTGCCGGTGCGCGGCCTCGAGGCCCGCACTGCCCCGGACTTCCTGAAGGAGTCCAGCGCACCCCAGGAGGCGAGGAACGAGCGATGAAAGGGAAGGTCCTCGTCATCGATGACGATCGCTCGCTCCGCCAGTTCCTGAGCATCATGCTCAAGCGCTCGGGGTACGACGTGCGCGTCGCGTCGAGCGGGCGGGACGGGCTGAACGCCATGGCGCGGGACCCGGCGGACGTCGTCTTGACCGACCTCACGATGGAGGGGGTCGACGGCATGGGCGTCCTGCGTGGCGTGCGCGAGCACTGGCCGGATACCGAGGTCGTGATGATCACGGCCTACGGGACGACCGAGAACGCGGTCGCCGCCATGAAGCAGGGCGCCTACGACTACATCTGCAAGCCCTTCAACACCGAAGAGCTCAAGCTGGTGCTGCGCAAGGTCTTCGCCCAGCGGGCGATCCGGGTGGAGAACACCGAGCTCAAGGCCCTGCTGAAGGACCGGTTCGGGTACGGGAGCATGATCGGGCGGTCCGACTCGATGCTCGCGGTCTACGACCTGATGGAGCGGGTGAAGGACACGCCGATCTCGGTCCTGGTGACCGGCGAGAGCGGGACGGGCAAGGAGCTCGTCGCGCGCGCTCTGCACTTCGAGGGCGACCGGCGGGACCGACCCTTCCGCACCATCAACTGCGGAGCAATTCCCGAGAACCTGATCGAGTCCGAGCTCTTCGGATACCGCAAGGGAGCGTTCACCGGAGCCCTGCGGGATCACGAGGGGCTGTTCCAGTCGGCGAGCGGAGGCACCCTCTTCCTCGATGAGATCGGTGAGATGCCGCTGGCCACGCAGGTCAAGGTGCTGCGCGCGCTGCAGGAGCGCCGCGTGCGGCCCGTGGGCGCGTCCGAGGAGCTGGACGTCGATGTCCGCGTGATCGCGGCGACGAACCGCGAGCTCGACGAGGAGATCGCCGCCGGGCGGTTCCGCGAGGATCTGTACTACCGCCTGAACGTCGTGAAGATCCAGCTGCCGGCCCTGCGGGAGCGCCTCGGTGACCTGCCGATGCTCGTCCAGCACTTCCTGGAGAAGTACGGCCGCGAGTTCGGGCGCCCGGATCTGTCCCTGACGCCCGAGGCCATGCGGGTGCTGACCACCCACAGCTGGCCGGGCAACGTGCGTGAGCTCGAGAACGCCGTGCAGCGCGGAGTCGCCCTCGCGCGCGGGTCGACCATCGGACCCGAGGCGCTGCCGGCGCAGATCGGCGGTGGCGAGGAGACCGTCGGGGGACTGCCGACGACCGTCGATGCCTCGGGGCTGGACCTCGAGGCCACGCTCGAGTCGTACGAGCGCCTGCTCATCGAGAGCGCCCTCGACAGCGCCGGGGGAGTCAAGAAGGAGGCGGCGCGGCTGCTCCGCATCACCTTCCGCTCCCTCCGCTATCGCCTCCAGAAGATCGGGTTGGAGGAGCCTCCGACCCGGGGTTGATCGTGAGTGCCCCTGAGCGTCACTTCGCGGTCCGGGTGAGTGACGAAAAACGTCACTTCGTCCGGGGATCCAGAGCAACCCTGTCGTGTCAACTTTGTGCGGGTGATGGTTGTTTGCTGTGATTTCAACCACTTACGGTCTCGTTGTTCCAATTCTGTGAAACTGGCACAGAGCTAGCACTAGAGCCGAGCACGCGTTTTCCCCAACAACGGTTCCAACCATTCAGGAGATACAATGAACCGCAAGGGCTTTACCCTCATCGAGCTCATGATCGTCGTCGCCATCATCGGCATTCTCGCGGCCATCGCCATTCCCAACTTCCTCGCCATGCAGCTGCGCGCCAAGCGTGCTGAGCTCCCGTCGAACCTCGACGCGATCCGCACGGCGGAGAAGGCCTACCAGGCTGAGTGGGACGAGTTCACCAACTGCGCCGCCGCCCCGGCGACCCCGTCCGGCCGCTCGCAGACGGTCTTCACGTCCAACTCCTTCGACCTCCTGGGCTGGCAGGCTGATGGCCTGGTCCGTGGTTCCTACACGGTCGGCAGCGCCACCACCGGTTCGTTCGCGGCCGACAACTTCACCGCCACCGCGCGGGCCGATGTCGACGGCGACAGCGCCAACTCCGAGTACCACTGCAACCGTGCTCAGAAGGCCACGATGATCTCGGCGAACAACGTCTACTGAGATCATCCATCGGTGGTCTGACCACCGAACGGATTCAGCGAAGCCCGGCGGACTCGTCCGCCGGGCTTCCTGCTTGGGGGTGACGCAAACCGTCACCCCACTCCTCCGGTAGGATCGAGCCATGGCGCCTCCTGACGAACCGACGCACGCCACCGTGTCCCCCAATTCGGACGCGGAGGGCGCGCAGGCCCTGCTGAGGCGGATCTCGGAGGGGCGCGAGCCGCGCTACCGCTTCGGGGAGGAGATCGGCAAGGGCGGTCACGGCCGCGTCACCGTCGCCTACGACTCCTGGATCGGGCGCCGCATCGCGCTGAAGCGGCTGCGGAAGGGCATCAAGGCGAGCCCCCGAGAGGTCGCCCGCTTCCTCGAAGAAGTGCAGATCACCGGCCAGCTCGAACACCCCAACATCGTCCCCGTTCACGACCTGGGCCTCTTCGACAACGACGAGGTGTTCTTCACGATGAAGCTCGTCGAGGGGCGGACCCTCGAGGAGGTGCTCAAGGGGCTGAAGCGCGGGGAGCCCGAGCTGCGCAAGAACTACGGCCGCGTGCGCATGCTGCAGATCCTGCAGTCGGTCTGTCAGGCCGTCGCCTTCGCGCACTCCAAGGGGGTCATCCACCGGGACCTCAAACCCTCGAACATCATGCTCGGAGAGTTCGGAGAGGTGCAGGTCATGGACTGGGGGCTGGCGAAGGTCCTCGGTGTCGACCACGCGGACACGGGCGAGCACCCCGTGGACACCGCGAACCCCGTCGTCACGGCCACCGGCAAGGAGCCCGAGATCGTCACCCAGGTGGGCACCGTCAAGGGAACGCCCGCGTACATGTCGCCCGAGCAGGCGCGCGGCCTCGTGGACGAGGTGGGGATCCAGTCCGACGTCTACTCGCTCGGCGTCATCCTGTACGAGCTCCTGACCCACCGCCGGCCGTTCTCCGGCAAGGATCCACGCAAGGTCGTGCGCAGCGTCGCTTACGACCAGGTGGTGCCCCCGCGCAAGCGCGCCCCGCACCGGAACATCCCGGTGGAGTTGGATGACCTCGCCACGCGATGCCTGTCCAAGGACATCACCCGGCGCCCCCAGAGCGCGATGGCGCTGCACCACGAGATCGCCACGTACCTCGAGGGCACCAAGCGGCGCCAGGAAGCGGGCATCCGCGTCCACCAGGGGATCATGGCGGCGTCCCGCTACGAAGAGCTGCAGGCCCGGGCCCAGGAGCTGCAGCGGGAGTGCCGCAAGCTCCGCGCCCGGGTCAAGCCGTGGGACACCATCACGCGGCGCCGCGACCTGTGGACCGCGGAGGAGCGGCTGGAGCGCGCGGAGGCAGAGGCCATCGACGTGTTCGGCTCGGCCCTCACCAGCTACGGACAGGCGCTCGCCTACGACCCGGAGAACCGCGAAGCGCGCCTCGGGCTCGCCGCGCTGTACTGGAACCAGTTCCGGGAGGCGGAGGCGCGGCGGGATCTCAAGGAGCAGCGGACCTACCGGGCCCTGGTGGAGCAGTACGACGACGGCACCTACGCCAGCTTCCTCGCCGGCACCGGACGCCTCTCGCTGGAGACCACGCCGCCGGGAGCCGAGGTGACGCTCTATCGCCTCGAGGAGAACGACTGCGTCCTCGCTCCGGTGGATCCCACCTGGCTGGGAACAGCTCCTCTGATGCAGGTGGACGTGGGCATGGGGTCCTACCTCCTCGAGCTGCGGCACGAGGGGTTCCGAGACGCGCAGGTGCCGCTGTTCGTGGATCGGATGGAGCACGTCCGACTCCATCTGCACATCCTCCCCGCCGACGCGCTCCCCGACGGGTTCGTCCACATCCCCGCGGGGGCGTTCTGGATGGGCGGGGACCCCGCTGCGTTCGGTTCGCTGCCCCGGCAGCAGGTGGAGGTCGCGGACTTCGCCATCGCCGGGCAGCCGGTCACCATGGGTGAGTACCTCGAGTTCATCAATGAGCTCGCCGAGGCCGATCCGCTGCTCGCACGCTTCCGCGCGCCCCGGGAGCGGGACGAGGCGGGCGCCTACTTCCACCGAGCGGCTGACGGCAAGTACTACCTGCCGGACGTGACGCGGGAGGGTGACCGGCTCGCGGCTGACCTTCCGGTGTTCGGCGTGTCCTGGGAGGACGCCCGGGCCTACGCGGAGTGGCGTGGTCGGCGCGAGGGCGTCCTGCTCCGGCTCCCCACCGAGTCCGAGTGGGAGAAGGCCGCGCGTGGCGTCGATGGACGCTTCTTCCCCTGGGGCGATCGAGGCGACGGAGGCTTCTGCAAGACGTCCGAGTCGCAGGCGACCCGGCCGTCGCCCGTGCCCGTCGGCTCCTATCCGGAGACGGACCGGTCGGCCTATGGCGTCCTCGACATGGGCGGCGGCGTCGCGGAGTGGTGCGACGGCTGGTTCGACGACGAGATGACGCTGCGTCCGGTGCGCGGAGGGAGCTGGGCCCAGCCCGCCCGCTACGCCCGCGTCTGCACCCGGTCGGGCCATCACCCCCGCGAGGTGTTCCCGCACGTCGGGTTCAGGCTGGTCCGTGAGCTGGGCCGGAACCTGCTGCCGAACGCCCGCGAGCCGTCCGGCCAGACCCGCCCGACGGAGTGGTAGCGGTCACGCTTCCTGGACGACGCGGGCGTACCCCGAGAGGTAGTCCCAAGCGCTCCAGAGGCTGAACAGCGTCGCCACGAGCAGCACGCCGTATCCCACGCGGTGCAGGTCCACGCCCAGGAAGGGGTAGTGCAGGCACAGCAGCGACAGGGCGGTGCCCTGGAAGGCGGTCTTGTACTTGCCCCACTTGCTCGCCGCGATCACGACGCCGTCGTTTGCGGCCACCGCCCGCAGGGACGTGATCGTCACCTCGCGGGCGAGGAGCAGGGCCACGAGCCAGGCTTCGACCCGCCCCAGCGGCACCAGCATGATCAGCACGGTGCCGACGATCAGCTTGTCCGCCAGGGGATCGAGGAAGGCGCCCATCTTGCTCTGCAGGTTGAGCTTGCGGGCCAGGTAGCCGTCCAGGAAGTCCCCGATGATCGCGAAGATGAACAACCACCCCGCCGCCCAGCTGCGCGCGAAGGAGCCGTCGAACATCAGCCAGACGATCACGGGAACGGCGACCACGCGCATGGCGGTGATCGTGTTCGGCAGGTTCCAGAAGTCGCGAAGGGCGCTCACGTCAGCCTCGGCGCACCGGCCGGTCCGAGAGGAAGTAGCGGTAGTAGCGCAGGACCTTGCGCACGTAGTACCGCGTCTCTTCGAAGGGGGGGATGCCGTCGTACTTCCGCACGTTGCCGGGGCCGGCGTTGTACGCGGCCAGGGCGAGCTCCTTGTCGCCTCCGAACATGTTGAGCATCTGCCGGAGGTACCGCGCGCCGCCCCGCACATTGGCCAGGGGGGCGTAGCTGTCCGCGACACCGAGCTCGGCGGCGGTGGCGGGCATGAGCTGCATCAGGCCCTGGGCGCCGCGGTGGCTGGTGGCCCGCGGGTTCATCCCGGACTCGACGAGCACGACCGCCTTCACGAGCTCCGGCGCGAGGCTGTACTCGTCGGCCGCGGACACGATGATGTCGTCGTAGGTGTCCAAGTTGCGGCGGAGCAGCCCCGCGTCGATGGCGGCCCAGTCCGTCGGCCGGTCGTCGTCCAGCTCCTTGATGAAGATGTCGAAGCCCTCGAGCTCGGCGGGAGGCGTGTCGGTGAAGGTCACCACGCCGTTCTCGTCGGTCCCCACGTAGATGTCGCCACCCGCGTGCGCGGGGCCGGCTCCCAGGAGCAGGAACGGCAACAGAAGCGCGAGGCGGGGGCGGCGGGGCATGGCGCACGATACCCCAGCAGCCTCGCCCGGTAGGATCCACCGATGTCCTCCGTCTCGACCAACCCCCACACGACCGACTTCCTCGTCATCGGCTCGGGGCTCGCGGGCCTCTCGTTCGCCCTCGAAGCAGCCCGCCACGGGACGGTCGCCATCCTCACCAAGCGCCGGCCGGAGGTGTCCAACACGGCGCGCGCGCAGGGGGGGATCGCGGCGGTCTGGGATCCGGCGGACAGCCTCGATGCGCACGTCCGCGACACCGTCGAGGCCGGCGCGCACCTCGCCAGCGCGGAGCTGGTGTCGGACATCCTCGGCGAAGGGCCGGAGGCCGTGAAGCGGCTGATCGACTGGGGGGTGCGGTTCACCCGGGAGGGGGAGCCCGGCACCGAGGAAGAGGACGAAGAGCACCACCCCGGCCCGCTCGACCCGCGGTCCGAGGATCCCGACTACCACCTCACCCGCGAGGGCGGTCACTCCATCCGCCGGATCCTGCACAGCGGCGACATGACCGGGGCGGAGATCCAGCGCGCGCTGCTGGTGGCGGCGTCCGCGCACCCCCGCATCGAGCTGTTCGAAGACCACATCGCCATCGACCTCATCACCAAGCGCAAGGTCGCCCGCCACCTGGCGAAGCGGAGGATGCGGCTGTACGGCCCGGAGGTGGAGAAGCGCTACGGGCCCGCGGGCCCGGAGGGCTGGATGCCGAACAGCACGGACCGCTGCCTTGGGGCCTACGTGCTCGACACGCGATCGGGGCTCGTGCGCGCGTTCTCGGCGCCGGTGACGCTGCTGGCGACGGGTGGAGCCGGGAAGCTCTACCGCTACACCAGCAACCCCGACGTGGCGACCGGCGACGGCATGGCCATGGCCTACCGGGCAGGCGCGGTGCTCTCGAACATGGAGTTCGTGCAGTTCCACCCGACCTGCCTGTACGACCCGCAGGCCAAGAGCTTCCTGGTGTCCGAGGCGGTGCGGGGCGAAGGCGGCGTGTTGAAGCTGCCCGACGGCACGGAGTTCATGGTGCCCGTGCACCCCATGGGCAGCCTCGCTCCTCGCGACATCGTGGCCCGCGCGATCGATGACCAGATCAAGCGCTGGGGCCTCGAGTACGTCCTGCTGGACATCAGCCACAAGGACGCCGAGTTCGTGCGCAGTCGGTTCCCGGGGATCCACGACCAGCTCCTGGAGTACGGGCACGACATGACGCGGGGGCCCATCCCGGTGGTGCCCGCGGCGCACTACTTCTGCGGAGGCGTCCAGGTGGACCGATGCGGGCGCACCCTCGTGGCTGGGCTGCTCGCGGCGGGCGAGGTCACCTGCACGGGCCTGCACGGGGCCAATCGCCTCGCATCCAATTCGTTGCTCGAGGCCTGCGTCACCGCGCGCCGCTGCGCGGGGATCGCGCCGGAGGAGCTCGCGGCCGGACGGGCCGCGGGGACCGTCGAGCTGCCGGCCTGGGAGTCGGGGCGGGCGCGGGACTCGGACGAGCTGGTCGTCATCAAGCACACGTGGGACGAGATCCGGCGGCTGATGTGGGACTACGTCGGCATCGTCCGCACCGATCGTCGCCTGCAGCGCGCTTTGAACCGGATCGACCTCATCAAGGAGGAGATCCAGACGTACTACTGGGACTTCACCGTGACGTCGGACCTCGTCGAGCTGCGCAACCTCGCGACGGTGGCCGAGGTCGTCATCCGCGCTGCGCTCGGACGGCGCGAGTCACGAGGCCTGCACTACAACCTCGACTGCCCCGAGACGGATGACGCCAACTGGCGCCGGCCCTCGCTGCTGCGTCGGGAGTGGTGAAGCGAGCGGCTACTCGTCGTCGCGACGGGCGAGGGGCCAGACCATCTCGCCGGCGGCCAGGACGCCAGCGATCTGCAGGGTCAACGCGCCGCTCTGCTCGCTGATCAGCGGAGTGCCGTCCTCGCCGAGGACGGGGAACTTCGCGACGAAGACCCGATCGTGCGGGGTGATGAAGGGATAGAGCGTCAGGAGCTCCGTGCTCGGGCGCTTGATCCGCTCGAGCAGCAGGGGGGCGACGGTGCGTCCGTTGTCCCCCACCAGCCGGATGGTCCAGGGGGCGTCGTCCCCGAGGAAGTGGCCCCCGCGCGAGTCGCCGGCCCAGGCGGCGAACAGCACCTCGTGGAAGCGCGCCGCGTCGTCCTGCTCGCGCTCGCGGAGCAGCGCGTAGGACTCGCTGGGGAGGATGTTGCGGCGGGCGTACTCGTGGCTCCAGGCGGTGCGAAACCGGGCGCTCTTGTAGACCGCGTGCATGAGGAGCTTCGTCTCGAAGCGGTCGTAGAGCCGGAGCTCCCGCGTCCACGTCCGGAGGGCGCGGCTGTACGCAGCGGCCCCGCCCTTGCCCTGGTAGAGGGAGTAGCCGGCGAGGCCCGCCGCCGGCGGGGGACCGCACGCGGGCAGCGCCAGAGCGACGACCAGCGCGAGCAGGGCCGCGCGCGTCACGGGTACTCCAGCTCTTCGTCCTCGTTCAGGAACCAGGAGTCGGACAGGTCCGGATCCTGGTCGGGAGGCACCCCGGGCGAGCTCTGGGGCCGCGGACGCCTCGGCTCTGGAGGCGGTGGAGGCGGCGGGTCCGCCGGCTTGATGCGGACGGCCGGGATGGCGCGACCCGAGACCTGGGCAGGCGTCGGGCGGCGCGGCGCGGATCGCGGGAGCGGCACCGCCGGAAGCCCCCCGCCGAAGCTCTGTCGGAACGGCGCGACCCCGGGCGAGGTCGTGCGTCGCCGCGGAGGCTCCGTGACGCGCAGCACCGCGGGCTCGTCAGGCAGCATGCGGGGATCGGGAGCCTCCAGCGGGTCGGTGCTCTCCTCGATCTCGTTGATCGTGTCGCCGAGCGCGTCGTCGCTGGAGTCGTCCAGCGAGTCGTCCTGCGGAGGCGGCATCTCTCCGGTGACGGGCCCGGCCAGCGCGGCCAGCCTCTCGCTCAGCCGCATGGCGACTTCGTCTTCGGAGAGCGCCGGCATCCCGGACACGGACCACGGAGGGGGTTCGCCCTCGGTGATCGGCAGCTCGGAGGAGGCGCGCCGGTTGGGCGCCGGAGCACCGAACCACGCCTCTTCGGGGTTGGATGGCGGCTCGAACTCGCCGGACCCGCTCAGGGACGTGCTTGCCGTCACCGGGGGAGCCGACACCGCCGGCATTCCCGCGGTCTCCTGATCGGCGGGGGGCCGGGGAGGCGGCGGCGGACGCCGGCGGCGGGTGTTCACGGTCTTCTGGGGGCGGACGCGCCCGGGGGTCATCCGCCCGCGGTACACGCCGCCGTCGTCGACGCTCAGCGGCCCCTCGACGGTGCCCTGGAGCTCGCCCGTGGAGCCGACTCGGATCGCGTGAGTCGCCCGGACCGTTCCGACGAGCTGGCCGTCGACCTGGACCCGTGCCGCCAGGACATCCGCCCGAACGACCGCGCCGTGCGCGACGAGCAGATCCCCACCGATGTGCACGGAGCCCTCGAAGTGGCCGCGCACCTCCACGCTTCCGTCGCCGACGAGGTGGCCGTCGACGCGCAGGCCGGATCCGATGGTGCTGAGCCGGTCGGGCATCGGCACATTCTGGCCGCGGGCCCGCGGGAAGGGAAGCGCGCCGCGTGGCTCAGGCGCCGGCAGCCTCGAGCCGGCCCGTGGCCCACTCCACGATCGCAGCGATCACTTCGGCCTTGTCGAGGTCGTTGTGCGGCTCGTGGTACGTGGCGGGCCAGGCGCGGATCGTGGTGCTGCCCGCGGGGAGCTTGTCGGCGAACGCCCGCCCCGCCGCGGCCGACACGATGGCGTCGGCCTCCCCGAAGATCCACAGGGTGGGCAGCCGGAACCGGTCCGCGCTCGTCGCCAGGACATCCGCGGCGCCGAACATCTCGGTGAACAGCCGCGTGCTGATGAGCCGGTGCACCAGCGGGTCATCCTCGTAGGCCTTCACCTCGGCCGGATCCCGACTGAGCTGGGACGTGTCGAGCTCGTTGTCCAGCCGCAGGCGTGGCACGAACCGGCTCAGCAGTCGGCCCGCCGCCGCCTTGATCTTCGGGGGCTCGAAGGCCGTGGCGATGAGCGGGTTGCTGAGCACCAGGCCGTCCAGCCCGTGGTCCGGGTGGTGCAGGTGGTGGCTCAGCACGATGAGGCCGCCAAGGCTGTGCCCGTAGAGCAGCGTCGGGAGATCCGGGAACTCGGCGCGGAAGGCGGCCAGCACGCCGGACAGGTCCCGCGTGAACTCCTCGAAACGATCCACGTGCCCGCGCAGTCCGGTGCTGCGGCCGTGTCCCCGGTGGTCCAGGGCGCGTACGACGAAGCCCGCGGCGACCAGCGGCGCGGCGACATGGCCATAGCGCCCGCCGTGCTCACCGAGTCCGTGAGCGATGAGGAACGCGCCCCGCGGCGTGCCCTCGGGCTCCCAGGTCAGCGTGCGGAGCTGAACGCCGTCGTGGGCGGTGTAGTTGCCTTCGGTGCATGCGGTCATGGGACGGGGTCCTCGGCGAGCAGCGCGGTGCTCAGCCCTTCGAAGCCGGTGATGAGCGCGAGCGCCAGGACCATGAGCAACGTGAACGGGATCACGCTCTTGATGACCTTGAGGATCGAGCGGTCGAACACCGAGCTCGCGACGAACAGGTTCAACCCGAGCGGCGGTGTCAGGTAACCGATCTCGAGGTTGACGATGAAGATGATGCCGAAGTGCACCGGGTGCACGCCGTAGGCCATGGCGATGGGGGTCAGCAGCGGCGCCACGATGAGGATGGCGCTCATGATGTCCATCATGCAGCCCAGGATGAGCAGGAAGATGTTCACCAGGATGAGGAACTGGACCTTGCTGTCCACGTGCCCCTTCACCCACTCGGCAGCCTGCGCGGGCACCTCCTTGAAGACCAGGAACTGGTTGAAGGCGATGGCCAGGACCACGATGAGCAGGAGCGAGCCCATGATGACCGCGGAGTCCCGGAACACCCGGGGGAGCTCCTGCGGCTTCAGCTCGAAGAGCGGGGCGCGCTCCGGCGCGGCGCCATTGGGGCCGGGGAAGACCACCGCGCTCTCGATGAGCGTCTCCTCCTTGCCCAGCTTGCGCTCGATCGCGCGGGTCACCGGGTGGATGACGAACTCCACGAACAGCGCGTAGACCACGCTGACGGCGGCGGCTTCAGTCGCGGTGAACGTGCCCGAGTAGATCCCCCAGAGGATCAGGATCGGCAGGCCCGCGGCCCAGATCCCATCCACCATCGTGCGCGGCAGCTTGGCGATGGTGTCCGCGCGGGACAGCACCTTGTCCCGCTCGCGGAAGACGGACCAGCCGATGAGGATGCCGCCGATGAGCAGCCCGGGGCCGATGCCGGCGATGAACAGGTCACTCGCGGAGTAGGTGATCTTCACGTCGGCGAAGGCGACGACCGCGAAGATGATCATCGGGATGGACGGCGGGATGAGGATCCCCAGGGAGCCCGCGGAGGTGAGCAGCCCGAGGCTGAACTCCTCGTCGTACTTCGCGTCGATGAGCGCCGGCACCATGATCGAGCCGATGGCGATGACCGTCACCGGAGACGACCCGGAGATCGCCGCGAAGATCATGCAGGCCACCACGCCGGCGACCGCGAGGCCGCCAGGGATCCAGCCGAGCGCGGAGCGGGCCATGGCGATGAGCCGCCGCGCGATGGAGCCCTCGGTCATGATCGCGCCGGCCATCACGAAGAACGGGATCGCGAGCAGCGGCTCCTTGTCCGCGGCCTTGTACATCTCGTTCGCGACGAAATCGAGAGGCCGTCCCTCCAGCAGGAAGACGCAGAGGGCCGCGGCGATCCCGATGACCACGAACAGAGGCGCGCCCACGAACAGCAGCAGGATGCCGCAGACGAGGATGAACCAGCCCTTGCCGAGCCACAGGCCGAGCAGCATGCCGAAGAGCAGGCCCGGGAAGAGGCCGGCCAGCGCGATGTCGCGTGTGGTCGCGGTGGGCAGGAAGGTGCGGAACGAGCGGGCCGGGATCTCGTCCAGCTCCACGTCCTGCTTCTTGCCCGCGAAGAACTTGCCCGCGAACCGCACTGCCATGAGCAGGAACGCGACGGGCAGGATCATCTCCGGGAACCAGGCCTTGAGCTCCATCTGGCCGTTGGGGCAGGCCTTGACGCACAGCTGCGCGGCGAAGCCCCCCTCGGTCATGAAGTACTCGTAGTCCTCGGCGTCCAGCCGCCCGTCCAGGAACCAGGCCGTCCAGCTGTTGAGCGTGTTTCCGAGGGACTCGGGGATGCTGAGCTTGGCGAGCTTCTCGAGATCGAAGGCCTTCTTGATGACCTTCATCGCGGACGTGTGCAGCTGCCAACAGAACACCGCCGCGACGAGCATGGAGAAGCGGTAGAGACGCGCCGAGCCGGCAGGGGACAGCGCCCGGTCCGCGGCGTCGATGGTCAGGTGCTTGTCGTCGCGGGTCGCCAGGGAGGCGCCCAGGAAGGCGAGCCACAGCATCAGGATCAGGGACATCCGCAGGGCGCCCTGCAGTCCCAGATCCATGCTCTCGACCTCCCGATCCAGGAAGTCGAGGAAGACCAGGCTGGTCATCGCCAGCGTGCAGACGAAGATGATCCCCGTCTCGATCTTGTCGACGGCCTTGTCGAGCAGGCGCAGGAGCTTCGCGACGTAGTGGTAGAGCCCCGTGACGACGAGGATCAGGCCGAAGATCACCCGCAGCAGCAGGGTGTCCTTCAGGAAGGCGCGGACGCCCGACCAGAAGCGGTCCCACACGCGCGCAGCGACGTCGAGGGGATAGAACAGGGTGTCGAGGAGACTTCGGTCGGCCACGGCACCCCTCCCGGTGCTCCGCCCGGAGCGGAGCGGCTACTTGGCGCGGAACGCGGTCAGCGCGGCCTGCGTGGAGTCGTACAGGTCGGCGCCGATCTGGTCCTTGAACTCGTCGTGCACGGACTTCGTGGCGTCGACGAAGGGCTTGAGCTGGTCCTGGGTCGGGGTCACGACCGAGACGCCCATGTCGCCGAACAGCGCGACGAGCTCACCCTCGAGCGCGCGCACGCCGGCGCGGCCCTTCTCCGTCTCCTTCTGGCGATCGCCGAGGACGGTCTGGTCGAGCCCGGCCTCCTCCAGCGCGGTCCAGAAGTCGCGGCTGTAGACGATGGCCGCGGGCTGATAGATGTGCTTGCTGAGCGTGTAGAACTTCGTCGGCTCGAACCAGCCCGAGGCCTGACCGAAGAGCGTGGTGTTGTCGAAGCCGTCGACCGTCCCGCGGTTCAGGGCGTCGAGCACCTCGGTGGTGCCGATGGGCACGGCCTGCACGCCCAGCGCCTTGTACATGGCCTTGTGGACCTCGGACTCCTGCACGCGCATCTTGTGGGCGCGCAGGCCCTCGAGCGTCGTGGCGTCCTGGGTCTTCGTGTAGAAGCTCCGCCACCCGTTCTCGGCCCAGTAGGCGAGGTACAGGCCACGCCGCTTGAGCTTCTTCTTCATCGGCTCGTACAGCACCGTGTCGAGGACGTGATCGACCTCCTCGTTGCTGCGGAACAGGAAGGGAAGCTCGGGGAGCTGCAGCGCCGGGACGTTCGCGCCCGTGGCGACCGCCGCCGTCGAGAACCCGCCGGCCTGCAGACGCCCGCCGGACACGATGTCCTGCGTCATCTCGACCTCGCCGCCCATCACGGACGACAGGAACAGCCGGACCTTGACCTTGCCGGCCGTGTCCTTCTCGACGCGGTTCTTGATGTCCTGGAGCTGCGCGGCCCACGGGGTGCCTTCAGGGGCGGCGGTTCCGAAGTTGATCGTGAACTGCGGCTCCTGCGTGTCCGCCTGGTCAGGGGCGAGCATCACGCCGGCGAAGGCGAGAGCGCCGCCCAGGGCGAGCGTCGGAATCAATCGGCTGGTCGTCTGCATGTCGGGACTCCCGGGCGGTGCGACCGCGCACCTCCCACTCCCACGGACCGGACCGGAGCCCGGCTCGGGTCCGGTGGTGGCGCTAGTTGGCGAAGAGGTCGTCGATCTCGGCCATCATCTTGGTGGCCTTCGCCTTCTCCACGTCCTGCTCCGGGATCAGCTCCGGGATGACGTCGCTCGGCGTGTCGATGACGTACTGCAGGAGCGTGGTGAACAGCTCCTTGTCCTGCTTCTTGACCGCGTACGTGTCGGCGTAGAGCACGTAGGTGGAGAAGGACTCCGGGTTCATGCCCTTGGCCTTCTCGAAGAACTCGCGGCTCTTGTCCATGTCGCCACCGGCGAAGCCCGGGGCCACGGCGTAGAACGCGCCCCAGTAGCGGACGGGGCCGGCGTAGTAGGCCGTCTCGTCGAGCGCGAGGCAGTGGGTCATCATCTTCGCGACGTAGCCCTTGTACTTGACGAGGGTCGAGAAGCCGGACATCCGCGCCCACTTGCCGAGGCTGCTGGCCGTCCAGTAGATGGCCATCTGGTCGTCCTTCTGCAGGGCCGTCACGGCGTCCGCCGGCTTGGTGCCCTTGTCGACCTGGGCCTTGAACGCGGAGTCGGCGGCCATGGCGGCCTCGCCCCAGGTCACGCCCTTCTCGAACAGGGCCTTCTTCGCCTCGGGATCCGTCGTGAACCCGTCGGCGAGGAAGTAGTTCGAGCGGGCGAGGAGGATGAGCGCCTCCTGGTTGCCGGGCTCGGCGGCGACCAGGCCCTCGAGCGCCGTGATCACCTTCGTGAGGGCCTCGGCCGAGGAGCGGTCCGCCGTCCACATCGCCTTGATGTCGTCGAACGAGGCGCTCGCCGTGGCGTCACCCGACGTTGCCGCCGTGTTCAGGCCAGAGGTGTAGGTCTTGCAACCCCCTGCGAGGGGGAGAGAGAGCGCGGCCGCCAGGACGATCGCCCGGCCAACGGTGCTGTGCAGCATGTGTGGATCCCTTTCCTGCCCCGGGGGTGGGCTCCTCGCCCACTCGCCGCTCAGGGCGCGCGCGAGTGTACACGGGGAAGGGGTCGGGTCAAGGCAGCGGGAAGCCGTCGGCGAGCGGGACCTCGTCTTTCCGTGCTGCGCCCCATGCGCTAGGTTCCGCCCCTCGCCGGGGAGCCTGATGCCCGTCTCTGACATCCCGATCGCCCTGACCTTCGACGACGTCCTGCTCGTGCCTGCGCACAGCACCCTCCTGCCGAGGGACGCGGACGTCACTGCGCGGTTGTCCGACCGCATCCGCCTGCGGATCCCCTTCATCAGCTCCGCCATGGACACCGTGACCGAATCCGGTACGGCGATCGCCATGGCCCAGCTGGGCGGGCTCGGCGTCATCCACAAGAACATGTCCCCGCGCGCGCAGGCGACCGAGGTGGAGATCGTCAAGAAGTCCGTGGCGGGGATGATCATCGACCCCATCACGATCGAGCCCGACGCGCCCGTCCGCGCGGCCCTCGGCTTGATGCGTCGCCACAAGATCAGCGGCGTCCCGGTCACGGTCGGGGACGACAAGGAGCTGGTCGGCATCCTGACCAACCGCGACCTGCGCTTCCTCAAGGACGTGGATCGCCCGGTGCGGGACGTGATGACGTCCTCCGGGCTCGTCACGGTGCCGGTGGGCACGACCCTGGACGAGGCCCGCGACATCCTCCAGGAGCACAAGATCGAGAAGCTGCTGGTCGTGGACCCGTCCGGGAAGCTCCTCCGCGGTCTCATCACGATCAAGGACATCGTGAAGTCCGAGCGCTACCCGGACGCGATCAAGGACGCCAGCGGCCGGCTCCTGGCGGCCGCCGCGGTTGGTGTCGGCGGCGATCGCGACGAGCGGATGCGCGCGCTCGTGGATGCCGGGGTCGACGTCCTCGTCATCGACACCGCTCACGGGCACTCCCAGATGGTCATCGACGCGGTCGCGGTGGCGCGGCAGCGCTTCCCGAACGTGCACATCGTGGCCGGCAACGTCGCAACGGCGGCTGCCACCGCCGCACTCGCGGATGCAGGGGCCGACGTCATCAAGGTCGGCATCGGACCCGGGTCCATCTGCACCACGCGCGTGGTCGCGGGCGTCGGAGTCCCGCAGCTCACGGCGGTGATGGACTGCGCCGCCGCTGCTCACGCGCGCGGCAAGACGATCATCGCGGACGGCGGGATCCGCTCGAGCGGCGACGTGGCCAAGGCGCTCGCCGCCGGGGCGGACGCGGTGATGATCGGCTCGATGTTCGCGGGCACCACCGAGAGCCCCGGCGAGATCGTCCTGTACCAGGGCCGCCGCTACAAGAGCTACCGCGGGATGGGCTCGCTCGAAGCCATGCGCAAGGGCAGCGCGGACCGCTACTTCCAGGAAGGGGAGTCGGACGACCCACTCGCGGCCCTGAACGAGGAGCCGGCCGGGCCGAAGCTCGTCCCCGAGGGCATCAGCGGGCGCGTGCCGTTCCGGGGGCCCATCGGCGACACCATCTTCCAGCTCGTGGGGGGCCTGCGCTCATCCATGGGCTACACCGGCTGCGGCTCCATCGACGAGCTGCACGAGAAGGCGACCTTCGTGCGCATCACGAACGCCGGCTACCGCGAGTCCCACGTCCACGACGTGATCATCACCCACGAGGCCCCGAACTACCGGGCGACCTGAGGGACCGACATGAACAAGGTGTTTCCTGACGCCGCCTCCGCTCTGCATGACGTCGCCGATGGCGCGGTCATCATGGCGGGCGGATTCGGCCTGTGTGGCATCCCCGAGAACCTGATCGCGGCCCTGCGCGACCGCGGCACGCGGGACCTGACGTTCGTCTCGAACAACGCGGGGGTCGACGACTTCGGTCTTGGCTTGCTGCTCGCCACCCACCAGGTCAAGAAGATGATCAGCAGCTATGTCGGCGAGAACAAGGAGTTCGAGCGCCAGTTCCTGGCGGGTGAGCTCGAAGTCGAGCTGACGCCCCAGGGCACCCTGGCGGAGCGCATCCGGGCGGCGTCCGCCGGGCTGGGGGGCTTCTTCACGCCGACGGGTGTCGGGACGAAGGTGGCCGAGGGCAAGGAGACGCGTGTCATCGACGGCCGGACCTACGTCTTCGAGAAGCCGCTGCACGCGGACTTCGCGATCGTGAAGGCCTGGAAGGGCGATCGGCACGGCAACCTGGTGTTCCGCAAGACTGCCCGCAACTTCAACCCCATGATGGCGATGGCCGGCAAGGTCACGATCGCGGAGGTGGAGGAGCTCGTGGAGGTCGGGGAGATCGACCCGGACGCAGTCCACACTCCGGGCATCTTCGTCCAGCGGATCCTGCAGGGGACCGACTACGAGAAGCGCATCGAGCAGCGCACCACGCGGGAGGGCTGAGGCCATGGCGCTCACACGCACCCAGATCGTCCAGCGCGCCGCGGCCGAGTTCCGCGACGGCTTCTACGTGAACCTCGGGATCGGCATGCCGACGCTGGCCGCCAACCACGTCCCAGCGGACATGGAGATCATCCTCCACAGCGAGAACGGACTGCTCGGGATCGGGCCCTTTCCCACCGAGGACACGGTCGACGCCGACCTGATCAACGCAGGGAAGCAGACCGTCTCGACCATGCCCGGGAGTTCGTTCTTCGACTCCGCCACGTCGTTCGCCATGGTCCGCGGCGGGCACGTCGACCTGACCATCCTGGGCGCCATGCAGGTCTCGGAGACCGGGGACATCGCCAACTGGATGATCCCCGGGAAGATGGTCAAGGGCATGGGGGGTGCCATGGATCTCGTCGCCGGCGCCCGTCGCGTCGTCGTGACCATGACCCACAACAACAAGCGCGGGGACGCAAAGGTCCTGCGTGCGTGTTCGTTGCCGCTGACCGGGGTCGGCGTGGTGGATCTGATCATCACGGACCTCGCCGTGTTCGAGGTGACCGAGGACGGACTCGTGATGATCGAGATCGCCCCCGGTGAGAAGGTCGACGAAGTGCGGGAGAAGACCGAGGCCCGTTTCGACGTCGCCCCGGACCTGCAGGTCATCGATCTCGCCTGAGTCCCGTTCGCTGGAGACGACCGTGCTTCCCGCCGACCTTCAACAGGCCTGGCTCGACGGCCAGTCCGTCGACGTCGTGGCCCCCGGGCTGCGCCTGGACCGACTCGCCGAGGCGGTGGGCCGCACCGTGCTCGTCGTCACGCCCGACGACGGCACCGCCCTGCTCGCAGCCAGCTCCCTGGGGGTGGTCCCGATCCTCCGGTGGACCTCCACCGAGGAGCGCAATCGCGCGCTGAGGGGGCCGGTCGTCGTGACCTCCCTGGACTCGCTGCATGTGCCGAGCCTGCGTTCGCTGACGGCGACGGAGCTGGCCAACGCCCCCCGGGTGTTGCTGGGTGCGTGTCAGCTCGACGACAGGCTCCCCGGACACCTGGGCCGGGCGGCCTTCGAGGAGGACCTCCTCGGCCGGGCGCGCTTGCGCGTGCACAGCCTCCGGGCGACGGCCCCGGACGCCGTGGTCATCGAGTCGACTGACGGGGTGGTGCTCGCCGCGGAGGACGCGGCGGAGCGCATGGCGCGAAGCGGCGGGGGCGTCGTGCTCGGCGAGCTCCCGGGACTCGTGGACGCCGCGCACCGCCACGGGCTGCCGATCCGGCGGCATGGCCTCCGGCGACCCTTCCCACGGGCCTGGGTCACCGCCTCGGCGGCGCTCCGGTCTCCGGCGCGCGGGTTCGACGTCCTCGAAGACCTCGATGCGCTCCCCGTGGTGGGGCCGGCTCCGCTGTTCGCGGGCCGTCCGTTCCGCGGCGCGTTCGTTGCCGGTGGGGCTCTTCTCCAGGGCGAGGGCCCACATCCGGCGCCCGATGCTGCAGACGCGCGGCTCGTGCTCGACCGGGTCGAGGCGGGCGGAGCCTGGGCGGTCCTTCCGTCCGCGACCCCGGGGGTGGAAGACCTCGCGGCCATCGGTGTGCTCGGACGCCTCCGGCCCGTCTGGAGCGTCGCGCGCGTGGCCGACGCGAAGCGGTTTCGCTCCCCCTTCACCGATCGGGAGCCGGCCTGGACCGCGATGGCGGACCGGTACGCGGAGGGGCTGCGGCGGTGGTCGCTCGAGGAACGCACTCGGCTGGCGTTGTCGGATCAGTCTCCGCGCGATCTGCCCGAGCTCGCGCGGGCGCTGGGGACCGACGCCGCCGCTCTCTGCGATGTCCTCATGGACTTGAACGCCGCGGACATCGTCGCTGTGCGGACCGAAGCATCGGCCGGTGCGTGGGACGTGCAGGTCCGCCGCGGCCGTTCCTGGGGGATCGCCGGGGACGACGCCGCGGCTGCCATCCAGCTGCTCGCCGGCCGACGGTCAGCGCTGCGTGAGGTCCTCGGCGACACGTTCGCCGGCGGCTGCACGACCCAGGGCTGGCGGAGCCTGACGACGGGCGCCGGAGGAGCGGTCTGTGGGGTCTGCGCCCACTGCGATCCCGAGGCGACGACTGCGCTCTCCGGATCCGAGCAAGCCGGGCCGAGCGACGCGGCGCAGCGGCCTGCCCAGCCGTCGTTGGACGGGCTGTTCGGTCGACTCGACGCGCGCCCCGCCCGGCCCCCGGCAGAAGACCCCGTGGAGCTCGCCCGCTCGGGGCGTCCCGAGGACCGGGAGCGGGCGCAGGCGCTCGCCGGTTCCGCCGGGGCGCTCTACCTGATGGGGCTCTTCCGGCACAGCGCTCCGCCTGGCGAGCCGTCCCTGCCGATCCCGGCGGAGGTCACGAGTGCGCTGCTCAGCGCCCTCACCCGGACCGCGCTGCCCAACCCCAGCGAGGCCCCGGAGGCGCCGGCGCGCTCCG
>ENA-OWNT01001309-OWNT01001309.1-seawater-metagenome-genome-assembly--contig:-NODE-1309-length-32347-cov-4.515339_pt1 | contig 32347 bp, 34 predicted proteins | sample MGYA00238136_ERZ651165 | MGnify/ENA primary metagenome ERZ651165 (study PRJEB26861, sample SAMN08777766) | seawater metagenome | isolation source: coastal seawater | place: USA: Florida | collected...
GCTATCGCCAAGCGCATCGAGGCCGGCCGCAACACGATGATCGCCGGGCTCTGCGAAAGCCCGCTGACCTTCCAGGCGATCACCATCTGGCATGACGAACTTCTGTCCGAGGATATTCTCCTGCGTGACGTCATCGATCTGGAGGCCACATTCGGCAACCAGTTGGATGAAGAGGGCGAAGACGAGCCGGTGGTGGATACCTCCGCGGTTGCGGCGGCCAAGCCTGAAAAGGACGAGGGCCCGGAGCTGGACGCCGATGGCAACCCGATTGCCTCGGATGATGATGACGACGAAGACGAGCAGGCCAATATGTCCCTGGCAGCAATGGAAGCCGCGCTCAAGGACAAGGTGCTGGTGACGCTGGAGCGGATCTCCACCGATTTTGCCCAGCTTTCCGAAATGCAGGACAGCCGGATCTCGGCGACCCTGAGCGAGGACGGCTCCTTCAGCAGCCAGGACGAAAAGACCTATCAGGCGCTGCGCTCGGAGATTGTCGAGCTGGTGAACGGGCTGCATCTGCATAACAACCGGATCGAAGCGCTGATCGACCAGCTTTACGGCATCAACCGCCGCGTCATGTCGATTGACTCTGGTATGGTGAAACTGGCCGACCAGGCCCGTATCAACCGCCGGGAATTCATCGAAAGCTATCGCGGCTACGAACTGGACCCGACCTGGGTTGACCGCATGGCCGAAAAACCGGGCCGCGCCTGGCAGGGGCTGATGGAGCGCTCGCGCGACAAGGTGGAAGAACTGCGCGCCGACATGGCGCAGGTCGGCACCTATGTGGGTCTCGATATCAGCGAATTCCGCCGCATCGTGCAGCAGGTCCAGAAGGGCGAAAAAGAGGCCCGTCAGGCCAAGAAGGAAATGGTCGAGGCCAACCTGCGCCTCGTGGTCTCCATCGCCAAGAAATACACCAATCGCGGGTTGCAGTTCCTCGACCTTATTCAGGAAGGCAATATCGGCCTGATGAAAGCGGTCGATAAGTTCGAATACCGCCGCGGCTATAAGTTCTCCACCTACGCGACTTGGTGGATCCGTCAGGCGATCACCCGGTCCATCGCGGACCAGGCGCGGACCATCCGCATCCCGGTCCACATGATCGAGACGATCAACAAACTGGTGCGCACCGGTCGCCAGATGCTGCACGAAATCGGCCGCGAACCGACGCCGGAGGAACTGGCCGAGAAGCTGCAAATGCCGCTGGAAAAGGTCCGCAAGGTGATGAAGATCGCCAAGGAACCGATCTCGCTGGAAACGCCGATTGGCGACGAGGAAGACAGCCAGCTTGGCGATTTCATCGAGGACAAGAACGCCGTCCTGCCGCTGGATTCGGCCATTCAGGAAAACCTGAAGGAAACCACGACCCGCGTGCTGGCCTCCCTCACCCCCCGCGAAGAACGCGTCCTGCGGATGCGCTTCGGCATCGGCATGAACACCGACCACACGCTGGAGGAAGTGGGCCAGCAGTTCAGCGTCACCCGCGAACGCATCCGCCAGATCGAGGCGAAGGCGCTGCGGAAGCTGAAACATCCGTCGCGGTCGCGGAAGCTGAGAAGTTTCCTGGATCAGTAACCGGCGAGTTGAGTGAGTATTAATGTGGGGCGAGATTTCGGACCTCAAGGCCTTGGCCATGTCAGGTCCGAATGGGTTTGTTCCTGTACCAGACTATCGCGCCAGGAAGCTCGCCCCGGCGGATGAAACTCTGATCGAAGCATTTCAACTTGGCGCGCTGTCAGGTGACATAGCATCACATCGTGGTGGTGAGCAACCGAGTGCCGAGATCCGGGGGCTCATCGACTTGATATCGGGCTTCAACGATCTGTCGAATTACTTTGTCTATCGGGCGCTTGCAATCGACGACCCTTGCACCTTCCAAGACCCCTATTGTGAGCGATCACTAAATTCGTGGTCCTTGTCTCCGAACTGCGCATTGAATGTCGCCCTTTCGCAAAGCCGCGGTCCATTCATCATCATGCGCAGGCAGTTGCAGCACGAGGATTCTGCTCTATTTATAGATGATTGGGAATATGAAGTGCTATGCCCGCCGACAGAGTTCGAACTTGGATATGCGCATAGGGGCATCGTCGGACTGTATAGAGACAGCGTTGATCTTTCTGTGGTAGATTGTGTTGCGAAAGGGCGCGCCAAATGAACCGAGAGCTCAACAGGATTTTCTCAAAATGGCTTCGCGTGAAGCCTTCAGAGGCAATGGCAACCACCGATGGGCGGCCGATTTCGTTCAATGCGACCTCGGTGCGAATGGCCGAGAAGCTGTTTTCCGAGGATGCCAGCACCAATGCCGATGAAATCATTGCCCTGATGAAACCCTTTTGCAGACCTTTCCCTGTTTCCGAAGTTCGCGAACAATTGAGAAAGGCACGCCGCGCGTCAGGCGCGCGTCAGGGCATTGGCAACGGCAAACACGAGCGTCTCATCTAGCAAGCGTAGGGTGGGCAGTCCTGCCCACCATCCAACCAAACCGCTTCGCCTTGAGCTCTCGCCGGGGTGCATCACTCAACCGCCACCGTCCTGTCATGCCCGCGAAAGCGGGCATCTTCCGCTCTCTCGCGATCCGTTGGGGGGTATCCTCGCTTTCGCGGGAATGACACCCCCATGGACATCCCCTGCCCCTCCTGCTTCACTCCGCCCGACCCACGCAGGAAGCCCCCATGTCCGCCCTCAAACGCCGCCTCGATACAATCCCCGTGTTCTACCCGATCCTCGCCTGCCTCACCCTCGGGCTGGCCCCGTTTACGCCGGAACCGCATGTCTGGGAGAAACTCAAAATGCTGGCGGGCGGCACCCTGACCCAACCCATTGATATCTTCGACCTCGCCCTGCACGGCCTGCCCTGGCTGCTGCTTGCCCTCAGGCTGATCCCCGCGCGTCCCGCACGCGGTTGACCACCCAACAGGTGGACATCCCCCGCTGGCTTTGCTTCACTCCGTCCCGATCAGGTCAGGAGCATACAAATGTCCCTTTTCAAGAAACTCTTCAGCGGATCCGACGCCCCCAAGGCCCCCACCGCCGAACCCGTCACCTATAACGGCTTCACCATCCGCCCCGAACCGATGAAAGACCCCGACGGCTACCGCATCGCCGCGCGCATCGAGAAGGAGATCGACGGCGAGCTGAAGTCCCACCACCTGATCCGCGCCGACTTGTTGCACGGGGCCGATCAGGCCGCAGAGGCGTCTATCCAGAAGGCCAAATCGATGATTGACCAGATGGGCGACAAAATCTTCTGATCTGCCCCGAAAGGCCCCGCCATGCAGCTACCCTCGCCCCTTTACGACCAGATCGGCCCCGACCCGGTGGTGGTATTCGACGGGGAATGCGTGCTGTGTTCCGGCTTTTTCCGCTTCCTCCTGCGCCATGACCGCGATCGAAGGTTCCGCTTCGTTGTGGCGCAGTCGCCCCTTGGTGAGCAGCTTTACCATGCGCTCGGCCTTCCCACTGGGGACTACGAGACCAATCTCGTGATCGTCGGCGGTCAGGTCCACACCAAGGCCCGCTCCTTCGCGGCGGCGATGCGCGCGCTTGGCTGGCCGTTGCGGTGTCTGGCCGTGACTGGCTGGCCCCCGCGCTGGATGACCGACCCGCTCTATTCGCTCATCGCCCGCAACCGCTATCGCTGGTTCGGGCGCTATGACGCCTGCATGATCCCCGACGCCGACATCCGCGCACGTTTCCTGCCGGGCGGATGGGGCTGATGGACGCCGTCGCGCAGGTCGCCCTCGCCAATGGGTTGACCCTGCCCCCCGCCGTGGCAGCGCTGCATGGCGTTGAGGGCGAGGCCACGTTCACAGGTCGCTGCGACGTCACACGAGGGCCGTCCCGGCTGGCACGACTGGCACTGTGGCTTGGCGGGTTTCCGCAGGCCGCCCGGGATGTACCGGTCACCTTGCGGGTCCGCGTGGGGTCCGATGGCAGCGCATGGCAGCGCGACTTCGGCGGTCATGTCACCCGGTCCCGGCTGAGAGTGTCCGGCGATGGCAGCGCCATTGAGGAACGGTTTGGCCCGATCCGCCTGCGGATGCATCTGCGGCTGGCAGACGGGCGGCTGCACTATGACATCGGCCGAATATATGTCTTTGGCCTGCCAATGCCGCGCTGGCTGACACCGCGAAGCGAGACCAGCGAATACCAGACCGACACCGGCGATTTCGGCTTTGACGTATCGGCATCCCTGCCCTTGGCCGGGCTGCTTATCCACTATCGCGGGTGGCTGCGCCCGATCTGAAACCGCCGGTATGTCTGTACAGGTGGTGCACGCATGGCACCCCACCTGTTTTTGGGGCCTCAGGCCAGCGCGGCGCGGGCGGCGACGGCCTTCATGGCGATCTCAAATTCATGCACCGCCGTGCGCGCCATGGACCGGAACACCATGATCTCGAACGCATCGCCCGCGACCTTCAGGAAGGTCGCATTCATATGGCCCAACTGGCTGCGCGCCACATGGCCCTTCTTGAACACGCCGGGGTTCAGATCAAGCGGCGTAAGGCGCGCCAGCACATCCTCAACCCCCTGACCTTGCAGTCGAAAAGTGACCCAGGCGTCGCTTTGATCGGTCAGCGCCGCGTGCTGCGCCAGCGACGGATCGACAGCCGTGCCGATCACCACCGCCTGATCCGCGCCGGTCCAGACAACCCGCGCGCCCGCGCGGCCCGTGGACCGGTTGGGCGCGGGCAGTTCCGCCCCGATCAGCGCCTTCAACGCGCTTGAAGCGGCATCCTCTTGCCCGGCATAGGGGGCCACGGATGTGATCGGGTCAGGCGTGGCATCCATCAGCCTCAACCCATTGATTTCAAGTGGCAACATCCCGTCACAGGGCGATTTCGCAACCAGCTTAACCACGCAGTTTCTCCCCTTCCGGATCAAGGAAGACAGGGCTGCAAATCTCTACCCTCGTTTCCACCTTCCGCACATGATCGACCATCTTCACAACCTCGCCCATCCGGTTCGGCCCATCCGCCAGAAAGCCAAGTCCAATGAAATGCCCAAGCGCGGGCGAAAACCCGACTGAGGTCGTATATCCCTGCACTTTCTCTCGTATCGCAGCGGCATCCTCTGCAAAAAGCTGTGCGCCCGCCGTCAGTTCCTTCACCGCGCCCACAGGTTTCAGCCCCACAAGCTGCGGGCGATCCGTTTCCTTAAGCGCCTCGCGCGTGGTGGCGGGTTTGCCGACGCACATTTTCTTGGCCGAGATCATCCGGTCCATTCCGATATCGAATGGCACCACGCGCCCGTCGATCTCGGAATGGGTGATAAAGCCCTTCTCGATCCGCATCACGTTCAGCGCCTCCATCCCATAGGCACCACCCCCAAGCGTCTCCGCTTGCATCACTAGCTGACGGTAAAGCGCATCGCCATAGCGCGACGGAACCGCGATTTCATAGGCATGTTCGCCGGAGAAACTGATGCGGAACAGACGCGCCTGCACGCCCATCACAGACACCTCTCCGCAGCCCATATAGGGGAAGCTGTCATTGTCTATGGGCGCATCCAGCAGCCCGTTCAGCAGCTCCCGCGATTTGGGGCCGACGATGCTGAACTGCGCCCATTGTTCGGTGACCGAGATGAAGCGGACATTCAGGTCGGACCGGTGGCATTGCTGAATGAAATCAAGGTGTTTCATCACCTCGCCCGCCGCCGCCGTGGTCGTGGTCATGACGTAGTGGCTTTCCCCAAGCCGGGCAGTGGTGCCGTCATCCATCACATGCCCGTCCTCGCGCAGCATCAGGCCATAACGCACGCGGCCCACCTTCAGGGTCGAGAACATGTTGGTATAGACGAAGTCCAGAAACGCGCCCGCATCCGGCCCCTGGATGTCGATCTTGCCAAGGGTGGACACGTCGCAGATGCCTACGGCATTGCGGGTCATCGTGACCTCGCGGTCGCAAGATTGCCGCCAGGTCGTTTCGCCCGGGCGCGGGAAATAGCTGGGGCGATACCACAGCCCCGCCGGGATCATCGGCGCGCCACGCTCGGTGCCGGCATCGTGGCTGGTGGTGAAGCGTTCCGGCGCAAAGCCCTTGCCCTGCGCCCCTGCCCCGAAGGCCGCGATAGAGACCGGCACGAAGGGCGGGCGATAGGTGGTTGTCCCGGTTTCGGGGATCGCCCGACCCGTGGCATCGGCCAGGATCGCCAGTGCCCCGATATTGGAGTTCTTGCCCTGATCCGGCGCCATGCCTTGGGTGGTGTAGCGCTTCATATGCTCGACCGAGGTGAACGCCTCTTGCGCGGCCAGCTTGATATCCTTCGAGGTCACGTCATTGGCAAAGTCAAGCCACGCCCGGCCCTTGCCGCTGACCAGCCACAGGGGTTTCGACCCGCCCACAGCGTCGCTGGCCTGCGGGATCTCGATGTCCGGCGTCTTGCCGCCAAGGGCGGACAGGGCTTGCGTCGCGGCCGCCACACCCTCAGCCAGACAGCCAGCAGTGGAATAGGTGCCCTTGCAGGCCCCCGCCGGGATAAGGCCCGGCACGGCGTCATCGGCAGGTACGAACCCCGCAATCTCCTCATTCCACACGGGACGGCTGTTCATGTGACAAGTCATGTGCAGGGTCGGGTTCCAACCGCCGGACATGGCCAGGCAGTCGGTGGCAATCTTTTGTTCAGACCCGTTGTGGCGGATGGTGATCTCACTCAATGCCTTGCGGCCCTTGGTCGTGATCACCTCTGCCCCGGCAAAGAGCGGGTAGTCGCCCTGCGCTTTCGCATCAGCGCGGGCATCGACCACCCCCGCAATCTCTACCCCACAGGCCATCAGATCCAGCGCCGTGCGGTGCGCGTCATCATTGGTGGCGAAGACCGTCACCTTACGCCCCGCCGCAACGCCGTAGCGATGCAGATAGCTGCGCACGGCACTGGCCATCATGATGCCGGGGCGGTCATTCATCGGGAACGCCAAAGGTCGTTCCAGCGCGCCCGCCGCCAGCACCGCTTGACGCGCATTGATCCGCCAGAAGCATTCCTTGGGCAGATCGGCCGGGCCGTTCACATGCAGGCCCACCCGTTCCAGCGCGCCATAGGTGCCCTGATCATAGGCCCCAGTGACCGTAGTGCGGGACATCAGCCGCACGCGGCCCGTGTCGCGCAGGGCATCGAGCATTTCGGCGATCCAATCGGCAGCAGGCTGACCGTCGATCTCTTCATTCTCAGACAGAAGCCGCCCGCCGAAATCGTTGCTTTCCTCGCACAATATCACATCCGCCCCGCCCCGCGCCGCCGTCAGCGCCGCCATCAGGCCGGTGGGGCCAGAGCCGACCACAAGGATATCGCAATGGGCGAAGGCCTTTTCATAGTGATCTGGGTTGTGCTGACCCGAGAGCGACCCCAGGCCTGCCGCGCGGCGGATCACAGGCTCGTAGATCTTTTCCCAAAAGGCGCGCGGCCACATAAAGGTTTTGTAGTAGAACCCGGCGCTCAGGAAATTCGGAAACAGGTCATTCACCGACAGCAGGTCATACGCCAGCGGCCCCATGCGGTTCTGGCTGGTGGCGATCAGCCCGCCATAGATTTCCTGCACCGTGGCGCGCACGTTCGGCACCTGCGCCGCGCCGTGCCCGATTTCCACCATCGCATTGGGTTCTTCCGACCCTGCCGTCAGCACCCCACGCGGGCGATGATATTTGAACGACCGGCCCACCAGTTTCACGCCAGAGGCGAGCAAGGCCGAGGCCAGCGTATCGCCCTGAAAGCCGGTATATCCCTGCCCGTCGAAACTGAATTTCACCGGGGTGGCCACGTCGATCCGGCCCTTGCCTTCAATCCGCATCAGGCAGTCCCCCGCTTGGCGTCTCGGGCCAGTTCGACCCGCAGGATATCATGGGTGACGGTATCGCGCTCCACGCACAACCAGCTGGCACAGCCCGCGCCGTGATACCACAGCTCTCGCGTCACACCGGCCGGGTTGTCGCGTAGATGCAGATAGGTATCCCAGGCCGGACTCCAGGTCTCGTCATTGGGACGATCGAGATAGGTCTCGTGACCCATGGGGGTGAATTCGCGGCTGTCGCGGTCCCCACAGAGGGGGCATTTGATACGCATCAGGACTCCGAACAGGCTTCTGGTTGGGCGGCGTAGAGACGATAGCGTGTCTCTCCGTCATAGGTTTCATTCAGGCTGGAAATCGCGTCACCGTCGCAACCGTCAAGGGTCAGGCGCATCCCGCTGGTGGCGATCAGAACCGTGTCCCCATCCCACGAGATCAGGTCGAACCCGCCCCCGTCGCAATCGACATAGCAATTGCTGTTCTCATGGCGACAGGTGCCCCCTTCGAACAGGGTCATGCCTTGCACCCCGTCACGGGCGGCTTGCCCCCGGTCGGACATCCGGGCGCGCACGAAGAAGTAACTTTCGCCGGGCCAGTCGCCCTCCTCGCTGAATTCGATCGACAGCGCGGCAATGCCCTGACCCGGATGCGCGGCCAAGTGGTCCGCCGAATAGCTGCGCGCAAAGCAACCTATGGGGAAGGCTTCGTTGGCCATTACCGGGGCTGCCAGGGTCAAGCTAGTGAAGATTATGCTGAGAGCCTTTGAACTCCTCATCCATGATCCTCCCTGTGTTGAACCGGTCCAGCCGGTGGCGGGTTGCGGCCTCGTGCGGGCGGTCGGTGGCAATAAGATGGGCATAGCAATGGCCCGAGGCGGGCGTTGCCTTGAACCCGCCATAGCACCAGCCCGCGTTCACGTAGAGCCCGTCGATATGGGTCTTGTCGATGATGGGCGATCCGTCGGATGACATATCCATGATCCCGCCCCAACTGCGCAGCATCTTGGCCTTGCCGATCATCGGCATCAGGGTCATCCCCGCCTCCATCACATGTTCCGCCGTGGGCAGGTTCCCGCGCGCGGCATAGCTGGCGTAGAAGTCGATATCGCCACCGAAGACCAGGCCGCCCTTGTCGGACTGGCTGATATAGAAATGGCCCATGCCATAGGTGATGACGTTGTCGATGATGGGCTTCAGCCCCTCGGTCACGAAGGCCTGCAGGACGGTGCTTTCAATCGGCAGGCGCATCCCTGCCATTGCCGCGACCTGACCGGACCGGCCCGCAGCGCACATCGCAACCTTCTTAGCGCGGATCGCGCCGCGGGTGGTCTGCACACCCACAACCTTACCGTTTTCAACGTCGATCCCCGTCACCTCGCATTTCTGGATCAGATCGACGCCCCGCTGATCGGCCCCGCGCGCATAGCCCCAGGCCACGGCATCGTGCCGCGCCGTACCGCCGCGTTTGTGGTAGAGGCCGCCAAAGATGGGGAAACGGGTCTGGTCGTAATCGAGGAACGGCATCAGCTTGCGGCAGCCATCGCGGTCCAGCAGGATCGCGTCGTCGCCCTGGCTGATCATCATATTCGCGCGCCGCGCATAGGCATCGCGCTGGCCATCGGAATGGAACAGGTTCACGATCCCGCGCTGGCTGTGCATGACGTTGTAGTTCAGGTCCTGTTCCAACCCTTCCCACAGTTTCAGAGAGTGGGAGTAGAACTGCGAATTGCCCTCCAGCCCGTAATTGGCGCGCACGATGGTAGTGTTCCGGCCAACGTTGCCGCCGCCCAGATAGCCCCTTTCCAGCACCGCGATATTGGTCAGCCCGTGTTCCTTGGCCAGGTAATAGGCCGTGGCCAGCCCATGCCCGCCACCGCCAATGATCACCACGTCGTATTCCGCTTTGGGCGCGAGATCGCGCCAGGCCGGTTTCCAGCCCCGGTTCCCCGACAGACCCTGCTTGATGACCTGCCAACCCGAATAGCGCATGACCTCTCCTTGCCCGGTCGGTTAACTGACAAGGGAGAGTGTAGTCAGACGCGAAACGAAAGGGAACTCAAGCCCACGACACGGGAAGGTCAGATATCGACGTTGCGCCGGTCAGGACGGGTCGACGTCCCAGTCCGGATCGTGGGCAGGATCCGCGCCGCCTTCTTCGTTGGTGTAGTAGAATCCGTCCTGGCCCGTGGGATAGCCGCTGTTCGTATAGACATAGGAATTCGGCAGGTCCGCCACAAACGCCACTTGTCCGGCGAAACGGGGGCGGGTGATGGTGAAGTTCACAAATTCCTGATCCGCCAGCCCGGCGCTGAAGGCCGGACGATGCGGCAGGAAGGTTTCGATCAACAACATCCGGTCGCCATAGGCCATGATCGGAATCCGGTCGATGAAATCTGGAAAGTCGCTGGCACGAATATAGGTTTGACCATCGGTGCCATGGGACCAGTCGATGCGATAGCCGCCTTCCTGCCGGGTGACCTGCGTCACCCGCAGCGCCGACCCGGCCGTGTTCCGCGTCAGAAACTGGAAGACATCGGACAGACCTTCGATATCAGTGCTGGAGATTTCGCTGGTACGACGCGACAGAACGTCGGCCACTGCATAGGTTGCTTTGATCGACGTGTTGTAGACCCGGAACGCATCGAAGAAGACGAAGCTGGCCACGAAGACCCAGGCCAGGATCGGCATCACGATCACCGCTTCCAGCGCGACCGAGGCACCTTCATCTTTCCAGAATGATCTGATCATGCGTTTCATGGTTGCCTCACTGCGGCTCGTTCACGAAGATTGTAGCGGCGGTGATATGAATCGCGCCCGTATCGTCGCGTGTCAGATCCAGCCCAAGCCCCGAAATCGGCAGGATACGGTCCACAAGGGCGCAGACGCGAACCAGCATCAGTTCGTTTTCCGCCCCCGGATGGAATTCGTTGGCCGGGTTCACCGTGCCCGACCGGTCCACGCACAGCGTGTGGTAATCGGGCAGGTTATAGGATTCCTGGTCGATGACCCGCAGATCAAGCAACAGCGAGCTCTGGCAGTTGATCAGAATGGGGGTGTTGTCACAGATATTGTCGCGGATCGCATCGTGGGTCACGCTAAGCCCCGAGGTCAGGCGCAGATGGCGAACCGCGCTGTCCAGGGACCGCTCCATCATAACCTGCCGGGTCAGCAGCATCGCGGTTTCAAAGGCCGCCACGAAGATCAGCACGATGATCGGGAAGACGATGACGAACTCCACGGTCGCGTTGGCGTCCTCTCGGCGAAAATACCGGGTTATCTTGGTCAAGCCCCACATGACGCGCCTTACTGGATCAGCTTAAGCTGGTTGATGGATGCCGCGATAGAGGCGAAGGCTTCGGAGATCTCGATGCCTTCCGCGTCGTAGTAATGTGCGGGCGTGGTGGCGCAGTGCTGCATGACGCTTTCCCCGCGCGACGGTGCCTCGAAGGCAATGGTGAACACGATGATCCCGGCGTCATTGGCCGCATCGCAGATGTTGCGCAGGTTGGTGTCCGCCGCGTTCGAGCCTGCATAGGTCTCGATCGAGTAGTAGCGAAGCTGGCGATAATAATCCCAGTCACCGGCATAGTAGTAGTATTCGCCCGCCAGCATCCGTGCGGAATACGCCCCCCAAAGCTCTGCCCATGGAATCGCCTCGGCGTCATTGCCGCCAAAGGGCTGCGAATTGTAGCTGCCGTCATGGTGATAGTAATACAGGTCATAGTTGGGCAGATAAGCCGAGGTACGACCGGAATCGGGGTCACGATACACGGTCGAGGGACCGCGCTTGAACTGCTGCACCACATCGACCTGGCTGGTGTTCTCCCCGTCCGTCATCAGGATGATGATCTTCAGCACCTCGTCTTCCTCGTAGGAATAGGGGCGGCCTTCGAAATCTGCGTCCACCTCGCCAGCGGCAATCAGGTCCGTAACGGCGGGCTGCGCGGCCGGGTCCAGCAGCCCCACGGCCCATCTCATGCCAAGGTCGATGGCGGTGTTGCCGTTTGCGTTCAGGCTGTTGACCAGCGCGTGAAGCGCGTCTGCATCATTCGACCATGGCAGGATCGCGCCATAGTCGCTGGTTGTGCAATGCGGCGTGCGGAAGGTGCGATAGCTGGACCGGCTACGATAGTCGAAATGCGCAATCCGTTCGATTGCAACATCAGGGCTGATGGCCGTGTTGTTGTAATCAGACGGGTCGAACCGGGTGCAGTTCGATGCATTATGTTCATCCGACAGGGTAAAAACGCTGGCCAGCGTGTCGCCCGCATTCACCTGGCTGTTATAGGGAATGATCGAGATCGAGACCTGCTCTTCTTCTTCGTTCGCGGCCAGCACCGTGTCGATGAATTCATTGGCTGCGGCACGCATGTTGTAGATCTTGTTGTTCCAACCCATGGAACCGGAAATATCGAGCACCATGGAAATCTCGATATCCATGATCCGTTCTTCCGCGGCCCCGCGCGAAGGCGATGTCAGGGCGTTCACACCGAACATGTTCATGAAATAGGATTGCAGATCCATTTCCGCATAGGCAGACACCCGGCGGAAATTCAGCCCTTCGTCCACCTCTACGTTCAGCCTGTAGTTTTCCAGCCCCGAAGTGGCGAAGTAGTCGATCACCACCGCCTCGGGATCTTCGGTCTGGTTCAACGCCGCCGCCGCCAGAACGGCGCGGTCCAGCGTGTATTGCAGCTGCGTGCGCTGCGTTTCATAGCGCATCACGTCAATGGCGATGCCCCCGGCGGCCAGCATCAGGACGAACATCATCAGCGCAAAGATCGTCACGGTACCACGCTCATCGCGCAGGAACCCCCGTCGGCGGCCGACTGGCGTGGGTCGTTCAAGACGGTTTTGTTCGATTGCTCGGGTCATCCCGGAAGCCTCTTGCAAGGTGACGAGTCGTGGGTCGGCGTAGTTCGGCCCATGCTGTTTTTCGTTTAGAAGAACGGCAGAAATGGGGCAGAAGCAGGATGGAAACAGGGAGTTTTCTTAATATCAACAATCAGTTTCCCGCCGTTTCGCCCCTGCCTGGAATGAAACTGACTGTTTCAATGACAGGCTGTCTTGCGCCCACGCCCAAGCTGTGGTCCGGTCAAAAAACGGGCAGTTTGCAAGCCTGACAAGGTCTGCCCGATGGAACGCGCAAGGAGGAATATGCGATGTCCGCCACGGGAGAACCGAGTTTTCGTCAGTCAGTCGACCTGATGTTCAACCGCGCGGCGTCGCTGATGGATCTGCCGCCTGGTCTGGAAGAAAAAATCCGCGTCTGCAATGCCACTTACACGGTGCGTTTTGGGGTGCGGCTACGCGGCGATATCAGAACTTTCACCGGTTATCGCTCGGTCCATTCGGAACATTTCGAACCGGCCAAGGGCGGCATCCGCTATGCCCCCAATGTGAACCAGGACGAGGTGGAAGCGCTGGCCGCGCTGATGACCTATAAATGCGCCCTGGTCGAAGCGCCCTTTGGTGGGTCCAAGGGCGGGCTCTGCATCGACCCGCGCGACTACGAAGAACACGAGCTGGAACAGATCACCCGCCGCTTCGCCTATGAGCTGATCAAGCGCGACATGATCAGCCCCGCGCAGAACGTTCCCGCCCCCGATATGGGCACCGGCGAAAAGGAAATGGCGATCATCGCCGACCAATACGCGCGGATGCACACGACCGATATCAACGGCAAGGCCTGCGTCACCGGCAAACCGCCCCATGCGGGCGGCATCCGCGGCCGGGTCGAGGCGACGGGCCGAGGGGTGCAATACGCGCTTCAGGAATTCTTCCGTTACCCCGACGACATCGCCAAGGCCGGTCTCAGCGGCTCGCTGGACGGCAAGCGGATCATCGTGCAGGGGCTTGGCAATGTGGGGTATCACGCTGCGCATTTCCTCTCGACCGAGGACGGGGCCCTGATCACCCATGTGATCGAACGCGACGGGGTGATTTCCAACCCCAAGGGCCTGAACGCCAACGCCGTGCGTGACTGGATTGCCGAACATGGCGGGGTCAAGGGCTTCCCCGATGCGGACTATCACGAAGAGGGGCTGAAAGCGCTGGAAGCGGAGTGCGATATTCTGATCCCCGCGGCAATCGAGGGCGTGATCAACATGCACAATGCGACATTGATCAAGGCCCCACTGATCATCGAGGCTGCCAACGGCCCGGTGACAGCAGGTGCCGATGACATCCTGCGCCACAAGGGCACGGTCATTATCCCCGATCTCTATGCCAACGCCGGCGGTGTGACGGTGTCCTATTTCGAATGGGTCAAGAACCTGTCCCATATCCGCTTTGGCCGGATGCAGCGCCGCCAGGAAGAAGCGCGCCATCAGTTAATCGTCAATGAATTGGAAAGGTTGTCGGCAGATACCGGCATCGGCTGGCAGTTGACGCCGAACTTCAAAGAGAAATACCTGCGCGGCGCCGATGAGCTGGAGCTTGTGCGCTCGGGCCTGGATGACACGATGCGCGCGGCCTACCAGTCCATGCGCGAGGTCTGGCACACCCGTAACGATGTGACCGATCTGCGCACCGCAGGATTCATGGTCGCCATCGGGCGCGTGGCATCAAGCTACCGGGCCAAAGGTTTGTAAAATGGCAGGGCGCGAGGGGCGCTACAGCTCTCCGCGCTTTTGCGCGATGCGGATCGAGATCAGGTCCGCCACCGCCTTGGACTGCACGCCCGAGGTCACCCCCCCCACCATCACCATCCGCCCGCGCCGCCACCACAGGCCCGGCGCATAGACCGACGGCATCCGCTCTCGCAGGGCCAGGCGGAACCCGGCGGCCGGTTTGAAGGCGAAAAAGCCGCGATCCACCTTGTCGATATTGTCGATCCGCGCGATCAGCCGCCCGCCTTCTTCCCGCAGCTCTTCACGGGTCAGTTCCAGCACCACGCCCGAGGCTTGCCAAAGCGTCCAGGACAACCACAGGCTGCCCGCGCCGATGCCCAGTTGCAGCAGCAGAAAGCCGATATCGACAGGCGGGGTGGTCAACGCGAGCCAAAGCAACAGCGCCCCAAGCAGCCCAAGCGACCCGGTCGCAATCGTGCGGCGGGCGGCGTTTGGCGTGATACGTTCCAGCACCTCGTCGCTGTCGGTCATGGGGCGGTCTCCGATCGGTTTGCGCGGTTAGAGCATGGCATGGATGGAAAGGCCAGCGGTGCGCAATCACCCACCAAGCGCCAGCGCAAGGCTTGATCCCCCGCAAAGCAGCGTCAGTGGCACGCCATGCGCACGTTCCGCGCCATGTGCCCCAAACAGATTGGCCAAAAAGCTTGCAGAAAACAGCCCCGTCAGCCCCCAAAAGAGCGGGCCAAGCCAGCCATCGGGGATAATGCCCGATACGAGGCCACCCGTCTGCGCGAAGGCCACCCAGGCGAAGCCCGCAACAGCCGCCGAGATCAGACTGGCAATCCGCAGGTTGGGCGGCAAGATCCGATTGGCCCCGCCCCAGGCCATACGGCCAAGTGGCAGCCCCGATGCCAGCAACAACTGGAACACCGTCAGCCACCCGAAGGACAAAAGCCCGACTACTGTCGCGGTCTGTTCCATGCCGCCCCCTGCGATTGCGCAACCCCGTGACCCTAGACCGACGATCAGTTCGGGGCAACGCAAACGCGGGCCGGTTTAGCCATCCTTGCGGATGACCTCGTTCTTGGGGTCATAGGGGCTGTCGCAAGTCACGACCGCATCCCAATACTGATCGAGCATCTTGACCTTCAGTTTGGTGCCTTCCTCCGCCAGCGCAGGTGTCACATAGCCCATGCCGATGGATTTCCCGAAAGCCACCGAATAGCCGCCCGATGTCAGGCGACCCACACGGGTTCCATCCTCTGCATAAAGCGCCTCACGGCCCCACGGGTCGGCATCCGCAGGTCCGTCAATCAGCAACGTGCAGCACTTGGACCGGATGCCCTTGGCCTCCATCTCGGCCTTGCCGTGGAAGTCTTTGGACAGGTCCACGAAACGCGGCAGATCCGCCTCCAACGGGGTCGCGTCGCGGCCAAGCTCGGTGCCGAAGGCACGGTAGGATTTCTCCTGCCGCAACCAGTTCTGGGCGCGGGCGCCGACCAGCTTCATCCCGTGTTTTTCGCCCGCTTGCATCAGCAGATCCCACAGGTAGCGCTGCATCTCGATCGGGTGATGCAGTTCCCACCCCAGCTCGCCGGTATAGGCCACGCGGATCGCGTTGACCGGGCACATGCCCAGTTCGATCTGACGGGCAGAGAGCCACGGGAACCGCTTGTTCGACAGGGCCGTCGCAGGATCGGCGTCCTTGATGACCTCTTTCAGAACATCGCGCGATTTCGGCCCCGCGATGGCGAAGACACCCCATTGGGTGGTGACATCCTGGATCTCGATATAGCCGAATTCCCCGGCCTTATCCTCGGCCGCCTTGCGCAGGAAGTCGGCGTCATACTCTGTCCACGCCCCGGCAGAGACGAGGTAATATTCATGCTCGGCCAATCGCACGATGGTGTATTCGGTGCGCGTGGTCCCTGCGCTGGTTAGCGCGTAGGTCAGGTTGATCCGGCCCACTTTCGGCAATTTGTTGCAGGTGAACCAATCGAGAAACGCGGTGGCACCGGGGCCCTTGATGACATGTTTGGTAAAGGCGGTCGCGTCAATCAGGCCGACATCCTCGCGGATCGCCTTGGCCTCCTCCACCGCATATTGCCACCAGCCGCCGCGGCGGAAGCTGCGCGCGTCATGGTCGAAATTATCCGGCGCATCGAGCGGTCCGTAGTAGTTGGGGCGTTCCCAGCCATTCACGAAACCAAATTGCGCGCCAAGGGCCTTTTGCCGATCATAGGCGGGCGCGGTGCGCAGCGGACGGCAGGCTTCACGCTCCTCATCGGGGTGGTGCAGGATGTAGACGTGTTCGTAGCATTCCTCGTTCTTGCGCGCGGCGAACTCGGTGGTCATCCAGTTCTGACTGTAGCGCTTGGGGTCAAGCGACGCCATGTCGATCTCGGCCTCGCCATCGACCATCATCTGGGCAAGGTAATAACCGGTGCCGCCAGCCGCCGTGATCCCGAAGCTAAACCCCTCGGCCAGCCACATGTTGCGCAGACCCGGCGCGGGGCCGACCAGCGGGTTGCCATCGGGCGTGTAACAAATCGGGCCGTTGAAATCGTCTTTCAGACCGCTTTCGGCACAGGACGGAACCCGTTCGGCCATCGCCATATACTGATCAGCGATCCGATCCAGATCGAGCGGGAACAGATCGGCGCGGAAGCTGTCAGGCACACCATGTTCAAACCGCGCGGGCGCGCCATGTTCGTAGATGCCGAGGATCCAGCCGCCCCGTTCTTCACGGGCGTAGGATTCATTGTCAGCGTCGCGCACGACAGGGTGTTCGGGGTTGCCGGCTTCGCGCCATTTGACCAGTTCGGGGTCCTTGTCCATGACGATGAAGGTGTGTTCCACCGGAATGGCTGGCATCTTGATACCCAACATCCTGGCCGTTCGCTGCGCGTGGTTGCCCGACGCGGTCACCACATGCTCGGCGGTGATCACCACCTGCTCGTCAGACGCAACAAGGTTGCCGCCCTTTTCCACCATCTTGGTGCAGGTCACTTCCCAGTGGGTGCCATTCCAGTGGAACGCATCAGCCTGCATCTTGCGCACGATCTCCACACCACGCTGACGGGCGCCTTTGGCCATCGCCTGGGTCACGTCGGCGGGGTTAATATAGCCGTCCTCGGTGTGGTAGATCGCGCCTTTGAGGTCAGAGGTCTCGATCAGCGGCCAGCGGTCCTTGATTTGATCCGGGGTCAGCCATTCGTACTTCACGCCGCAGGTTTCGGCGGTTGAGGCATAGAGCATGTATTCATCCATGCGTTCCTGCGTCTGTGCCATGCGCAGGTTGCCAACCACGGCAAAGCCCGCATTCAGCCCGGTTTCCTCTTCCAACGTCTTGTAGAACTCGACCGAGTACTGGTGGATATGGGTTGTTGCGTAGCCCATGTTGAAAAGCGGCAACAGACCGGCGGCGTGCCAGGTAGAGCCGGAGGTCAGCTCATCACGCTCCAGCAGCATCACATCGGACCAGCCTGCCTTGGCAAGGTGATAGGCGATCGAGGTGCCGACGGCACCGCCACCGACGACTAGGGCTTTGACTTGGGTTTTCATTGGGCGCGACTCCGGGCCAGATTGTCTGCGGGTAATGTGCCGAATTGACGGCGCAAGGGCCAAGGCCAGCCGACCAGAAAACGCGAAAATCCGACACCGGGTCGGGTTTTTCGGGGCAGATCCCGTTCTTTTCAGTCTGTCGCGCGCACGCGCCTGCGGGCCTTCACTACCGCCACGATCATATAGATCACCCCGGCAAGCAGACCGATCAGGCCTGCCACATAGCTGGCATCATGCATAAGACCCGCCCGGACAAACCCGGCCGGGTCCTCCACCCCTTGTGGAATGCGGAACAGATCATAGCGGTCGGGATCAACGGTAAAGGCAAGACTGGACACCCCAAGCACCAGGGTCACGCCGACAACCATCATCGCTGCCCGCAAAAACGCGCGCATCATGTGCCCGACGCTTGGCATCAGCACAGCAAGTGCCGCGATCGGCACCCCGATGACCAACCCCATCCACCAGCTGGCCCGCCACCCGACGATGGCCGCACCGACCCGATAAGGCAGCGCCTCGGCGATGTTGAATTGCAGGAACTTGAAAGCGTGAAAATAGTCAGGCCCGACCGTATAGCTGATCTGGTTGTGCACCATCCCATAGAGGCCAGCCAGAAGGCAGGCCAACAGGATAAGGAACGGCAGCGCCAGCAGCTTAGCCATGGGCGCGTATCCCGATAGAAAATTCCGGACTATTCTTGCTGTCCATGATCACAGCATGTTCGGCACAACCAGATCTGGTGGCCGGTGGCCATCCGCGAAGGTCTTGATGTTGATGATCACCTTCTCGCCCATCTCGACCCGGCCTTCGACGGTGGCAGAGCCCATATGCGGCAGCAAAACCACATTATCCAATTCACGCAGGCGCGGGTTGACGTCCTTGCCATGTTCGAACACATCCAGCCCCGCCCCCAGGATATCGCCAGACCGCAACATCCGGGTCAGGGCGTTTTCGTCGATGACCTCGCCGCGCGACGTGTTCACGATGACCGCCGACGGCTTCATCAGTTTCAGGCGCCGCGCATTCATCAGGTGGAAGGTGGACGGCGTATGCGGGCAGTTGATCGACAGGATATCGACCCGCGCGATCATCTGATCGAGGCTTTCCCAATAGGTGGCCTCCAGCTCGGTCTCGATGTCTTCGTGCAGCCTGCGGCGATTGTGGTAATGCACCTGCATCCCGAACACTGCCGCGCGCCGGGCCACGGCCTGCCCGATCCGGCCCATGCCAAGGATACCAAGCCGCTTGCCACCGATGCGCCCCCCCATAAATGCCGTGGGCGACCAGCCATCCCATTTCCCGGCCTGCATCACCGCCAATCCCTCGGGTATGCGGCGGGTCACGGCCAGGATCAGGGCCAGGGTCATATCGGCGGTGTCCTCGGTCACCACACCGGGTGTGTTGGACACAAGGATGCCGCGCTGACGGGCGGTGTGCACATCAATATGGTCTACCCCTGCCCCATAGTTGGCAATGAGCTTCAGCTTCTCACCCGCTTGCCCCAGCAGGCCGGCGTCGATCTGGTCCGTCACACAAGGCACCAGAATATCGGCGCGGTTCATGGCGGAAACCAGATCCGATCGGGACATTGGGCGGTCATCCTCGCGCAGTTCCACGTCGAACAGTTCCGACATCCGCGTTTCGACCGCTTCGGGCAACCGTCGCGTTACGACAACACTCAGCTTCTGACCTGGCATCCCGTCTATCCCTTTTTCTGGCATTTCAGCCCTTGCCGTGACACTCTCTCATCCTAGGCAGGGGTGCAAGACACAGGCGCCCCAACAGCGACAAAAACACCGGCAAGACCGCGGCAGAGCGGCACAGGTGCGGGCAGGCAGAACAGTTGATGAAGCGCAAGATACCCGGCGTGATCCTGGCGGCGATTCTGGCATTGGCGGCAACGGCCCCCATAGCACAGGAGGTCGAGGCGCGTGGTCCGGTCACCGGATTTCCCCTACCCCGCTATGTTTCGATCCAGGCATCCGAGGCCTATGCAAGGCGCGGCCCGTCACGCAGCCACAGGATCGACTGGGTATTCCAGCGCCGCAACATGCCGATGCAGGTGGTGGCCGAGCATGAACATTGGCGCCGCGTCATCGACCGGGACGGCGCAGGCGGCTGGATGCACTACTCACTGCTGTCGGGTGTGCGCACCGCGATTGTCGAGGTCGACATGCTTGAGATGCACCAGCGGCCCGACCCAGTCTCACCGGTGACGGCGCAGGCCGAACTGGGGGTGATCGCCTTTGTCGATGAATGCAATGGCAGTTGGTGCCGCCTGAATGTGGGCGGGCATCGCGGATGGGTGCCGATGGACACGCTGTGGGGTGTCGATCCGGGCGAGGTGTTCGACTAACCCGCACGTCGCATCAGAACCAGCAGGCCCGGAATCAATAGCAACAGCAGCGCAACGAAGCCAAATGAGGCGCGCAGGCCGAAACCTTGGGACACGAACCCCATGATCGGCGGTCCGATGAAGAAACCGAAATAACCGATGGTCGTCACCCGGCTGATCACATAGGCGCGGGCATCGTCGCTGGCCAGTCGCCCCGCCAAGGCCAACAGCATCGGCGCGATGGTCGACACGCCCAGACCCAGAATGGCAAATCCTATATAGGCCACCAGCGGCACCGGGGCGATGGCAGCCAGCAGCGCCCCGCAGGCGGTGACCAGCGCGCTCCAGAACACGACGCGCGTTTCTGACAGCCGCCCCACGGCCAGTTGCCCGGTAAACCGCCCGGCGGCCATGGTGAATCCCAGCATCGCGGGACCAAGTGCGCCTTCTGCCGCGCCACCACCAAGCGTGCGTTCCACATGCAGCGCCGACCAGCCTTCGGTCGCGTTTTCCGCCAGGAACCCCACCAGCAAAACCAGACCGCCCCAGATCACCACGCCGCCGAAACGGCCCCGCGCCGCCTTGGTCGTTGCGTGGCTTTCGGCCCCTTCCCCCGACAACGTAAAGGCAGCGGCGATCAACGTCAGCAGCCCCAGGATGGCAAAGACCGGCGCAGGCGGCAGCCCCGCCTCTCTTGCCAGTCCTGCCGACAGGGCCGACAGCGCGTAGGCGATGGAAAACATCGCGTGATTGAGGTTCATCAACGACACCCCATGACGCGCCTCGGTGCGCGACAGACGGGTATTCATCGCAACATCCTGCAATCCCGACCCAGCACCAGCAAAGAACATGAAGCCCGCGAAAACCGGCACCGACGCCACCCACATAGGCGCCTGAAATGCCAGCGCCAGCAGGACCGAGGCCAGCGTCACCGCATAACGACCGAACCGGGCGGCGAAGGCCGGCGCGGACAACATCGCCGTTACGGCCCCCGCGGCGGTGACCAGAAGGGCCAGCCCGAACGCACCATCACTGGCCCCGATATGGGCCTTGATCTGGGGCACATAGGCCGCGAAAGCGCCCCAATAGATGCCTTGCACCGCAAAGGCGGGCAGGTCATGACGGGACAGGGAAACAGCGCGCAGGATCGACATATCGCGCGCTTGTCACGAGCCATGGCCCAAAGCAAGTTCCAAAGCGGCGCTTGATCGTGCAATGCCCCCTTTCCAAACTGTCATGGGTCGTCTATAGGCACGGCTTCAACCGGGCGGACACCCTTGGAGGCCGCCCTTTATCATATGGAGAATAGCTATGGCTGGTGAGATTCCTGATCTCGTAGCTGAGGCACGGACGGGGACAGGCAAGGGGGCCGCCCGTCAAGCACGCCGTGACGGCAAGGTGCCCGGAGTTGTCTATGGAGGCGGTGCAGACCCCATCTCGATTCAAATCCCCTTCAACGTGCTGCTCAAGCGCCTCAAGCAGGGCCGCTTCCTGTCGACCCTGTTCAACCTGAAGGTTGAAGGCCAGGACGATGTGCGCGTGATCTGCCGCGGCGTTCAGCGTGACGTCGTCAAAGACCTGCCCACCCATGTCGATTTCATGCGCCTGCACCGCACCAGCCGCGTCAGCCTGTTCATTCCGGTTGAATTCGTTGGCGAAGAGGTTGCACCCGGCATCAAGCAAGGTGGCGTCGTGACCGTGGTCCGCCCGGAAGTCGAACTGCGCGTGACCGCAGGCGACATCCCGGAAAGCATCACCGTGGACCTGTCGGCCCTGAACATCGGCGACGTGGTGACCATTTCCGACGTTGACCTGCCCGAAGGCAGCCGCCCGACCATCGACCGCGACTTCGTGATCGCCAACATCGCCGCCCCCTCGGGTCTGGCGCGTGGCGGCGACGATGACGACGCCGAAGAAGGCGAAGCCGAAGAAGCCACCGCCGAGGAATGATCCCGGCGATCCGCTGACCGGACCAAGTTTGACGCGGCCTGTCCCTTCGGGGCGGGCCGCGTTTTTTTGTCCCAGTCTTTGCGCCTGACCCGCCGGAACCCCAGAACCCGCCAGCGCCTTAGTGATCAGCGTATCGGGCTGGTTAAGCGTGACACCGTGCAGGGTGAAAACCGGCACAGGCCCCCAATTCGTTGATCCCCCGACCGGTGAGGCCTATAGGACAGGTCAGGCGATTTGAATGCGAGGATGCCATGAAACTCTGGGTTGGCCTTGGGAACCCCGGCGCGAAATATGCGGGCAACCGGCACAATATCGGCTTTATGGCGCTGGACCGGGTGGCCGAAGACCACGGCTTTCCCCCGTGGCGCAGCAAGTTCCAGGCGAGCCTGACCGAAGGGAAATTCGGGTCCGAAAAGGTGCTGCTGCTGAAGCCCGAGACCTTCATGAACCTGTCGGGCCAATCCGTGGGCGAGGCGATGCGGTTCTACAAGCTGGACCCCACCGATATCACCGTCTTCCATGACGAGCTGGACCTTGCCCCCGGCAAATGCCGCGTGAAGGCGGGGGGCGGACATGCAGGCCATAACGGGCTGCGCTCGATCCACCAGCATATCGGCCCGCATTACGACCGGGTGCGCCTTGGCATCGGCCATCCCGGGCACAAGGACCGGGTCGCGCCCTATGTGCTGTCCGATTTCGCCAAGGCCGACCAGGATTGGCTGGACGACCTGTTGCGCGGCATATCCGACGGCGCGCCGGAGCTTGCGAAGGGCGATACCGGTCGGTTCATGAACGCCGTTGCCCTGCGCACCGCACCGCCACGGTCATCGGGCGGCGAAAAACAAAAACCGGCCGCCAAACCCGCCGAGGCCGGGCCCCCGGCAGAACCGGAAGACAACCGATCTCCCTTGCAAAAGCTGGCTGACCGCTTCCGCTGAGGTCACGCCTGACGTAGGGTCAGGATTGCCGCGCGCCGCGTGGCCATGTTCTGCTTTACCGCAGTCAAAGGGGGGCCTTTCATGCGTCGTCGTATCATCAGACTTCTGGTTCGAATCCTGCTGATCTTCGTCGTCGTGACCGCGGCGGCGGGTTGGTTCATGCGTGAGGAGATTCAGCGGCTTTGGGCGGTGAATTCGCTGTTTGACACCGACCGGATCGTTCACAATTTCAGCCATATGGACGAGGCGTTCCTGACCGTGGAGGTCCCTCGCGGATCGGGTCCCGCCAGCCCGATGCCAGAAGGCGAGCCCGCAGACCTGCCCGCCGATGTGGCCGACTGGATTGAAGAGCGCGCGGTGACCTCGCTTCTGGTGCTGCAAGACGGCCAGATCCGGCACGAAAGCTATCATCTGGGCACCGCGCCCTCGGATCAGCGGATTTCCTGGTCGGTCGCCAAGAGCTTTCTCTCGGCGCTGATGGGGACGCTGGTCGATGACGGCACGATCCCGGAACTGGGCGCGCAGGTGACGGACTATGCCCCGATGCTGGCAGGCTCTGCCTATGACGGTGCGACGATCCTCGACGTGCTGCAAATGTCGTCCGGTGTGACCTTTGACGAGGATTATCTGGACTACAACTCCGATATCAACCGCATGGGCCGCGAGATCGCCCTTGGCGGCACGCTGGATGGCTTCGCGGCGGCGCTGACGGAAACCGATCGCCCGGCGGGCGAAGAATGGCAGTATGTCTCCATCGACACCCATGTCATCGGCATGGTGATCCGGGGCGCTACGGGCCGCGACATCCCCTCGCTGTTGTCGGAACGGATCATTCAGCCGCTCGGGCTGGACAGCACCCCCTATTACCTGACCGATGGCGAGGGCGTGGCCTTCGTGCTTGGCGGGCTGAACATGACCACGCGCGACTATGCCCGGCTGGGGCAGCTTTTCCTGAACAATGGCACATATGGCGGCCAGCAGATCCTGTCGCCGGATTGGGTGGCAGCCTCGACCACTGCCTCGGCCAACACCGCGCCGGGCGAGATCGGTTATGGCTATCAGTGGTGGATTCCCGTGGGGGCCGAACCCGGCCAGTTCATGGCGCGCGGGATCTACGGGCAATATGTCTATGTCGATCAGGTCAATGATGTGGTGATCGCCACCAATGGCGCGGATCGGCAGTTCCGCAACGCGGGCGTGAACGAGGAAAATGTCCGTATCTTCCGGCTGATTGCCGAAAGCCTTGCGCCTGCTGAACCAGAGCCCGCACCCGAGCCACAGCCAGAACCGGAACCGGAACCGGAACCGGAACCCGAGCCTCAGCCCGAACCCGCCCCCGAACAAGAGGCCAGCGAGTGACCCGCATGGACGCCTCCGTAAACGTATTGGGTGGGGTGCTGGAACCCTGTTCCACCGATCCCCTGACCGGGTTCTTTCGCGACGGGCACTGCAACACCTGCGCCGACGATCACGGCAGCCACACGGTCTGCGTTGTGATGACCGCCGAATTCCTCGCCTATTCGAAATATGTGGGCAACGACCTGTCCACGCCCCGGCCCGAGTTCGGCTTTGCGGGACTAAAGCCCGGCGATCACTGGTGCCTCTGCGCCAGCCGGTTCCTGCAAGCCCATGACGAGGGCTGCGCGCCGAGGGTCAAGCTGGAGGCGACCCATGCCCGCGCTTTGGACATCGTTCCCCTGAAGGTGCTGAAGGAAATGTCCGCGACCTGACCTATTCAGCGGCGATGCGCACCCGGTCATCCACGTCCAGCAGATCCTCGATGAACACGCTCAGCAATTGCGGTCGCCCGCTGACGCCCGCCTTGCGGTAGATGGCATTGGTCTGCGCCTTGACGGTGCCTTCGGACGTCTGGCGCAACGCAGCGATTTCCTGGATCGACATGCCCTTGATGGCAAATAACGCCACATCGCGTTCCGCAGGGGTCAGGCCCCATTCCGCAAACTTTTCCTCCATCACATCCATGAAGGCCCCCGATGCAGCCCGGAGTTTTTGTTCCGCCCGCGCCGTGCGGCGCATCGAACTGCGCAGATAGAACGCACCGACGACCGACCCGATGATCAGACCGACCGTTGCCCCGATCTCCATCAACTCGCGGGTTTGCCAACTGATTGGGCGCGCGCGCACGTTGAAAATCGTCAGCACGATCTCGGACACGAAAAAGACCGAGCAGGCGAGTTGGACCACCAATACAGCGGCAAGAAACAGCTTACCCTTGGTCACACACCAGCCCCTTCGGATGCGATCGGACCTTAGTCGTCATCGTCATCATCCCCCTCGTCGTCGTCATCTTCTTCGTCTTGTTCGTCCTCTTCGTCTTCATCCTCCTCCTCTTCTTCATCTTCGCCGTCTTCATCGTCGTCACCACCGCCAAAGCCGCCGCTTCCTTGTCCGCTGCCGCTGTTAGGGCCCGAGGTGCCCGAAGACGACAGCACGCCACCGCTATGGTTGTCGTCATCGACTTCCCAGTAGTCCCGCAGAATCTCGCCTGTGTTCGGATTAAAGATAATCTCTCGCTCGATCCCCGGCCCCTCTGCCTCGATCCGAACGCGCCCCAGCCAGGTGCGGGTGACCTCGATGTGGACATAGCCCTCGGCCTGTAGCTGAGAAATGATGCGCATTTCGATATCCTGAGCCCAAACAGCACCGACGCCTGCCCATAGGGCAAGTGTTGCGCTTACGATCAGGCGCCTGGTTTTCATCGCTGCCTTCTCCTTCGATCATTTGTCTCTGCCCCACCGGAGTTTTGGGGGGTGGCAGGGCAGAGCGCCAGCCATGTTTCGGCATCAGAAAGGCTGTGCGCCCTCCCGAGGGGAACCTATACCGAGTATGGCCTTAGTCGTCGTCGCTGTCATCGTCGTCGTCGTCGTCGTCGTCGCTGTCATCATCATCGTCATCATCATCATCATCATCGTCTTCATCATGATCGTCATCATGATCGTCGTCGTACTCGTCCTCATCCTCATCCTCGTCATCGTCATCGTCATCATCATCGCTTTCGGACGGCCCGGATTCCGAAGAAACCACGTTGCCTTCGGCGTCATAGGTGGTCTCGGTTTCGATCCCGTCGGCGACCACCTCTTCGCTGATCAGATTGCCGTCACCGTCGAAGATCTGCTCGACCGAGCCGTTCGCGCCTGTGGCTTCGATCTTGTAGCCACCATTGCGGATCTGCACCTCGATCCGTGAATAGCCAGCCCCCTGCAGGTCAGCGATGGCCTCATTCACGGCGTCATTCGCCGTCTGTGCTGCAAGCGTCGTGGTCGACAGCAAGACAGCGGTCATCGAGGTGGCAAAAAATGTTTTCGGGGTCATGGATCTTCTCCTATTGCTGGTATCTCAAAGGCGGGCCGGTCAAGACATCCGCCGATCCGCTGGCCAACACCAAACCGCCGAACCGGGTGCCATTCTATTTGCCCCCCGTTTAGATCCCGGTCCATAAACCCACGACCCAGCCCCCTAAACCCAAGGTATAAACAGGCAGACCCGCCCGAATTTCCCCGGGCGGGCCTTTGTTTTCAGGGGCTTTTCGCTTAGTCGCGAAGCTTCACGAGGTCGGTCATAAGACCTTCGGTCCCGTTATGGACCGTAAGCCGTTCGACCTTGCCCGCGATGGTTTCCAACGCTTCAAGCTCTTTCAACCGCAACATGACGGGGTTCTCCGCCATGACCCGCGCGGTGTTGAGCAAGGACCGCGTGGCGTTCGTTTCCTCGCGCCGGCGGATCACGTTGGCCTCGGCCTCTTTCTGGGCGGCGACGACCCCGTTAAGGATGTCGCGCATCTCGCCGGGCAAGATCACGTCCTTCAACGCGATCTCACCCACCTCGATCCCGATCCCCGCCATTTCGGCGCGGACCTTTTCGGCGGCCTCGGCATCGACCATCCCTTTCTCGGTCAAAAGCCGGTCAAGGGTCATCGCCCCAAGCGTCTTGCGGAACGCAAGCTGCACGGCCCGGTGAAGCGCCTCGTCATGGTCGCGCACCCCCGTCACAGCCTTGACCGCATCGGTGACGCGGAAGACGGCGGTCAAGTTCACCCGGATGGACACGCGGTCCTTGGTAAGGATCTCCTGGCCCGTGACCTCCTTGGTCTGCCAGCGCATATCGACCTGACGGACGGTATGCTTGCGCCCGAAGATCCAGAACCAATGGGTCCCGGGGTCGAGCACCTTCGCAAGCTGACCATCAGTGAAAAGAAGCGTCACCCGCCCCTCTTCGACCGTGGTCACGTTCACCTGCGCGTCCAACCGCGCCCGTTCAAGACGGCGGGCAAGGGCCGGGGCAAGCATCACATCCTCGGCCATGTCGAACCGGTCGACGGTCCAGGGGCCTGCGTCGGTCCAGAAAAGCGCGCGCTGTTCCGGGGCGACAAGGTCGGTGAGGATGCCGTCACGAGAGATCACCGCCACCTCATCGGGACCGGTATGGACCTCGGTCAAATGGGTCTTGACCAAATCGGGCCGATCCCGACGCAAGGGTGCGGCGAGCGTGGACACGAACCGGCGGGAGGAGAGATCAAACCGTTCGGTCTGAACATCCTGCATGTCGATCCAGTGCTCACCGGGACGGAGGATCGTGTCGATCTTTCCCTTGGCAAGCACGAGGGTGCGGGTGTTGATCGGAACAAGCAATCGCCGCTGGTTCCGGAGGGCTTTCAAAATAGACATGTCAGGTCTCCTTTTCATGGTCGTGTCTATCGTCGTCGTCGCAAAGCGCGATCTCCTTTGGGTTTGGGTGGGTTGCGCGGGATCAGCCCCGCGACAGGTGTGGGCGAAGGGCGGAATTGCCCCTCGCGGGAATAGGGTGGGTTCCAGGACCGGCCCTGCCATGCCCCCGAGCGGAGAGAGGCGGAGCGGCAGGCCACCAGTGTCGCGGGATCCCGACCATTGGCGGCGGAACCTGGCGGCAGCAGGCGGGTCTGCATCACGACCCTCCCGGCACAAGGCCAGGACGAGCGGCATCCTTCCCCTCCGGACATACCGGAGGATCAGGCCACCCCTCGTGGAACGACCCCGGAACCCTATGTTTCGAACCACTCACGTGGCTGGATGTTCAAACCAGCGCCCTCTTGGGCGTTTTCGAAGCGAAAAGCAGGGCTCGAACCTGCAACAGTCAGATTTACAATCCGATGCTCTACCCGTTGAGCAATTTTCGCGTGACGTTTGGATTGTCACGTTGGCACCTGCCCCGTTTCAGGCCCTGGCATACGAGGATCGGCAGCGCCGCCCGCACCGGAGGGGTGATCACCCCCTGCCGCTAGGGCCAGCCCGTTGGCTGGTGAGGGCGGTTGATAAGCGTGCGGGCATGAGTCGCTCAACATGTGATTTGGTGTAACAATCACACCGTGACACAGGCGCAACAAAATTGCGCACCTGCGCAATAAATGAAAAGGGCGCCCCCTGCGGGACGCCCTGTAGTATCGGTCTGACCAAGGTCAGGCTTTCGCGATATTTCAATCTGCCTCGGCCATGTCAAAGCCAAGATGTTTCGCCACCGTGAAGATATCTTTGTCGCCGCGTCCACACATGTTCATGCAGATGATATGATCCTTCGGCAGCTCCGGCGCGATCTTGATCACATGGGCCAGCGCGTGGGAGGGCTCCAACGCCGGGATGATGCCTTCCTGCTGACAGCAAAGCTGGAAGGCCGCGAGCGCCTCCTTATCGGTGATCGAGACATATTGGGCGCGACCGATTTCATGCAGCCAGCTGTGTTCGGGGCCGATGCCGGGGTAATCGAGACCGGCCGAAATCGAATAGCCTTCAAGGATCTGCCCGTCATCGTCCTGCAACAGATAGGTGCGGTTACCATGCAGCACGCCGGGGCGACCACCGGTCAGCGAGGCGCAATGCTCCATCTTGGCGTTCACACCCTTGCCGCCTGCTTCCACGCCGATGATGTTGACCGACTTGTCGTCAAGGAAGGGGAAGAACAAGCCCATTGCGTTGGAGCCACCGCCGATGGCGGCGATGATCGTGTCGGGCAGACGGCCTTCACGTTCCAGCATCTGCGCCTTGGCTTCCTTACCGATGATCTGCTGGAAGTCGCGGACCATGGCAGGGTACGGGTGCGGGCCTGCCACCGTGCCGATGCAGTAGAACGTGTCGCGCACATTGGTCACCCAGTCGCGCAGCGCGTCGTTCATCGCGTCCTTCAGTGTCCCGCGACCGGAGGTCACCGGCACCACCTCGGCGCCCAACAGACGCATCCGGAACACGTTGGGCGCCTGGCGCTGCACGTCATGCGCGCCCATGTAGATCACGCATTTCAGCCCGAACTTGGCACAGACCGTCGCCGTCGCCACCCCGTGCTGGCCCGCGCCTGTTTCCGCGATGATCCGGGTCTTGCCCATGCGCCGCGCCAGGATGATCTGGCCCAGCACGTTGTTGATCTTGTGCGCGCCGGTGTGGTTGAGCTCATCCCGCTTGAGATAGATTTTCGCCCCGCCCAGATGCTCCGTCAGCCGTTCGGCGTGATAGAGCGGCGAAGGCCGGCCGACATAATGCTTCCACAGGTAATCCATCTCGTCCCAGAAGCTCTGGTCCGTCTTGGCGTGCTCGTACTCTTTTTCGAGATCGAGGATCAGCGGCATCAGCGTCTCGGAGACGAAGCGCCCGCCGAACTGTCCGAACCGGCCCTTGTCGTCGGGGCCGTTCATGAAGGAGTTGAAAAGATCGTCCATCGCCGTCGCTCCCTGCGGTTTCGTGCGTGATTACTGGGGATGCGGCGCGAAGACCAGCCCCAACACGGTTGGGCCCGCCCTGTCCCGGCCCTGCGCCGGGACCCCGGCGCCACCGCGCCACCCGCGCGGTCCCGGCGCAAGACCGGGACATGAGAACTCGTGCCCTCTCCCCGTTTCCCCGCCCCGCGCAACCCGGTACTGTCCCCTCATGGAATCGGCTCTCGACTGGCACAGCGCCCTCGCCCTGCTCGACTGGCAGGTAGACCTTGGCGCGGATGAGGCGATCGGCGATGAGCCGGTCGACCGTTTTGCCGTGACCGAGGAGCCCCGGACCAAGCCCGACGCCCCCGCCCCGGTGCAGATCGTCCAGCGCAAGGAAATCGACGCGGTGGAGGTCGCCCGCCAGGCCGCGACCGGGGCCGACAGCCTGGACGCGCTGCGCGAGGCGATTGCGGGCTATGACCATTGCACGCTGAAACGCGGGGCCAAATCGCTGGTCTTTGCCGACGGCAACCCCGCCGCCCGTGTCCTGATACTGGGCGAAGCGCCGGGACGGGAGGAGGACCGCGAAGGCCGTCCCTTCGTCGGCCGCGCCGGGCAGCTTCTGGACCGGATGCTGGCCGCCATCGACCTCGACCGGACCGAAGACACCCCGGAGAGCGCGGTCTACATCACCAATGTCCTGCCCTGGCGCCCGCCGCAGAACCGCGACCCGGAGGCGGAGGAGATCGCCATGATGCTCCCCTTCGTGCAGAAACATATCGAACTGGTGAACCCCGACCTGATCGTGCTGATGGGCAATATCGCCTGCCGCGCGGGCCTCGGCAAACAGGGGATCCTGCGGCTGCGCGGCACCTGGACGGAGGCTTTCGGCCGCCCCGCCCTGCCGATGACGCATCCAGCCTACCTGCTGCGCCAGCCCCATGCCAAGCGCGAGGCCTGGGCGGACCTGCTGTCGCTGAAGGCGCGGCTCGGATGAGGTGCGCGGCAATCCTCGCGGCGCTCGCAATCGCCCTGGCATCCCCGGTCCCGGCCTTCGACATCGACTACGCCCGCCTCTTTGCCGAAACGCCGGACGCCGTGAGCCCCGTCGGGGAGCAAAGCCGCCGACTGGACCTGCCCGGCCCGGTCGTGGTGATGGAAACCACGGCCTCCGACGGCAGCAAGAACTACATGGGCCTCGACGAAAGCCCGGCCGGGGCGGTCGGCTGCACGTTCCGGCTTCTGCTGGACCTCAGCGCCATGGCAGAGGTCTGCCCCGCCCTGCTGGACCCGGTGCAGACGACGACGCTGGCCGACCGGCTGGAGCGGACGGCGGACTACATGGCCGCCAACACCGTCCCGCCCGTCGCGCCCGACGCTATAGCCGCCCGCCTCGCCGCCCTGATCGCGGCGCGCACCGTGCATCTGAAGACCGTCGTCGCCTGCGACGACCAGGCCATCATGCAGGAAGCGCGCCCCTTCATCACCACCCTGACCGGCCCCGCCTTCAAACCGATCCTCGATCAGCAGCTCGCCGTGCCGCGCCTGCCGGTCGCCCATCCGTGCCTCTGACAACCGTCCGGTGATTCCATGATCGACCCGCTGATCCTGCTGGCCTTCCTGCCCGCCAGCCTCGCGCTCAACATCACCCCGGGGGCGGACATGATGTTCTGTTTCGCCCAGGGCCTGCGGCAGGGGCCACGCGCCGCCTGGTCCGCCTCTGCGGGGGTTGCAACGGGCGGCATGATCCATGCGCTGATCGCGGGCCTCGGCCTCGCCGCGCTGATTGCGGCCCATCCCGGCATCCTCACCGCCATCCGCTGGATCGGCGTCGCCTATCTGCTGTGGCTGGCCGCGAAGAGCCTGCGTGCCACTCGGCCCGACATCCCCCAGGGCACCGCCGCCAACGCCTTTCGCGAAGGGCTCATGGTCAACCTGACCAACCCCAAGGTGATCCTCTTCATCCTGGCCTTCATGCCGCAGTTCGTGGACCCGGCCCGCCCGCTCCTGCCGCAGTTCCTGATCTTCGGGGCGGCGATTGGGCTGGGCGGTTTCGTCATCAACGGCACCGTCGGCCACCTGGCCGGGGGGGCAGGTCGCCGCATGGCGGCCTCGGCGCAATTTTCCCGCTGGCTGGGCCGGGTCAGCGCCGGTATCTTTGCCCTGCTGGCCCTGCGCCTCGCCCTGCTGGAGACGAAATGACCAAGGACTTCATCCCCATAGGCATAGCCGTCCTGACCGTATCCGACACCCGGACCCTGGATGACGACCGCTCCGGCGACACGCTGGTCCAGCGGATCGAGGCGGCCGGCCACCGGGTCGCGGCGCGCGCCATCACCACCGACGACCGTGACAGGATCAGCGCCCAGCTGCGCGACTGGATCGCCGACCCGGCCATCGACGCGATCATTTCCACCGGCGGCACCGGCCTGACCGGCCGCGACGTCACGGTCGAGGCGCACCGCGATGTCTATGAGAAGGAAATCGACGCCTTCGGCACCGTCTTCACCATCGTCTCGATGAA
>ENA-OWNT01001311-OWNT01001311.1-seawater-metagenome-genome-assembly--contig:-NODE-1311-length-32204-cov-13.921748_pt1 | contig 32204 bp, 26 predicted proteins | sample MGYA00238136_ERZ651165 | MGnify/ENA primary metagenome ERZ651165 (study PRJEB26861, sample SAMN08777766) | seawater metagenome | isolation source: coastal seawater | place: USA: Florida | collected...
GGCATGCCGGCCAGCTTGCCCTTGATGTCCCACAGGGCCATGTCGACGGCGGCGATCGCGGCCATGGTGACCGGTCCACGGCGCCAGTAGGAGCTCCGGTAGAGGAACTGCCACGTGTCCTCGATCCGGTGCGGGTCCTTGCCGATCAGCAGCTGGGCGACGTGCTCCTTCAGGTAGGCGGCCACGGCGAGCTCGCGGCCGTTGAGGGTCGCGTCCCCGATGCCGGTCACGCCGTCTTCTGTCGTGATCCGCAGGGTCACGAAGTTCCGGGAGGGGCTGGTCACGAAGACTTCAGCGGCAATGATTTTCACAGCAGGTCCTTTTCTGGTCTTTCGGGGGTGGTGTCTTAGTTGCCGGACGCCAGCGGCGCGGCGTCGGCGGAAACAGTGCCGGTGCTGCCGTCGGCGGTTCCGGCAGAGCTGCCGGCGCCGTCGGCGCGGCGGGCCTGGATCTCGGTGAGGATCCGGGCATGCATGGCATCGGTGAGCGTGTACTTGGCCATCACGAGCACGGCCAGGATGGTCATGACTGCGGGCAGTGCGCCGGCGGCGACCTGGATGCCGAAGACGGCGTCGGGGGTCTGGACGGCTCCGGACTTGTAGCCGCCCAGGGCCAGGGCATAGGCCGCGAGCGCGCCGCCGACTGCCTGTCCGGTCTTGCGGGTGAAGGAGAACAACGCGTAGGTGATGCCCTCGGTCCGGACGCCGGTCTTCCATTCGCCGTACTCCACGGTGTCGGCTTCGAGCGCCCACACCACGATGTTGACCGCAAGGACGCCCACGAGGCTGATGACCAGGCCGCTGAAACCGATCCAGACCTGGCTTGCCGGGGTGAAGAAGACGATGGCGCCGCCAATGACCGTAAGCAGCGAGGAGAAGATGTAGACGCGCTTCTTGCCCAGGTTCCGGACCAGCTTCGGCATGAACCCGGCCAGCACGAAGGTGAGGACGAGCTGGGTGATGGACAGCACCGGGTACAGGTCCAGGCGGCCCAGGACATCGCGGAGGTAGTACAGCTGGACCGAAGTCAGCGCCAGGTATCCGGTCAGGAAGAAGAAGGAGCTCAGGCACAGCATCAGCAGCGGCCGGTTGCCCTTGAGCGTGTCCATGCTCTGCTTGAACGTGACATTGGGGACAGCCCGGTGGACCCGTTCCTTGGCGGTGAGGAAGGTGAAGAGGTACAGGGCGGCGCCAATGACGACGAAGGCGATGGTGATGGCGGTGAACGTGGCCTGCAGGTTGGCGCCGGGCTTGATCAGCGGGGCCACAAAGATGCCCAGGGCGGAGCCGACCAGCAACGCGCCGATCATCCGGGCGGAGCCGAGCTTGGCGCGTTCGGCCGGGTCCTGGGTCATGGCGCCGGCCAGTGAGCCGTAGGGGATGTTGACCAGGCTGTAGGCCAGGCCCAGGGCGGCGTACGTCACGTAGGCGTAGAGCAGCGTGCCGGATTCGCCGAGCGCCGGGATGGAAAAGGTTGCCACGCTCAGCAGCAGCAGCGGGATGGATCCGAACATGATGAACGGACGGAACTTGCCGAACCGCTTGCTGTAGGTCCGGTCCACGACGCGACCGGCGAAGACGTCGGCGAAGGCATCGAAGATCCGCACCACCAGCAACAGGGTGCCGGCGGCCGCGGCGGAGATCCCGGCCACGTCCGTGTAGTACACCAGCAGGAACATCGTGGCGGTAGTGAATGCGAGGTTGTTGGCAGCATCGCCGGCGCCATAGCCGACGATGCTGAGCTTGGAAAGCTTTTTCATGACTGGGCTCCTTTACCCGTTGCCGGCCTTTTGGGGCCCGGCGAAAAAATGTGCGTTAAGGCCTATGCCTCGGAAGTGTTGTTCGGGGTGCCGGCCAGCGCCGTCCACCGTTTGCGCAGGGCGTAGGCGGCCGGCTTGGGCCGCCTGTCCCGGGTGAAGACACCCTTCTTGTTGCCGTCCACGCGCATGATGCCGTTGGAGGTCTGGAAGTCCGCGAAGTTCCAGACCTGCTCGCCCACCATGGCGTCCACGCGGTCAAAGACCCGGTGGTACATGGCCAGGAACGCCGCTTGGTATTCCTCGCTCCAGGGCTGTTCATAGATGGAGTGGAAGCCGGGCATGGTGTCCGGCCCGTACTCGGTCATGATCATGGGCTTGCCGTACTTGGCTTCCCACTCGCGCAGTTCCTTCTCGAGGTTCTGTTCGGCCGTTTCGAGGTCGCCGTTGTTGACGTACCAGCCGTAGTAGCGGTTGAGCATGATGACGTCGAACAGATCCCCGAGCAGTTCCTTGTCCGGGGTGTCGAACAGGACGTTGACGTAGCCGACGGGCCGGGTGGGGTCCAGGCTGCGGGTCAACTCCACGAGGGGTGCGAAGTATTCGCGGGCACCTTCCTCGGAGCCGTTGGGTTCGTTGGCGATCGACCAGATCACCACGGAGGGGTGGTTCTTGTCCCGGGCGACGAGTTCGGAAATCGCCTGCCGGTGGTTGGCGGCGGTGTTGGCGTCCACCCCGCCCTCCTCATAGGTCTTCTTCGCGATGCCGCCGAAGACGGCGCCGAAGCCCAGGTGCAGCCCGACGGCGGCGGTCTCGTCGATCACCACGATCCCGTGCCGGTCGGCGAACTCCATGACTTCCTCGGCGTAGGGGTAGTGCGAGGTGCGGAATGAGTTCGCGCCCACCCAGTCCAGAAGCTGGAAGTCGTTGACCATCTGGGCGTTGCTGTGGCCCTTGCCGATGGCCACGTGGTCCTCGTGCATGCCGAAGCCGGTGAAGTAGAAGGGTTCGCCGTTGATGAGGAATTCCTTGCCGCGGACTTCCACGGTGCGGACACCGACGGGCAGGGTGTAGCTGTCCAGGAGCCGGCCGCCGTCGCGGATTTCTGCGGTGAGGCTGTACAGGTAGGCGGCGCCGGGCTTCCACAGCACGACGTCGGCGATCGTCAGGGTTCCGCTGGCGCCGTCGGCGCGGGCGACTTCGGCACCGTCGGCGTCCCGGAGGGACACGGTGACCGTTTCGGTGCCGATCCCGCCGGCGGTGGCGATTGTGTAGTCCACGCTGCCGACGGATCCTTCGAAGCCGGTGACGACGGTGATGTCATCGACCGTCACGGCGGGGGTGCTGAACAGCCAGACGCTGCGGTGCAGGCCGGCGTAGTTGTAGAAATCGTGGAGGTAGCTCTGCTGGCGGCGGCCGTCCTCGGTGACGGTAATGGTGCCCGGCGGGATGGTGGCCTGGGTGAGCTCGTTGTTGACGGAGATCGTGAGGCGGAAGACCTGCCCGGGTGTCACGTGCTCGGTGATGTCCGCGCTGAACGGCATGTACCCGCCGGCGTGCCGGGCCACCAGGGTGTCATCGACCCACACCATGCCCTCGTGCGTTGCCGAGTCGAGGCGGACGTGGATGCGCTCCCCGGCCCAGCCCCGCGGCACCCGCACCTCCCGCTGGTACCAGACGTAGCCCACGTGGTCCCGGATGGCCTTGTCCGGGAAGACGTCGTTGTAGCTGGCCGGGACACCCATTTCCAGGGGCGAGTCCAGGGCCGCCGTGAACCATTCGTCCCGGTGGCCGGAGCGGTCAAAGTCCACCTTGAAGCGGTACAGGCCGTCGAGATTGACGATCTCGCGGGTTTCACTGGCCTGGGGCTTGAGCATTGTGGGAAATCCTTACGCGTCGTTGCGGGGCGGGCCTTCCGGTCCAGCCGGCGGTGCCGGTTGCCACCCGGTGGCCTCTTCGTCTGAATGTAATCCTAGTCACTTGGCAATCATTTGGCAAGCGGTTGCCATGGATTTCTGCCGGTCAATGTCGGGGGTCCATGTCCGGGGTCCGTGTCCGGCTTCATGGTCGGGCCCCTCCGCGGCGCAACACTGCCCGGGTCCGGCGGTCACCGGGCCCGGGCAGGGATTGCGATTCGCAGTGCGGCCTGCCGGGTGGCTACCCGGAGACAGCAGGGCTGGAGAAGGACCCGCGGAGGCCTTCGATGAGGGCCACGATCGGGCCGCCGGGGCCGGACGGATCCACAAGCTCCGGGGCCACCAGGCCTAGCAGGGCGCGGGTGCGCTCCGCGCCGTCAAGCGCATTGGCCGCGGCCACCTCCGCCGCGAGCGGGTCATGGAATTCGGCCGCTGTGGCGCTGAAATCCATCCATGCCGCGATCATGAGGGCAGCGGCCGCGCCGGAGCGGCCCTGGGCACGCTCGGCCAGGAGCACCGGAACGGCGCGCATGCGCAGCTTGGTGCTTCCGTCCATCGCAATTTGTGCCAGATGGTGCGCGATCCGGCCATTGCCGAAGCGCTCCAACAGTGCGGCGCGGTACGCGGGAATCTGCAGGTCCGGGCCGGGCAGGTTGGTTTCCGCCTCGTCCCAGAACCGGTCCACGGCCTGCCGGCACAGCTCGTCCTGCAGGGCTTCGGCCACGGTGGCGTGGCCGCGCAGCTGCCCGGCGTAGGCCAGGAGCGAGTGCGCGCCGTTCAGCAGCCACAGCTTGCGGTTTTCATACGGCTCAATGTCATCCACTAACACCGCCCCGGCATCCTCCCAGCGCGGTCGCCCGGCCGGGAAGTCGCCGCTGAGGACCCAGTTGCGGAACGGCTCGGCCACCACGGGGGATGTGTCCCGGTAGCCGCAGGCGGCCTCGACGGCGGCGACGTCGGCCCCCGTGGTCCGCGGCGTGATCCGGTCCACCGAGGTGCTGACGAAACTGACGTTGGCCTCGATCCAGCCGGCGAGTCCGGCGTCCCAGGCGGCGGCCAGGCCGGTGACGGCGCGGCGGGCGACGGTGCCGTTGCTGGCAAGGTTGTCGCAGCAGACCACGGCCAGAGGTCCGGTCCCGGCGGCCCGGCGGGCGGCGAGGGCGAAGACCAGCCGGCCCAGCGGCGTCGCGGGGTTCCCGGCGCCCGCCGCCAGCACGTCGAGGTCCGCCACGACGTCGGGGGCCCCGAGGTCCAGCCGCCCGTCGGCGCCAAGGCGGTAGGCGGCCTCGGTGATGGTGAGCGTGATGATGGCGGTGGCGGGCGCGGACACCAGTTCGGCGAGCCGGGCGACGTCGGCCCCGTCAACGGCGGCGACAATGCTGCCGACGATCTCGAAGGAGTCCCCCGCGTCGCCGCGCTCCACGAGCGTGAACAGGCCGTCCTGCTCCGCGAGCGCCAGTGCCGCGTCCGGGCGCCGGCCGGTGAAGGAGGCGATCCCCCACTCCGCGGCGTCGCCGGCCCGGTGCGTGTACCAGGCCTGGTGCGAGCGGTGGAAGGCGCCCAGGCCCAGGTGGACGATCCGCACCGGGGCCTTGGCCGCGGGGCGGAGGCTGCGGTTCAGCCGCGGCAGCTCCGCGCCCGCGTCGGCGGGCCCGGCGTGGCTGGCGTTTTCTGTCATGGTCATAGCTTGAAAACCCTTCGTGGGGAGCCGTCGACGAGGTCGACGATGATGTCGTGGGCGCGGTCCTCGCTGATCCGGTGTTCTGCCACGAGGCGGGCCAGGAAGGAGGCCTCGATCCGGCGTGAGGCATCGTGCCGGGCGGGGATGGAGCAGAAGGCGCGGGTGTCGTCGATGAACCCCGAGGACCGGGAGAAGCCTGCGGTTTCGGTCACGGCGGACCGGAACCGGAGCATGGCGTCGGGTGCGTCCAGGAACCACCACGGGGCGCCGAGGTACACCGAGGGGTAGAAACCGGCCAGCGGCGCGAGCTCGCGCGAATACACGGTCTCATCCATCGTGAAGAGCACCAGGTGGAAGTCCTTAGCGGTGCCGAAGTCCTGCAGCACGGGCCGGATGGACTCGGTGTAGTCGATCGCGAAGGGGATGTCGTGGCCAGTGTCGGCGCCGTACTGGTTGAAAGTATCCGTGTGGTGGTTGCGGAAGGACCCCGGGTGGATGGTCATGACCAGGCCGTCCTCCACGGACATCCGGGCCATCTGGTACATCATGTGCGCTTCGAAGTCTTCGCGCTCGGCGGCGTTGGCTTCGCCGGAGCGCGCCCGGTCGAAGAGACGCTCCGCGTCGGCGGCGTCCAGCTTCAGGGTGCGGGGCGTGCGAACCCCGTGGTCGGCGGACACGGCGCCGTGCTCCACAAAGTAACGACGCCGGTTCTCCAGTGCGGTGAGGTAGCCGGCAAAGCCGCTGCCGCCGTCGCCCGCTGCCGCGAGGAGGCGCTCAACGTTGCCGCCCCAGGCGGGGTTGGCCGGATTCAGGTAGGCATCCGGGCGGAAGGTCGGGAGGACGCGGCCGTGGAAGGTGGCATCTTCGGCCAGGGCCTTGTGGCTGGCGAGATCGTCCAGGGGGTCATCGGTGGTGGCCAGGACCTCGATGTTGAAGTCCTTGAACAGCTGGCGGGGGCGGAAATCCGCTTCCTGGAGCCGGGCGGAGATGGCGTCGTAGGAGGCATCGGCCGTGGCGCCGCTGATCTCCTGGCCCAGGCCAAAGACGCTGCGGAACTGGTCGCGGAGCCAGTAGCCGGACGCGGTGCCCTCGAACAGCGGCCACGCCTGGCAGAATTCGCGCCAGACGGTGCGGGAGTCCGGAGCCGCGGCGGACGGGTCTGCCTTGGCGCCGGCCTGCGGGCGCAGCCGGTCCAGCGGGACGCCGCTGGCGTGGATCAGCCGGGTGACGTAGTGGTCGGGACTGACCAGCAGCGCTGCCGGATCAGGAAAGGGAGTGTTCTGCTCGAGCACGGCGGCATCGACGTGGCCGTGCGGGGAGATGATCGGAAGGTCCTGGACCCGGCCCAGGAGGTCGCGCGCGATCCTTCGCGTTCCGGGGTCCGCGGGCAGGAGCCGGTCTGGGTGGGCAGCAATCGACTGTGACATAGCTCAATGGTCCTGCCGCGGCAATCCGTTTGTCAACCGGTTGCCAAAAATTGCCAGAAGTTTCCTGGCGCGTTTTCCGCGCCCCGGACGGAACCCCGCACCGGCAACGGACATCCGCTGCCGGGATCCCGGCTGCGGATGTCCTGAAGTGCCGCGGAATACGGAATCGGCAGCGGAATGCGGAAAAGGCCGCGCTTATTTGGCGACGATCAGCCGGCCGCTGGACCCGCGCAGCACGAGTTCGGTTTCCACGCTCATTGTCCCGGCAGTTTCCCCGCCGGCGCCGGCCAGGTGGTCCAGGAGGATTGTTGCCGCGCCGGAACCGCATTCGCCCAGCGGGGAGCGCACCGTGGTCAGGGGCGGGGTGGTGAAGTCCGCCCCGAAGATATCGTCAAAGCCCACGATGCTGATCTGGTCCGGGACCACCACGCCGGCGGCCTGGAGTTCCTGCATCAGGCCGATGGCCAGGAGGTCGTTGTAGGTCAGGACCGCGGTCGCGCCGCTGGCCAGGACCCCGCGCGCGGACTGCCGGCCGCCGTCGACCGTTGGCTTGGTGGATTCGAGCCGCACGGCTTCCAGCTTGGACCATTCGCATGCGGACCGGACCCCGTCCCAGCGCCGCGCGGACATCCAGGACTGGGACGGCCCCGCAACGTAGGCCACTTTCCTGTGCCCGTTGGCGGCCAGGCTGCGGACGGCTTCGCTGATCCCCTTGTTGACGTCCGGGACAACGCACGGCACGCCGTCGACCTCACGGTTGATGACCACCACCGGTTTGTCGCGGGCGAGCGAGCGGATGTCGTCGTCGTCCATGCGCGGGCTGGCGAGGATGAGTCCGTCCACGGTGGTCATCAGCCGCCGGGCCGCCGTCAGCTCGGTGACGGCCGACTCGGCCGCGTCCGCGAGGACCAGGGTGTAGTCGCGGGCGGTGGCGGTGGTTCCCGCCCCGCGGATGATGTCGAAGAACGTGGGGTTCGTGATGTCGGCGACGATCAGGCCGAAGGTGCTGGTCCGTCCCGTGGGCAGCGCACGCGCGAACGGGTTCACCTGGTAGTGGAGCTCGGCCGCGGCGTCCTCGATGAGTTTCTGCGTCTTGGCGCTGACCCGGCCCGGCTTGCTGAGGGCCCGCGACACCGTGGACGGGTTGACCCCGGCTACCTTGGCGATGTCATAGATCGTGGCGCTGGATTTCCCGTCCCGGGGGTGCTTCTTGACCGGACCTGTTGTTGCGGCAGCTTCCGGCGTCTTAGGTTCAGTCACCGCCCCATCCTAACGAGGAAACATCCCAAGTAGCTCGCAGTTGTGGCCGTTTTGAGCCCTCAAAACGGCCACAACTGCTGGTCACTTGGGCGGGGCGTCAGACGCGCTCGGGGAACTTCCCTTCCTCGGCAATCCGTTTGTTCAGCTCGGTGAGGAACTCGTCCTGGTCGAAGTCCAGGCCCACTTCGCGGCCCGTCCAGCTGGAGAGGTGGATGGCGTTGGCCAGCCGGACGCCGTTGATGCCGTCCGAGCCCGGGGCCAGCAGCGGCGTGCCGTCCAGGATGTTTGCCGCGAAGTTCTCCAGGACGCCTGAATGCTGGGCACCCCAGGCGGACTCGAACTCGATGACTTCGGTGCTGTAGTAGTCCCCGGCGTTCAGCTCGCCCATGAAGAGCTTCCGGACGTCCTCCATGCCCATGCCGTCGCTGAGCTCGCGCTCGGGCAGGGCCATCCGGGTGACGGTGGCGGTCTTGCTGTCGGTGACGACGATCTTGCCCTGGTCGCCCAGGATTTCGAAGCGGTCGGTGCCGGTGAGGTCGTGGGTGGCGGTGACAAAGACGCCGGTGGCGCCGTCGCCGTAGTCCACCACCGCGGTGACCTCGTCCTCGACGGCGATGTCGCGGCGGAAGCCGTAGGCCACCTTCGCGTACACGGACTTGGGCACGCCGCAGATCCATTGCCACAGGTCCAGCTGGTGCGGTGCCTGGTTGACCAGGACGCCGCCGCCCTCGCCGCCCCACGTTGCCCGCCATGCGCTGGAGTTGTAGTAGCCCTGCGGGCGCCACCATGTGGTGATGATCCAGTTGGTACGGCGGATCTTGCCGATCTCGCCGTTGTCCACGATTTCCTTCAGCCGCTGGTACAGCGGGTTGTTGCGCTGGTTGAACATGATGCCGAAGGTCAGTTCCGGCTTGCTCGCGGCGAACGCGTTCAGTTCCTCGACCTGCTTGGTGTACACGCCTGCGGGCTTCTCCACGAGGGCGTGGATGCCGCGCTTGAGGGTCTCGATGCCCATCTCCGGGTGGAGGAAGTGCGGCACACAGGTGACGACGGCGTCGACGTCGCCGCTTTCGAGCATGGTGACGTAGTCCTCGTAGAACGGCACGTCCGGGTACTGGGAGGCGGCAAGGTCCTTCTTGGCCGGGTCGGTGTCGCAGATGGCGCCGATTTCCATGTTGGGGACCATGCCGTCCGTGATGAATTGGGCGTAGGCGCCGCCCTGCTGGCCCAGGCCGATGATGCCGAGGCGTACTTTCTTGCTCATTGGTGAATTCTCCGTAGTCAGTGGGTGGGTTAGAAGAGGTCGGCGTGGCCGAGTGCCACGAGGTTGTCGTAGGAGGTCTGCAGCGCGTCCCACACGGTGCGTCCGTAGAGTTCGTCCTGTTCCACGAGCAGGTACCGGGCACCGGCAGCCTGGGCGGCCGGAATGATGGAGGCGAAGTCCAGGTTTCCCTCGCCCACTTCGGCGAACTGGACCACATTCTTGAACTCGGTCATGAACCCCATGATGTCCCCGGAGTCCAGGAGTCCGAACGAGGACTCGGGCAGTTCGCCGATCCGGTAGTCCTTCAGGTGGACCATGGCGGTGCGGCCGGCGTACTTTTCCAGGGTGCGGACCGGGTCCAGGCCGCCGCGCTGCACCCAGTGCACGTCGATTTCCATGCCCATGGCCGGGGAGTTCTCGGCAATGATGTCCAGCATGAATTTGCCGTCGAACTTCGCGAACTCGATGTGGTGGTTGTGGTAGTACAGGCTCAGGCCCTGTTCCTGCAGGCGCTCCGCGTACTCGTTGGCCTGCTTGGCGAAATCAACGACTGCAGCAATCGACTTCATGGCCGGGAACGGCAGCATGCCGATCCGCAAGAGGTTGGAGTCCAGACGCTTGGCGTCCTCCACAATCTTGTCAAAGTGCTCTTTTAGGGAATCGCCGGGACGGCCCTTGGGGGTCTCCATCGCGACGGACAGTGCCGCGATGTCCATGCCCAGTTCGCTCCGGGAGCGGTCCAGCTCGGCGACGTTCTCCGGGGTCATCGGGATCTGGGAGATCTCGACGGCGTTGTAACCGATCGCGCTCACCTTGCGGAGCGTCTCGAACGCCCCCGCTTCGGCGAAGCTGTCTCTGAGCATCATCGCTTGTACGCCAATCTTGGCCACTGTATTCCTCCGTGGTGTTCCGGACCCCCAGGGGCCCTCGGTTAGGTGCTGCCGCCGGGCGGATCCGCCGGCCTGCTGTATCTGGCGGCCGGGGTCCTCAGGCGAGGGCGCCCGCTTGTTCGTGCTGCATCCGCTGCATTTCGAGCAGTCGGTGCCGGTCCGCGCGGCGCTGTTCCTGGCGGTCCGGGTCCGGGACCGGGGAGGCGAGCAGCAGCCGCTGGGTGTAGGGGTGGTCGGGGTCGGTGGTGACGACGCCGGCCGGGCCTTGTTCGACGATCTCGCCGTGGTACATCACGGCGACGCGGTGGCTGATGTGCCGGACGACGTCGAGGTCGTGCGAGACGAAAAGGTAGGACACACCGGTATCCTTCTGGATCTGCAGGAACAGGTCCAGCACCCGGGCCTGGGTGGAGAGATCCAGCGCGCTGACGGGTTCGTCGCAGACGATCAGCTTGGGCGAGAGGGCCAGGGCGCGGGCGATCGCCACGCGCTGGCGCTGCCCGCCGCTGAATTCGCGCGGCAGCCGGTTGATGGCGTCGGAGGGCAGGCCCACCTGGTCCAGCAGCTCCTTCACGCGCTTCTTGGCCGCCGCGGGTTCCATGCCCTGCACGCCCAGCGGTTCTGCGAGGATGTCGCCGATCTCGAGGGCGGGGTTCAGCGAGGTGTACGGATCCTGGAACACCACCTGCAGGTCCCGGCTCAGGACCCTGCGGTCCTGGCGGGAGGCGCGGCTGATGTCCGTGCCTTCGAAGCTGATCTTCCCGCCGGTCACCGGTGCCAGCCCCAGGATGGCGCGGCCGAGGGTGGTCTTGCCGGAACCGGACTCCCCCACCAGCCCAAGGGTTTCGCCCCGGCCGATGGTGATATTGATGTCCGTCAGGGCGCGGAAGGGTTTTGCCCGGAACTTCTTGCTGGGGTACTCAACGATCAGTTGGTCTACCGCGAGCAGCGGAGCGCTTTCCGTGGTGCTCATGCGACTGACTCCTTCTGGCCGGCGGAAACGAGCATGGACATGGGTTCTTTGCCTTCAAGCATCGATGCCAAGAGCGTTTGTGTGTAGGGTTCCTGCGGATTGCGGAGGATGTCGCGGACGGATCCTTCCTCCACGAGCCGGCCGTTCTGCATGACAGCCACACGGTCGCAGAGGTCCGCCACCACCCCGAAGTTGTGGGTCACCAGAATGACGCCGATGTTCAGGCGCTGCTGGAGCTCGCGCAGCAGGTCCAGCACGTCCGCCTGCACGGTGACATCCAGGGCCGTGGTGGGCTCATCGGCGATCACCAGGTCCGGTTCGCAGCTGATGGCTCCGGCGATCAGGACGCGCTGGGCCATGCCGCCCGAGACTTCGTGCGGGTAGGCGTTGAAGGTCCGTTCCGGGTTGGCAATTCCGACGTCGGTGAGCAGCTTCAGGGCCCGCTTCCTGGCCTCGGCCTTGGAGATCCCGAGGACGCGCACCATGGGCGTCACCAGCTGGTAGCCGATGGTGAAGGCAGGATCCAGATTGCTCATGGGCTCCTGCGGAATGTAGGAAATCCGTTTGCCGCGCAGTTTGGACAGTCGCTCCTGGCTGACCCGTTCCTCGCCCGGGGCCACGGTGTAGCTGCCGTCGAACTGGATGGAGCCGGCCACGATCCGGGCGTTGTCCGGCAGCAGCCCCAGGATGGAGAAGGCGGTCTGGGACTTGCCCGAACCCGATTCGCCCACAATGCCCAGGATCTCGCCGCGGTCCACGTGGAAGGAGACGTCGTCAACGACCTTCTTGATGGAACCGTCCGCCTGGGGATAGCCGACGCCGAGATTGGTCACCTTGACCAGGTGGTGCTCGGTTCCGGGGACGACGGCGGCCGTCGACTTCCGCGTCGGGCGCGCGGCGACGGGCGCCGCCGTCGAACTTTCCCGCATGGCCTTCTTCTTGCGGTGCTTGATCTTTTCGCCGTCTTCCAGGGCGTCTCGGATGGCGTTGCCCAGCAGGACCAGGGCGCCGATGGTCAGCGCCATGGCCAGCGCCGGCCAGAACAGCAGGGTCGGGTTCAGGTAGACGTTTTTGAATCCCTCCGAGAGCATGACGCCCCAGGTTGCCTTGGTGGGATCGCCCAGGCCGAGGAATTCCAGGCCGGACTGGATGGCGATGGCCACCCCGGCGATCGCCGCGGTCTGGATGATGATGGGGGCCCGGACCACGGAGAAGATGTGGCGGGCGATGATGCTGAGGTCGGACAGCCCGGAGACCCGTGCGGCGTCAACGTAGAGCTCGTTGCGCACCGACTGGACGGCCGTGCGGGTCAGCCGGAAGTAGGACGGGCTGATGAGGATGCCGAAGGCGATCATGGACATCCAGACCGAAGGGCCGAAGGCCGCCCGGATGGTCAGCAGCACGATCAGGCCGGGAAGGCTCATGAGGATGCCGACCACCCAGTTGGAGACTGCCTCGAATTTGCCGGCGTAGTACCCGGCAATCAGGCCGGCCGGCAGGCCGATGGCAATGGCCACGCCGGCGCAGAGCAAGGCGGACAGCAGCGTCAGCTGCGCGCCGTACAGTAGCCTGCTCCAGACATCGCGCCCGGCACTGTCCGTTCCCAGGATGTTCACGGAGTCCGGATCGGCGAGGGTCTTGGCAATATTGGCGTAGTTCTGGTCAAAGGGAGCCAGGACCGGCGCCAGGAGGGCCAGGAGCGAGATCACCGTCAGGATCGTCATGGCGACGATGCCCAGCGGGTTCTTGAACAGGCGGCGGATGACGGTGGAACGGACCACCGTCCCGCTCTGACCCGGTCCGTTCTGACCCGGTCCGCTCTGCCCTGCATGAATCGGAGAGGCGGGGGCCGGGGCGGCGGCTGCCGCGGTTTCTACGGAATCGCTCATGACACACGTACCTTCGGGTTGAGCCAGCCATTAAGAATGTCCACCAGCAGGTTCACCACGATGACGACGACCACCGTGTACATCACGACGCCCATCACCACCGGAAGATCGGACTGGCCGGTCGCGGTAACCGCCAGCGGCCCCATGCCGGGAAGGGCGAAGATCTGCTCGATGATCACCACGCCGCCCAGCATGCCGATCAGCTGCAGGCTCAGCACGGTCAGGCCGGCCGGAGCGGCACTGCGCAGCACGTGCTTGAACAGAATCTCGCGCTCTCCGATGCCGCGGCTGCGCAGGGTGCGGACATAGTCCCGCTCAAGTTGTTTGATGACGGCACTGCGGATCTGCTGCGCGCCACCGGTGACGCCGTTGATCAGCAAGGCGATCACCGGAAGCGCCATGGAGTAGACCCACGCGTCGGCCCCGGCATCCGGGGAAATGGTGCTGGTGGCCGGGAAGAGGCCCAGCTGGATGGCCAGGAGGGTGACCAGGATGACGCCGATCACGAATCCCGGAACGGAGTCGCCGATGATGGCGCCAACCTGGACCATCCTGTCCACCCAGCCGCGCTTGACGGCCGCGGCAACGCCGATCAGCGCGGCGCAGATGGCGATCAGGATCATTGCGGCGAAAACCATGGTCATCGTGACCGGAATGCGGGTGGCCAGGGAGTTGGCCACCGGTTCCGAACTGAACCACGAGGCGCCGAGGTTTCCGCTGAGGGCGTCGCCTACCCAGGCAAGGTAGCGGGCCACCAGGGGCTCGTCCAGCCCCAGCTCGTGTTCCTTCATCGCCACCTGCTCGGCGCTGGCCTGGTCGCCCAGGATGTTCCTGGCGATGCTCCCGCTGGACATATACAGCAGGAAGAATGTGAGTGCCGAGACCACAAGCAGCACCACCAGCCCGCTGCCCAGCCTTTTCGCAATGAACCTGATCATGGCGTCCTACTTGGCCGGTGAGTAGTTGTAGATGGACGGAACGGCCTGCTGGATCTGCGGCGTGACGTCGACCTTGGCGTTGTGGTAGTACATCTGGTTCACGCGGAACAGCGGGGCGAACCATGCCTGTTCCACGACGTACTTGTTGACGTCCTGGGCCAGTTTGCCGGCGTCGGCGCCGCCGTTGCGCACGGCGGCAATCTTGGCGTCCAGCTCCGGGTTTGCGTTCTTGAACGGGTTGTAGAGCGCCTTGGTGGAGATGATCTGGTTGATGGCAACCGTCGGCTGACCCTGGAAGAGGGAGAAGTACATGGTGGTGTACTTCTGGGCGGCAACATCGGACGTGAAGGTGTTGGTCAGCGCGGCTCCGACCTTGAGGGTGATACCCACATCTGCCAGCTGCTGCTGGACCACGGAAATCTGGGTCTGGAAGTCGGGGATGCTCGGGACTTCCAGGGTTACGCCGTTTTCGTAGCCGGCTTCCTTGAGGAGCTGCTTGGCCTTGGCGGGATCGTAGCTGTAGTAGTTCTCCAGCCCTTCGGTCCAGGCGCCGCTGGCCTTGCCGAACGGCTGGGAGGTCGGCGTGCCCTGGCCCAGCATGACCTGGTCCAGGATGGTCTTGCGGTCGAAGGCGTAGTTGATGGCCTGGCGGACCTTGACGTTCTGCAGTGCCGGGTTCTTGGCGCCGTCGCGGTCGAAGAGGATCAGTCCCTGCCAGTCGACCTCGTTGGCGGCCAGCTTCATCTTGGCGCCCTCGGCCTGCTTGCCGGTCTTGGGGTCCAGGAGCGTGGCGTCCACCTGGCCGGAGACCAGGGCGTTGGTGCGGGCTGTCGGGTCCGTCAGAACCTTAAGCGTCAGTTTCTGGAACTTTTGCAGGTCCTTGTTCCAGTAGTCCTTGCGTGCCGTGAAGACCGCCTGCGAATCCTTGACCGTGGCCGCCTTGTCCATCACATACGGGCCGGAGCCCACGGGCTCGGTCTTGATGCCGTCGGTGCCCAGCGCCTTGGGGCTGCCCATGAGACCGGCGGCCTGGCTGAGGAAGTACTCCAGCGCCGGGTCCGGGGTGGTGAGGTTGATGTCGATGGTGTCCGCGTCCACCACAGCAACATCCGAGACGGAGTTCAGCTGGGCCATCTGCGGGCCGTTGCCCTGCTTGAAGTGGTCCAGGTTGGCCTTGGCCGCCGCTGCGTCGAACTTGGCTCCGTCGCTGAACGTAACGTCAGTGCGCAGGTCCACCGTCAGCTTGGTGTTGGCGGCGTTGTACTTCCAGGCCGTCGCCAGCATGGGGCTGAGCTTTCCGTCCGGCTCGCGCAGGATCAGGGTGTCATAGACCGCCTGGTACGGCTGCAGCAGGTGGCCGACATGGGCCTGGGCCGGGTCCCAGGACCGGACGTCCTGGACGATGCCGAGCGTCAGGGACGTGGCCGGGGCGCCAGCGGCCGCGCCGCCGGCGGCAGCACCACCGCCACAGGCTGTGAGCGCGAGGGATGCGCTGAGGATGAGGGCAGCAGCTGCTGCCTTGGGACCGAACTTCATTGTTGGCTCCTATCGCTTGACGAGGTCCGTTTCACGGGACGCTTACGGCGGCGCTGTGGCGTGGACCACAGTGCCGCTTGTGGGTTCAGCGTACGTTGGGTTGCCATATCTGGCAACCGATTGTCATAAAGTTTCTGCATTGTTGCTTCGCGGGGTGCTGGCGTGGACGTGCGACGGCGTGCAGGCGCCAGGGCGGGGGCCCGCCGGGGCGCTCCGGGGGCCTTTTGGCATACGTGTGCGGCCGGTCCTCCGGGGCGCGTTTGGGGGCCTCCGCGGCACGTGCGAGGAGCCGCGTTCGGGGTCGTCCGGGCGCGGACAGCACTCAAGCAGCCGAGCAGGGCATCGCCAGGGCGGGTGAAGCGCCGCTGAAACCCCTCGGGTTAGGAGACTTTTTCCTCGGAGCCGGGGTAGGACTGCCGATAGAGTTCCTTCACGATACGCAGCGACTTCGCCCCTTCGGCGGCGTCAATCCAGAACGGTTCGGGTTTCGCCAGGCCAGCGTAGAAATCTGCGATCAGCAGGGCATGCGACACACCCCAGTAGGAGCGGCCGCCTGAATCGATAGTGCGTTCACGCACCACGTCGATGCGTCCGTCGTCGTACGTGACAGTAAGGTCCCCCCGCAGGCTCAGCACTGCTTTCTCGGTGCTGATATCCAGAGTTACGGGTGCGTTGACCGTGTTGGCGAGGGTGGCGTAGAAGACGCTGCGCGCGCCGTTGCTGTGCAGTGCAACGAACTCCGCCGTGTCCTCCACTTCGATGGCCTCTGCCAGCGCGTGGGTGGAGGCGCTGCCGGAGAGCGACACGACGTCGCCCACCAGCCATTGCAGCAGGTCAACGGTGTGGATGGCCTGGTTCATCATGAGGCCGCCGCCGCCCCCGCCCCAGCTTCCGCGCCAGGGCCGGCTGAGGTAGTAATCGGCGTGGCGGTGCCACATGACCGTGGCCGAGGCTCCCAGCACCTTGCCCAGCTCACCGGAGTCCAGCAGCCGGCGCATTTCCTGCACCGGGGCGTTGTAGCGGTTTTGGAAGCACAGGCCAATCCGCGCCGTGCTGTCAGCCGCGGCGGCCAGCAGCTTTTCGCCCTCGGTCAGGGTGTGCGCCAGGGGCTTTTCCAGCACCACATTGACGCCGCGGCGCAGGCACTCGATGGCGATCGCCGCATGTTCGTGATGCGGGGTGGTGATGTGCACCACGTCAGGGGCGGCCGCCTCCAGCATGTCGCGGTAGTCCTCGAAGCCAGGAACCCCGTGAGCCCGCTGCGCCGCTGCGCGGCGTTCCGGATCCGTGTCACAGACGGCGACCAATTCGGCGTCGTCCATCCCTGCAAGTGCTTCAAAGTGAACGATCGACACGTCGCCGCAGCCGATGATTGCCGCCTTTGGCATCCGGAGCTCCCTGATTGTCTAGTGCCTGATTCTTTGCTGGCTGATTCTTTTCTGGCGCAATTGTGCTAAATAAGGTCGATCTGGTTCTTCGACGCCAGCGAGGCGAAGGCGCGGGCCGCGGAGCCGAAGGCAACCGGGCCCGAGAATCCGCCAAGTTCATGGGCGCTGGCCAGGTGCGGCTCCAGGGAGGCGAAGCCGGTGTAGCCGTCGGCCTTCAGCGCGGCGATGGTTTCATTCAATTCGCCGTCGCCTTGCCCGGCCGGCACCACTTCTCCGCTCGCGGCCAGCGCGTCCTTGACCTGGAAGTACTCCAGGTAGGGCCGCAGCATGGCGTAGCCGTCGGTGTAGGGCTTGACGCCCACCTGGACGAAGTTCGCGTTGTCCCAGGCGATGCGTAGCGACGGCGAATCGACCGACTTCATGATGTCCAGTACGCGCTCGGGCGTATCGCCGTAGATGCCCTTTTCGTTTTCATGCAGAAGCACGACGCCGGCCTCCGCGGCGAGCGCTGCCAGCGCGTTCATGCGGGTCATGACGTCCTCGCGGATCTCCTCCTGGCTCCGGGTTTCGGCCCGGTAGAAGGAGAAGATGCGGATGTACCTGGTGTCCAGCGTCCTGGCAGCGTCAATGATCCGGCGCAGCCGCTGCACTTCATGCTCAACCGGGAGGGACACGTCAACCTTGCCGATCGGGCTGGCGATTGCCGAGACCGTCAGGCCCTTGGCGTCCAGAACGGCCTTGAGTTCGGCCAGTTGCTCCGCGGAAAGCTCGGAAACGTTGGTTCCCCAGGCGCTGCGCACCTCAATATGCTTGGCGCCGAGCGCCAGCAGCACTGCCGCCTGGACCTCGGGGTTGGGGTCAATCTCGTCGCCGAAGCCGGAAAGAGTGAAGGTTGTTGGTGCTGACGCTGTTGTCAATTCAGGCTCCCGCTTCAGGTGTCCCGCCGTCCGGGCGGGGTGATTCAGTTCACAAGGGTGTTCTTGGTGCGAGTCTAGTCGCACCGCCAATTATTGACAACCGATTGCCAAAAGTTTGCAACTGTGCCAATCTTTGTTCACGGCGCCGATGTGGCACGGCTCACCCGGCACGTTCTCCAGGGACACGTGACGTGATCCGGATCCGGCGGTTTCCGACAGATCTTCCCGACCGTCTGGGGGTTCCGGCTCAGAGCCCCTAGCTCGGAAACATCGCCCAGGGACATCACCAGAGACGTGTGCTTAGAGACGTCTGCTAGAGACATTTGCTTAGAAACATTGCTCAGAGAGGAGCCCCGTGTCGATTCGACCGGACCAGGCCGAGCGGCCGGCCACCATCCACGACATTGCGGCGTTCTGCGGCGTGGCAGCCTCCACTGTTTCCCGGGCGCTCTCTACGCCGGACCGGGTGAACGTGCGGACCCGTGCGCGCATCGAAGAAGCGGCCGCCAGGCTCAACTACACGCCCAACAGCCAGGCCAAAGCCCTGAGTTCCGGCCGCACCGGCGCCGTGGGGGTCCTGGTGCCGGACATCACCAACCCCTTCTACTTCGATCTCATCCGGGGAACGCAGCTTCAGCTCAAGGCGGCCGGCTACACCCAGCTGCTGGTGGACACGGAGGAGTCCGACGAGGTGGAGGCCAGCGCCATGGAGCAGCTGCGCAAGGGGGCCGACGGAATCATCGTGGCCGCCTCCAGGCTCAGCGACGACGTCCTTCTGGCAGCCGCGGCGAGGATCCCCATCGTCGCGGTCAACCGCGACGTTCCCGGCGTGCCGGCCGTCATCATCGACACACCGTCCGCGACCAGCCAGGCGCTGGACCACCTGATCTCGCTGGGACACATCCGGGTGGCCTATGTGGCAGGTCCTGCGACATCGCAGTCCAGCGAGCGGCGATGGACTGCCCTGTCCGCGGCCGCCGACGCGCGCGGAGTGGAGGTCTACCGGCTCGGCCCCTTCGCCCCGACCACACAGTCCGGCGCGGCCGCCGCGGATGCCGCCGTGCACAGCGGGGTGAGCGCCTGCATCGCTTTCAACGACCTCATCGCCATCGGCATGCTCCAGCGGCTGAGGGCACGCGGAATCCGCGTCCCGGAGGACATGAGCATTGTGGGCTGCGACGACATCTTCGGTGCGGACTTCTGCAATCCGCCCCTGACCACCATGGCTTCCCCTATCGAACAGGCCGGCCGGGTGGCCGTGTCCATGCTGTTGGCCCGGTTGAATCCCCTGGCCGGCGGCGGTCGACGCAGCCGCTCGGTCATGCCCACCCATCTGACGGTGCGCGGCTCCACCGGTCCGGCTCCACAGAAGCGCTAGGACTGATCAAGGCGGCCCGTGCGGTTCGTTGGCCTGGCGCCCGGTCCAGCTGTGGGCGCGGGGTGGTGCGGTTTTCGCGGCGGTTCCGGGCACGAGCGCCGGTTCCGGACCTGCGCACCCAGGATCCGCGGCGCGACGGCCCGAAATCGTAGCGGCGGTCCGAAGCCGCAGCGCAATTCGACGCCGGATCCCCGCCGCACCGGCCGGAGCCCCGCCTCGCCCGCCGGTCCGGCCGCAACAGTTGAGCGTGGTTGACACCGCTGGCTAGGCTGTGAGGCATGCGTGAACTCCAGGCGAAGATCATCGAAGAAATGGGCGTGCAGCCCCGGATCGACCCTGCCGGGGAGGTGCGCAAACGGGTGACGTTCCTCAAGGAATACCTGGCGGCCACCCACACCAAGGGATTTGTCCTGGGCATCTCGGGCGGCCTGGACTCTTCCCTGGCCGGGCGGCTGGCCCAGTTGGCGGTCGAGGAGCTCGAGGCCGAGGGCGTCGAGGCAAACTTCGTGGCCGTCCGGCTCCCCTACGGCGTCCAGCATGATGAGGACGATGCCCAGGCGGCGCTGGACTTCGTGCGCGCCAAGACCGAATGGACGTTCAATATTTCGGCCGCGGTGGACGGCTTCGAGGACGAGTTCCAGAAGACGGTCGGCACGGAGATCTCCGATTTCCACAAGGGCAACACCAAGGCCCGGACCCGGATGATCGCGCAGTACGCCCTGGCCGGCGAGCACAACTACCTTGTGATCGGCACGGATCACGGCGCCGAGTCGGTGACCGGCTTTTTCACCAAGTTCGGCGACGGCGGCGCGGACATCCTGCCGCTGTTCGGGCTCAACAAGCGCCAGAACCGCGCCCTGCTTGCCGAACTCGGCGCGCCCGCCCGGATCTGGGAAAAGGTCCCGACGGCGGACCTCCTGGACGGCACCCCCGGCCGCACCGACGAGGACGAACTCGGCGTGAGCTATGACCTGATCGATGACTACCTCGAGGGCCGCGAGGTACCGGATGCGGTTGCCGAGCGGATCGAGGCGATGTACCTGCGGACCCGCCACAAGCGCACCGTTCCGGTGACGATTTTCGATACCTGGTGGAAGCTGTAACCCACAGGCAGGACTGAAGCCACCCAGCTGCATCCGTCCCGGGCGACTTTGAGCTGCGGTCTGGCACCCCCGGCTCCGGGAGCCGGCGTGTCCGGGTCAAAGTGCCCCCGGAACGCCGTCGGCCGGCTGCCCCGAAGACGGCCGACGACCGCGTAAGCCCTAGCCTGCGCCCTGCAGCTGTGTCGAGATCCGGTGGGCCTCGTCCATGAGCAGCCGTCCCAGCTGCGGGCGCCGGTCCTCCCGGAAGCGCGGCTCGATGCCGGTCAGGGAGAGCGCCCAGGCGGGGCGGCCGCGCTGGTCGAAGACCGCCGCGCCCATCCCCCAGCTGCCCTCGAGGACCAGCCCCGGGTTGACCGAATAGCCGGCCTGCCGCGTCGCCTCGAGGTTCTCGCGCACGAGGGCTTCGGTGTGGGCGGAAGCAAAGCTGCCCGCGTGGGCGGCCCAGTCCGCGAGCAGCTCTTCCTGCTCTTCCGGCGGCAGGAACGCCATGATGGCGGTGCCGGCCGAGGCGACGCCAAGCGGAAACCGCACTCCCTCGTGCAGCACGAACGAACGGACCGGGAAGCTGCCTTCCTCCCTGAGCAGGCACACCGTCTCGTTCCCGCGGCGGATGGAGAAGAACGCGCTCTCGCCGGTCTCTTCGGCCAGCCGGCGCAGGCTCGGCCGTGCGATGTCCTCCAGCGGGAAGCGTGCCGATGCGACGGACCCCAGCAACAGGATCTCGGGACCCAGGACCCAGTTGCCGCTGCCCGGTTCCTGGTCCAGCAGCCCCTCGGCCGCCAGGGAGCTGAGCAGCCGGTGCACGGTAGGGCGGGTCAGGCCCGATTCCCTGACAAGTTCCACAAGCGGGGAGCCCTCTGGTTTCCGTCCGACAATGCGCAGCAGAGACGCGGCGCGGCTAACTACTTGTGCGCCCTGGACCGGTGGAGAATTCATCTTTTTCCTCGGGAGTTTGTTCTTAATGGCCTAAATCATCCATATTGTGGATAGTCACCAGCGTACCGTCCACACTGTAAAAAAGGCAGCTTCAGGGCCAAAATAACACGTTGACAGCCTTCATTTCGGCACCGTAGGCTCCAACAGCAGAAGAACAGTCCATAAAGTGGATTGCGTCAAGAGCTCAATGAGGAGATGCGATGTCAAAGGTGAAATCCGGGGCGGCGGCCGCGCTGCAGGACGTGCTGCGGGACGGCATGACGCTCGCCGTCGGCGGTTTTGGCCTCAGCGGCATCCCCGCTGACCTCATCGAGGCGGTGCGGGACTCCGGGGTGAAGGACCTGACGGTGGTCTCCAACAACATGGGCGTGGACGGCAAGGGCCTCGGCGTGCTGATCGAAGGCGGCCAGGTCCGCAAGGTCATCGCCTCCTATGTCGGGGAAAACAAGCTCTTCGCCGAGCAGTACCTCGCCGGGCAGCTGGAGGTGGAGTTCACCCCGCAAGGCACCCTCGCCGAGCGCCTGCGCGCCGGCGGGGCCGGCATCCCGGCCTTCTACACCAAGACCGGCGTGGGCACCCTCGTCGCCGAAGGCAAGCCGCTGGCAGAGTTCGACGGCGAAACGTTCGTCCTGGAACGCGCCATCAAGGCCGATGTCGCGCTCGTCCACGCGCACACCGCCGACACCGACGGCAACCTGATCTACCGCTACACCGCACAGAACTTCAACCCGGTAGTGGCCACGGCCGGCGCCGTGACGGTCGCCGAGGCCGAGCTGATCGTGGAACCCGGCCAGCTGGACCCTAACCACATCGTCACCCCCGGCGTGTTCGTCCAGCGCCTCGTCCAGGCCAGCGCCCGGACCAAGGACATCGAACAGCGGACCGTGCGCCCCCGACCGGCCGCGGCGGCCGCCGCTGCGCCCGCCGTCGTACCTGCCTGAACTGCACACAAAGACTTCCGAGGAGTACCACCATGGCTTGGACCCGAGATGAAATGGCTGCGATCGCGGCCGAAGAACTGAACGACGGCGACTACGTCAACCTTGGCATCGGCATCCCCACGCTGGTGGCCAACAACCTGCCCGACGGCGTCCGCGTGGTCCTGCAGAGCGAGAACGGGCTGCTCGGCATGGGCCCGTTCCCCTACGAGGGCGAGGAAGACGCCGACCTCATCAACGCCGGCAAGCAGACCGTCACGGTCCTGCCCGGCGGCAGCATCTTCGACTCCGCCACATCCTTTGGCATGATCCGCGGCGGCCACGTCAAGGTCGCGATCCTGGGCGCCATGCAGGTCTCCGGCGCCGGCGACCTCGCCAACTGGACCATCCCCGGCAAGATGGTCAAGGGCATGGGCGGCGCCATGGACCTCGTGGCCGGCACGCCGCGCGTCGTGGTCCTGACGGAGCACAACGCCAAGGACGGTACTGCCAAGATCGTCAAGGAATGCACGCTGCCGCTCACCGGGCTCAGCTGCGTGGACCGCATCATCAGCGACCTCGCGGTGTTCGACCTGGACAAAAAGGACGATGGCGGCCGGAAGCTCACCCTCACGCGCCTCGCCCCCGGCGTCACCGTGGAGGAAATCCGCGAAAAGACCGAAGCCGACTTCGACGTCGCGCTCGAAGACGCAACCCCAACCCTTGAAGGAGCCACGGCATGAGCCTCAAAGACCAGTTCGGCAAGGACGTCCTGCTCACCGGCTGGGGCCACAGCCGCTTCGGCAAACTCACCGAGGAGACCCTCGAGTCCCTGATCGTGCAGGTCGCCACCGAGGCGATCGGCAACGCCGGGATCGAGCCCGGCCAGATCGACGAGATCTACCTCGGCCAGTTCAACTCCGGCATGATGCCGCTCGCCTTCCCGTCCTCGCTGGCGCTGCAGGTCTCGGACCAGCTCGCCAACGTGCCGTCCACCCGGGTCGAGAACGCCTGCGCCTCCGGCTCGGCCGCGTTCCAGCAGGGCACCAAATCCCTCCTGGCCGGCACCGCCAAGACCGTCCTGGTGATCGGCGCCGAAAAGATGACCCAGGCCGGGGCGGACGTCGTGGGCGCGGCCCTGCTCGGCGCCGACTACGACATGGCCGGCAAGGCCTCCACCACCGGCTTCACCGGCCTCTTCGCCGAGGTCGCGAAGCACTACGAGAAGCGCTACGGGGACGGCAACGGGAAGCTCGGCGACATCCTGGGCACCATCGCGGCCAAGAACCACCGCAACGGCGTGGACAACCCGTACGCCCAGCTCCGCAAGGACCTCGGCGAGGACTTCTGCCGCACCGTCTCGGACAAGAACCCGATGGTCGCCGACCCGCTGCGCCGCACCGACTGCTCCCCCGTGTCCGACGGCGCCGCCGCCGTCGTCCTCTCCGTTGCCCCCACCGGGGGCGCCACCGCCCCGGTGCGGCTCGCCGGCTTCGGCCAAGCCAACGACTTCTTCCCGGCCGACCGCCGGGACCCCACCGAGTTCGCCGCCACCCGGGTCTCCTGGCAGCGCGCCCTGGGGATGGCCGGCGTCGGGCTGGAGGACCTCGACTTCGCGGAAGTCCACGACTGCTTCACCATTGCCGAACTGCTGATGTACGAGGCCATGGGACTGACCGAACGCGGCCAGGGCGCCCGGGCCCTCGAGGAAGGCTGGGTCTTCAAGGACGGCAAGCTCCCGGTCAACGTCTCGGGCGGGCTCAAAGCCAAGGGCCACCCCGTCGGCGCCACCGGCGTCTCCCAGCACGTCATCGCCGCCATGCAGCTCACCGGCACCGCCGGCGACATGCAACTGACCAACCCCCGCCGCGCCGCCGTGCAGAACATGGGCGGCGTCGGCATCGCGAACTACGTCAGCGTGCTCGAAGCCCTCTAAGAAGCAACGCGGGGTCAGATACAGCCCATGCCGGGCGGCTTAATGGGCCGTAGCTGACCCCGCGTTGGGGGTGCCGGCGGGACACAAGTGTGGTGCGAGGCGAAAATTGGCTGATTCCAGCATTGAAAACGTGGCGGACCTGCTCTTCCGGGACCTGCAGTACCTGAAGGCGAGCAGCGTGGAACGCTGCGTCACCGAGGTGGCCGGGTACCGGGGCGTGGCCGAGGCGGACATCAGCTCCTCGGTGGAGCAAAACCTGCGGATGGCCATCCAGGCCGTGAAATCCGGGACCGTGCCGGAGTCGTCGCAGCTCGCCCTCGAAGCCCGGGTGGCGCAGGTCCGGTTCCACCAGGGCGTGCGGATCGAGGACGTCCTGCGCGGCTACCGCCTGTCCATGGCCGTGATCCAGGACCGTTTCCTGGACATCGCCCAGGAGCTGCGGCTCGGCGACCGGGAGGTCCTCGCCGCGCACCGGGTGCTCTGGGGCGTGAGCGATTCATACACGGCCGCCCTGGTGCATTCCTACCGCGAGAGCAGCGTCCAGCAGGCCGTGCGCGACCACGAACGGCGCCAGGGCTACCTGCGCGCGGTACTGGCCGGAACCCTGGCCGGCGCAGAACTGGTGTCTTGCTCCGCCGACTTCGGGATCGATCCGCGGCGCGAGTTCCGCGCCCTGCGCGCACGGGCCAGGCCCGGCACATCCCCGGACGAGCTCCTCGGCGAGCTGGTGGCTCCGTTGCGGACCGGCGACGGCGTGCTGACCGTCCTGGCCGGCGACGTCGTCGGCTTCCTCGCCGCCAAGCCCCCGGGCGGCAGTTCGGCGGCAACTATCGCCGTCGGGCCTCCGCGTCCCCTCACGGCCCTGGCCCAGTCCGACGCCGTCGCCGATCGCGTCTTCGCCGCCGCCAGGCGGCGGGCGGACGGGGGCTCGTTCTGCCTTGAGGACCTGACCTGGCGCACCGCGGCCGCCGATCCGGATGTCACCGCGGTGCTGCGCCGGCGCTATCTGGCACCGTTTGCCAACGACGCCGAGTTCGGCCGGATCGTGCTGGACTCGGTGCGTCTCTACCTGGCCAACGACCGCCGGATCTCCGCGGCCGCGCGGGCCTTGTCCGTGCATGAGAACACGCTGCGCTACCGACTGCAGAAGTTCGAGCAGCTCACCGGCGCCCGGCTCGATGCGACCGCGACCCTCGTGGAGCTCTGCTGGGCCTTCGAAGCCTGCCCGGACGGTACCGCCACCCCCGCCGAGGGCCCGTTGTAGGAATCCACAATCGCTTACTCGTTCCCTTTGAGCTGGCTCCATGTTCGGGGGGCCAGCGCCTTACGTAACGTGGTCTGCATCACGCCGGACGAACTGCTGGACCCTGCGCCCCCGACGGGCCGGACGATGCGGCACCCCTCGTCCGGGCCCATCGGATCTGGGAGTCACCGGATGAGCGTTATCACCGCAGCACCACCTGTCAGCAGGACCCGCCAACTCGCGGCCGCCACGGTCGGCAACATCGTCGAGTGGTTCGACTGGTACGTCTATTCAATGCTGGCGCTGTACTTCTCCAGCCAGTTCTTCCCCAAGACCGGTGACCCCGTCGTCCCGCTGCTCAGCGCCATGGCGATCTTCGCCGTCGGCTTCTTCATGCGCCCGCTCGGCGGCCTGCTGGGCGGCATGGTGGCGGACCGACTGGGACGGAAGCGGGCGCTCACGGCGACCGTCATGCTGATGGGCGTCGGCAGCCTGCTGGTGGCCGTGGCCCCCACCTATGACCAGGTCGGAGTGCTCTCCCCGATCCTGCTGGTCGTGGCCCGACTCCTGCAGGGCCTGTCCACCGGCGGCGAATTTGCGGCCTCCTCTACATTTCTGGTGGAGTCGGCTCCGGAGGGCCGCCGAGGCTTCTTCTCCAGCTTCCTCTACATCGGCGCGACGCTCGGGAACGTGGTGGCGATCGCCTCCGTAGCGCTGCTCGTGGCCGAGCTCCCGGACGATGCCATGCACGAGTGGGGGTGGCGCGTGCCGTTCGCCATCGGGACCCTCGGAGCAGTGGCCGGCCTGTTCATCCGGCGCTTCGCGGAGGAAACGCTGGCCGTCGGCGACGCCGCGGACCCATCCGCCCCGGCAGGCGCGAAGGCCACACGGCCTTCGGCCTTCGAGTTCATGCGCACCCACCCCAAGGAATGCCTGCTGGTGTTCGGCATCAACGCCGCACCCACCCTGTTCTTCTACGTTTTCTCCTCCTACCTGCCCACCTACGCGCACATCACCGTGGGTTTCGACATGAAGAACGCCCTCTTCGTTGGCCTTATCTCACTGAGCTACTTCGCCGTCCTGCAGCCGCTGATGGGCCTCCTTTCGGACCGGATCGGCCGCAAGCCGCTGCTGCTGGCGTTCGGCGGCGGGTTCACGGTTTTGACCATCCCCCTGCTCAACGCGCTGCAGGACAGCTTCCTGTCTCTGCTCCTTATCCAAATGGCGGCGCTGACACTGCTTGCCTGCTACACCTCCATCACCTCGGCCGTCATGTGCGAGCTCTTCCCGGCCCGGATCAGGGCCGCCGGCATCGGCCTTCCCTATGCCCTCGGCGTGGCCTTGGTTGGCGGCACAGGACCGTATGTCGCCACCTGGCTGGCCGACGCCAAGATGATCGACGCCTTCGGCTGGTACCTGACCATCCTCGCGGCGATCACGACGGCCGTCTTCCTGCGCCTCAAGGAGAGCTTCAAGACGGGGCTGCCGCAGTGAGCGTGATTGGATTCTTCGACCGCGGGTGGAGCTGCAACCCCAACGGCGTGGCCTACGTGCAGGAGGGAAACTCTTTCACCTTCACCGAGGCGGGCGAGCTGTCCTGCCGGATCGCCAATGCGCTGGTGGATGCGGGCCTCTCCTCCGGTGCCAAGGTCGCCGTGCTCTCCCCGAACGATCCCCTGGCCTGGATCTGCGTGCTTGGAATCTGGCGAGCCGGGCTCACGTGGATCCCGGCCAACCCGGCGAGCCCCGCGGGTGAAACCGCACACCTGCTCGCCGGATTCGACGCGGAACTGGTGATTTTCCACGCCGGGCTCGACGACGCCTTCCGCCACCTGCGGGACCGGCTGCCCGGCGTCAGGCAATGGATCCGATTTGGCACGGACACCGGGGCCGCCGGACCTACGCCGGGGGCAGCCTCATTCAGCCAGTGGATCGCTGGCCAGCCGCCGACAAAGCCCGCCGTCAACGCTTCCCCGGAGGACGTGGTCTCACTGGCCCCCACCGGCGGCACCACGGGCCTTCCCAAGGGCGTGATGAACACCAACCGGAGCCTGTCGGCCTTCGCGGCGCACCTGATGATGGCGGCCCACTATGGTTCCGAGGACGCTGTGGTGAACCTCGCCGCCGCTCCGATGACGCACACCGCAGGCCTGCTGAGCCTGGCCGCCACGGCCCGCGGCGGCACCGTGGTGGTTCTTCCCAAGGCGCACCCCCACGCGGTGCTCGACGCCATTGAAAAGTATGCGGTGACGGATCTTTTCCTGCCTCCCACCGTGATCTACCGCCTGCTGGAGGTGCTCAAGGAGCAACCACGGGATCTTTCCTCGTTGCGCTACCTGATCTACGGCGCGGCTCCGATGTCGGTCGAGAAACTGCGCCAGGCGCTGACCTCAATCGGGCCGGTAATGATGGAACTCTACGGACAGATGGAGGCTCCGGCGTCGGTAACGTTCCTGCGCCCGGATGAGCACTTCGTGGCCGGAGCGATCGCCCCGGAGTCCCGGCTCTCGTCCTGCGGGCGGCCGTATCCCCTGGTTGAGGTCGAGATCCGCGACGACGGCGGCCGGGCGCTTCCCGCCGGGACGCCCGGCGAAATATGCGTCCGCGGCGACCTGGTCATGAAGGGCTACTACAAGAACCCGGAACAGACGGCAGAGGCGCTGCGGGACGGCTGGCTGCACACCGGAGACATCGGCGTCTTTGACGAGGAGGGCTACCTGCACTTGACCGACCGGCGGCGGGACCTGATCATCTCCGGCGGCTTCAACGTTTACCCGAGCGAAGTCGAACAGGTGATCTGGAGCCACCCGGCCGTGCGCGACTGCGCGGTCGTCGGCTCCCCGCACCCGGATTGGGGCGAAGCGGTGACGGCCGTCGTCGAACTGAACGAGGGCTGCACCGTCACGGAAGCGGAAGTCATCGCCCTCTGCAAGCAGGAATTGGGCAGCATCCGTGCCCCCAAAGCCGTGCACCTGGTTCCGTCGCTGCCGCGCAGCGTGAACGGGAAAGTCCTGAAGAAGAACATTCGCGAATCCTTTTGGCGCAACGAGAACACAAAGATCTAGGAGAACACCAATGACGAAAAGACTGCAGGGAAAGATCGCCCTGGTGGTGGGGGCCGGTTCCAGCGCCCCGGGAATGGGCAACGGCAAGGCTACGGCCATCGCCTTTGCCCGCGAGGGAGCCACGGTGGTGTGCGCGGACGTCAACGAGGCAGCCGCGAAGGAGACCGAGGGCCTGATTCTGGCCGAGGGCGGGCAGGCGCGGCATCTTGCCTTCGACGTGACGGACTCCGGCGAGGTGGGCCGCGCCGTCGCGTCCGTCGTGGGAGAATTCGGCCGGATTGACGTCCTCGACAATAATGTCGGCATCGCCAAGCTGGGCGGCGTGGTTGAACTGGACGAGGCCGAATGGGACCGGGTCCACGCGATCAACCTGAAGGGCCCGTTCCTGACCATGAAGCACGTCATCCCGCACATGGTTGCCCAGGGCGGCGGATCCATCATCAACATTTCGTCGCTGGCGGGCGTCCGCTGGACCGGCGTCCCTTACTCCACGTACTACTCCTCCAAGGCGGCGCTGAACCATCTGAGCCGCACGACTGCCGCGGAGTACGCCGGGAAGCACGTCCGGGTCAACGCCATCCTGCCCGGGCTGATGGAAACGCCGATGGTGACGGAGTCCGCCGAGCTGGCCGGCGCCTACGCGGAGGGGCAGCGCGAGGAAATGCTGAAGAAGCGGCACGCCCAAGTACCCATGGGGCACATGGGGACGGCCTGGGACGTGGCAAACGCCGCTGTCTTCCTGGCCAGCGATGAGTCGGCCTATGTGACCGGCATTGAATTGCGGGTCGACGGCGGCATCTCGCTGGGCTTCTGAGGCCGGAGTCCCACCCACCGGCGCTCGAAGCCGTCCGGCCAAAGCAACGCGGGGTCAGCTACAGCCCATGCCGGGCGGCTTAATGGGCCGTAGCTGACCCCGCGTTGGGGTCAGGCGTAGTCGTTGTAGAAGCCGCGGCCGCTCTTGACCCCCAGCCAGCCCTTGGCGATGTACTCCTGCAGCATGGGGGCCGATTTGTTCTCGACGCCGGCCACCTCGCAATAGTGGTTCTCGATATCCAGGACCACGTCCAGGCCCACCTCGTCCATGAAACGGAACGGGGTGATTTCTGACTTGAAGACGTCGGCGAACAACGCGTCGACGTCCCGCGGCTCCGCCACGCCCTCGGCTACGACCAGCAGCGATTCGCGCTTGATCGCCGCCCAGATCCTGTTGAAGATGAAGCCGGTACTTTGCTTGCGCACCCGATGCGGCATGAGCGCGTACTTCGGCAGCTCGGCCATGAGCAGTTCGATGATCTGCGGGTCGGTGTGGCCGCTGGACATCAGCTCCACCGAACGGACCGTCGGCGGCATGTAGAAGTGCATGTTCAGGACGCGCTCCGGGCTGCTCACTCCGCCGATGAATTCGGCGGAGGCAAACGAGGACGAGTTGCTGGCCAGCACTGCGTCCGGGGCTGCAAGGTGGTCCAGGTCAGCGAAGAGAGCCTGCTTGAGGCCAAGCTTCTCGGGGACCGCCTCGACTACGAGCCACGAATCCCGCAGGGCCTCCGCGAGATCGTCCTTGGCCGCGAGCCGGACCGCCGGGTTGCCGCCAAGCTCTTCCACGGCCCGATGGCGCTGCGTTGCGACGTACTCGATGGCCGCCCTGGCAATGGCGAGGTTCGTGTCGTAGACGCGCACCTCGGCGCCCTGGAGGGAGAGCATCAAAGCGATGCGCCGGCCCAGGGTTCCGCCGCCGACGATGGTGATGGGCCGGTCCGCGATGTTGGCGGGGAGCGTGTAAGTCATGTCGATTCCTTTCAGGAGGCTGCCGGCGATGCGGCGGCCAGATTAGAGCGGCTCGTGCGGGTGCCCTTGGCGATCAATACAAGGGCAGGGACGGCGGCCAGCACAAGGGCCGCACCGTAGATCAGAGTGGTGTTCTTCATTCCGGCCACGGCGACCAGCAGCCCGGCCGCCACCGCCGGAACGCTGAAACCTAGGTAGCAGATCAGGTAAATGCTGGAGAGCATCGCGATGCGTTCGTGCGGCCCGCACAGGGGCAGCGTCATGCGCATCGCCCCGAAGTAGCCGCTGCCGAAACCGATGCCGGCCACCACCGTGCCGGTGAAATAGAGCGCCGCTGACCCCAGTTGAACGGCGAGGACCGTCAGGGAAATCCCGGCGATCAGGGACAGAACGCCGGTCATTAGCGTGTTCCGGTCGGACCAGCCGCGGACGACGAGTATTGCCAGCGCACCGGGAACGAAGAGGGCGAACAAGGCCAGTCCGCCCACCAGCACGGAACTGTCCTTCGTGATCGCGTGCGCGAGGGCGGGACCGAGGGAAAGGTAGAACCCCGCCAGCGCCCAGGTCGCGGCGGCCACCGGCATGGTCGCCGCCATTGTCTTCCGCGCCGAACTGGGGACCCTCGCCTCGGGCACCAGCGAGCGGAGCCAGCCGGGGGCGATCCGGCCCGCGCTCGGCAGCCAGAGCAGGGCGATTCCGAGGACCAGCAGCAAGGCGGCGAGGAAGAAGTACACCGTCTTGGTGGGTTCCGGCAGGAAGCGGACCAGGGACGCCGAGCCGAGCGCGCCGATGGAGAGCCCCACCGGCGAGGCCGCACTGTTAACCAGGGATCCGCGGCCGCGGCGGGCGGTGCCCTCGAAGGCCAGCAGCGCGGCCCCGGCCGCGCCCATGGCCGCCCCGGTAGCGACGCCCTGTAGTGCCCGCGCCGCGAGGAGCATTGCCGGTCCCGGCGCGAAGGCGAATGTCATCATCGCGCCGATCTGCAATGCCACTGCCCCGAGCAGCACGGGCCGGGTGCCGAGGTGGTCCGCCAGCGATCCTACAACCAGCAGCGTCAGCAGCACGGCCACGGCGTAAACGGCAAAGACAACCGTTACGGCGGCGGAGCCGAGCCCCCATTCCCGGGCGTAAAACTCATACAACGGCGACGGCGCCGACGACGCCCCGATGAAGACCGTCAGGAGCGCCGCGTGCAGCCAGAACGCGGTACCGGTGTTCTTCAATGCTTTCCCTACCTACTAACAAACCGACTAAAGCACAATCTGTGCATTAAGAGGCTAACACTTCAAGCAGCTGCTAAAGCGTAAGTTTTGCCTTAGCATGGTGTGATGATGGCTACAGCGACTCCGCGACCGGGCGGTCGCAGCGCCCGCGTCCAGCAGGCAGTGCACCAGGCAGTCCGAGGGTTGCTGGAGGAGAACGATGGCGACCGCACGGCACTGTCGGTACCCCTCGTCGCCGAACGCGCCGGGGTGAACTCCTCGACCATCTACCGGCGGTGGGGGGACCTGGCGCGGCTGCTCGCCGCCGTCGCTTCCAACCGGATGCTGCCCGAGCAGGTGGAGGATACCGGTTCGCTTAAGGGGGACATGGAGGCCTGGTTCGTCCCGTATGTCGAGGAATTCTCCTCCCCGCTAGGGCGGCAGGTGCTGCAGGACATGCTCGCGGACGGTGCCGTGACGCGGGATTATTTCGCGCTGATGCAGGGCCATGTCGAGGAGATCCGCGGGCTGGCCGAAGCCCGCGGCGAAACCGTGCCTGAGGCTGGGGAAATTGTCGACGCCGTGGTGGCGCCGGTCATCTACCGCATCCTGTTCAACCACGAGTCCGCCCCGGACTTGAGGGTCCAGGACCGGATCACCCGGTTGCTCGACGCTGGAACCGCGCCCGCCGTTCGGGACTAAACTCGTTCCCAGCCCATCCACCACAATGCGAGGAGCCCCATGCGCGCCACCATCATCCACGGTCCCGGCGACATCCGAGTCGAAGACCGCGACTACCCCACG
>ENA-OWNT01001313-OWNT01001313.1-seawater-metagenome-genome-assembly--contig:-NODE-1313-length-32175-cov-5.528880_pt1 | contig 32175 bp, 17 predicted proteins | sample MGYA00238136_ERZ651165 | MGnify/ENA primary metagenome ERZ651165 (study PRJEB26861, sample SAMN08777766) | seawater metagenome | isolation source: coastal seawater | place: USA: Florida | collected...
TGATCCATACTATGGGCAGCTACCCGATGTTGCCTGATTTTTTTCTTGACAATCTACACCGTATCTTTGTGTCAAAATTTCCCGGGACTACCCGTTCAAGGCTTCGAGTTCTATTTCAATGCTTTCGATATAAGATTCAGCATCCTCAGCATAGATACCATCCGGCTCAAGTTCGAGATACATCTCAAAATCAGATAACGCATCTTCACGGCGTGCCATCGTATAGAATAAGACCCCGCGCTGAAAATATGCCGGGGAATAGGTCGGGTCAAGCTCAATCGCGGTATCGAAATTATCCTCAACCCTATCCCACTCATAAATCAGGAAAATGATTTCCCCACGCTGTGTATATAATTCCGCAAGTGAAAAGTTGCCATAACCGGCTTCACTTGCCTGTACGATTGCAGAATCCATGTCTGCGATTGCGCTGTCGTAGTCGAAAGTAAGGGCATACAATTGAGCACGAATAACAGTTAGTGCTATCTGAAAGCCTGATTGCTCTGCCCATTCACTCAATTCATTGTTCACAATCGCAAATGCTTCATCCTGCCGATTCAAATTTAAGAGCGACCAGGTTGAATTCGCCACGACATCCACTTTATCATTTACGGTTCTTGTTTCTATTTGACCAAAATAATCCAATCCCACCTGATAATCTTCTTGAATTAGCTTGATATTTCCGATATAGAAATGAATCCCCTCTGTCGAAGTTTCTGCGAAATTGTTGAGTAGCATTGTTTCCACATCATCAAAATAAGACGCATTATAAAGTGCCAGCGCAATGATAATGTCATCTGATAATACATCCGGTTGATAACTCAGTGTGTAGTTGCTTCTCAAAATAGGGGAGAGGCGTTCAACATCGAAGTTTCTAGCTTGAAGGTGAATATGAGTAACTTCTTCACCTTCAACAGTGAAATTCGAAAACGCTGACAGAAAAATCGCATTATCGAGGCGTTGCGTCAGGACTGAGCCGCGCTCTGTCGTGATTTCAACACCGTAATCATCTAATTGCTCATTTGCTGCTTCAACCAGTTCATCAACTGCCTCTACGCCATAATTTGCCATCGGGCTAATGTCATAATAGAGCGTGACACTGACTATTTCATCCTGTGCGGATAAATCAATAGGGAATATAAGGAGTATTATCAAGCTCAACATCAATGTGATTCGCTGCATTATTTTTCCTTTGTGGTGGGAAATTACCACTTGTAATGACTATGGAGATTGAAAAAGAGTTCCATTTTAATTTCGGGCATAAAAACAAGGCAAATTGCAATGAAGCTCATATATAGGGTAGGTAGTCGCATAATCCACTGAAATCCCATGAAACGTAAAATTTCCCTCAAAATCGGCAATAATGGCTAAACGCAGGTTCGCAAAGTTTATTAAATCTGCTATAATATTAGCATTGAATCAGAACAAATTATGTGACGATTTACCTGCGCTATATGAACAACAATTACGCACATTCGTATCATCACATCGGTCAAAATCCTGAAACGTAAGGTCAGGCTGAGTTTAAGTGATACCACCTCTGAAAAAAGGGGACGCGGGTTGTTTATGTGGCGCAATTCATTTGGAATGGAAAGGAGACGTACAGCTTAAGGGCTGTATCAGTCTATGACAGATAACGATAATGATAGCTTGAATAACATCGGCAACATTCGTACCATCAACATTAACGAGGAAATGCGTGGTTCGTATCTCGATTATGCGATGAGCGTGATTGTCAGCCGTGCCTTGCCTGATGCCCGTGATGGTCTGAAACCTGTGCATCGTCGTATTTTATATGCGATGTATGATATGGGCTTACGTGCCAATACATCTCACAAGAAAAGTGCGCGTATCGTCGGTGAAGTACTCGGTAAATATCATCCTCATGGCGACAGTGCCGTCTATGATGCGATGGTGCGTATGGCGCAGGAATTCAGTTTGCGCTATCCACTGGTCAACGGGCAGGGTAACTTCGGCAGTCAGGATGGCGACGGTGCGGCGGCAATGCGTTACACCGAAGCCAAAATGGCAAATATTTCCGAAGAATTGCTCTCCGACATCAACATGGATACGGTGGATTTTGTCGATAACTATGATGGCTCGACGCAAGAACCCTCTGTTTTGCCAGCACGTTTGCCGAATTTGTTGCTGAACGGGGCAAGTGGTATCGCGGTTGGTATGGCAACCAATATCCCCCCGCATAATCTGCGCGAACTGGTCGAAGCAATCACCTTCCTGATTGATAATTACGACCGCATCGACGACATCACTGTTGATGATATGATGCAATTCGTTAAAGGACCCGATTTCCCCACAGGTGCAACAATCATCGTAGGTGATGACCTCAAAGAAGCCTACGCAACAGGTAAAGGTCGTGTGGCAATCCGTGCAACGGCAGAAATCGAAGAAAGCCGCGACGAGACTTTCCGCATTGTCTTTACTGAAATTCCTTATCAAATCAGTAAATCTGGCATCATTGAACGTATTGTTTCACTGGTGCGCGATGGTCGCCTTGATGCAATTCGTGATTTACGTGATGAAAGCGACCGCGAAGGCTTGCGACTGGTTGTCGAACTGAAGAAATACGCACAACCGGGCAAAGTACTCAATCAACTCTACAAATACACCTCATTACAGACCTTTTACAGTATGCACATGCTGGCACTGGTCAATAATGAGCCGCGCAACCTCAGCCTGAAACGTTCCTTACAGATTTACATCGAACATCGTTATGATGTGATTGTACGCCGCAGCAATTACGAACTGGATAAATTGCGTGCGAGAGCACATATCCTCTCCGGCTTGATTAAAGCGGTATCCAATATCGACCTTGTGATTTCAACGATTCGTAGTGCGCCGGATGTCGAAACTGCGCGTGCGAATTTGCAGGTACGTTTTGAACTCACGGAGGAACAGGCAAGTGCAATTCTCGATATGCAATTGCGTCGGCTTGCCGCACTGGAACGTCAGAAATTACAGGATGAATATGACGAAGTCCAGTCGCGTATCGAATATCTGGAAGATTTGCTCTCGCATCCACAAAAAATCTTGCAACTCATCCGTGATGATGTCAATGAAATTGCTGAAAATTATGGGGATGAACGTCGTACAAATGTCGAATTTGGTAATGCCTACTTCGATGAAGCCGATTTAGTCCGTGAAGAGCAGGTTATCATTTCCCTGACACAGCGTGGCTATATCAAGCGTGTGCCTGCCCGTCTGTATAAAGCACAACGGCGCGGTGGTAAAGGTGTCATCGGGATGCAGACTAAAGAAGAAGATGCGCTCTTTGATTTGTTTGCGTCCAGCAGTCTCGATACACTGCTGTTTTTCAGTGATAAAGGTAAGGTGTATTCCGAAAAAGCCTATGCAATCCCTGAAACCGGGCGTGCAAATCGCGGAACACTGATTCACTCTGTTTTGAATCTGGAACATGATGAACACATCACAGCAATTCAACCTGTGTCCGATTTTGATATGCCGGATCACTATTTCATATTGTGTACCCGACAGGGACGTATCAAACGGGTTGAATTAGAGCATTTTGAGGCAGTGCGTCCGAGTGGTTTGCTGGCAATGAGTTTAAATGATGGTGATTCTGTTGGCTGGGTGAAATATACCAACGGTTCGCAGGATGTCATCATGGTGACGCAACATGGTCAGAGTATTCGTTTCCCTGAAAAAGATGTCCGTGTGATGGGGCGTCCGGCTAGCGGGGTGAACGGTATCAAGCTGATGGATGGCGACATTATTATGGGGATGGACATCATCAATCCCGAAGAACACACCCATATTCTTGTCGTGACACAGAACGGGTATGGCAAGCGTACACCGATTGAATCGTATAGTCGTCAATCACGCTATGGATTGGGTGCTCAAACACTCAAACGCACAGAAAAAACCGGTAATCTCGCTGCCATGCGTGCAATCAAAGCCGCCGACGGTATCATGCTCATTTCACGCAATGGGATCGTTATCCGCACGGATATTGAGTCGATTCGCGAGAGTAAACGCGGGACACAGGGTGTCAAAGTCATGAACCTGACAGATGGTGATGAAGTTGTTGGCATTGCGATTCTTCAGGACGATGAAGATGATGAAAATGAAACACCGGAAGAAACCACTGCGGAAGCCAATGGTGCAGAACAGAACGGCACTGTAGATAAAGTGGATAAATTAGACGAAGTAGATGAGCCGGAAGAATTCGATGATGATTCTGATGAATAAATTTCCAGCTTGATGAATTAAAAAGAGCAGGGGACTCTCCTCTGCTCTTTTTTGTTGCAAATTTATGTGATGAAAGCGACTTATTCTTCGCCGTCTTCAGTTTCTTCGCCTTCACCTTCGGTAGCTTCGCCTTCTTCACCTTCGGCAGCAGCCAGAGCAGCTTCCATTTCAGCGGCACGGGCAGCAGATGGCTGTACAACTTTAGCAATCATTTCCTCGGGGTCGTTGATAACCGTGATACCTTCGCGCAGTGGCAAATCTTTTACAGAAATGGTATCCCCGATGTTTTCCAGAATAGTGATGTCCACGTCAACCTTGTTCAGCAGGTTGCTCGGCAACATTTCAAGCTGAATGCTATTTGGACCGGTGAGCAAGATGCCTTTACGGGAGACAACCAGCGGACTTTGCCCGACCAGTTGAATACGGACATCAGCGCGAATTTTCTTATTCATATCCGGTGCGAGGAAATCTACATGCAGAATATCCCCTTTGATGACAGAACGTTGTACTTCACGTGCCAGAACCGGAACACTACTGCCATTGACATCGAGGTCAATAACGTTCGTACCACCGGCATTACGCAGGGTAATTTCCAGTTCGCGGTAATCCATTGCTAATTTCTGTGGTTCGATGTTCGGACCATATACTGTGCCCGGAACTTTACCTTCATTACGCAGTTGGCTCACTTTTTTGCCCTTGATGGTACGAGCTTCTGCTTTCAGACTAAACTCAGCCACGATTGAACTCCTTATGCTGTCCCCGATAATTTGTGTGCGGGGTAATTTTTCTCTTGTTTTTCTGAACCCGACCATTTTATCGGGATGATGCGGGTGCGTCAATGCCCCGGACAGCAACAAAAATGCCCACTCAGCACGGAGTGAGCAACTCTGTTGAGCGAGTAACGGGACTCGAACCCGTGACATTTAGCTTGGGAAGCTAACGTTCTACCACTGAACTATACTCGCATCGTATCCAGAATTATAGAATTTTCGCATATCTGTGTCAAGCCTGATGACACCTGATATTGACGTTCAATTGTGTATAAATTAAATACGGATTATTTTCCAGGAAAGGAACGATCTTTTACATGGGAACGTCTTTTTCTGTGAGAACCCGGTGAATTGATTGTGTAAATGACTATCAGGTATCAATGCTTTATCCATCGGTAAAGCGTCTGTCTATTCTGCATAACATCTACAGTAAATCATGCTATAATACGCAACTTGAAATTGACGCAGGGATACGAGACTTTGAAATTATCCAATCGCTTAAAGATTGGCATTATCGGTGTAGTCGTCACCATCATTGCACTGTACTTCATTGCCAGCCAACTGAATATTGAATTGTTTTTAGAAGCATGGGCGACAGCGAAATATCTGTACGTCGCACCTGCAATATTTTTTCTATTCATTGGCATCGTAACCCGTGCATTCCGGTGGCGTGTGTTGCTGGATAATAAGTTGCCTCTGCTGCATACATTCCATATTATGAATGTTGCCTATCTGGTGAACGGGGTATTACCCTTAAGAATAGGCGAGGTGGCACGGGTGTATCTTGTATCGCGTACAGAAAGTGCAATCCCGATACCGACGACGACAGGCACGATCATTGTCGAACGCTTGCTAGATTTACTGGCTGTGGTTGTAATGGTCTTGCTGGCACTTATGCTGGGACCCGTTCCGGCACAGATTCGTCTGGCGAGTGGCATTTCTGCGATTGCTGCCATTGTTGGCTTTGTGATTCTGGTGATTCTGGCGAGTCGCCGCGAATGGGCATTGAAATTATTTTCAGGTGTATTAAAGCGTATCCCGATTTTGAATCGCTACACTGTGCTGGAAGAGTGGTTCGGACAATTCTTAACCGGACTCGTTCCGATTACACAACCCGGGGCATTATTTTCAGCATTTTCATGGACGGCGATAAGCTGGTTACTATCGACACTATCAGGTTATGTGCTGATGTTTGCATTTTTTGATAGTGCCAGTGTAGCAGCGTCGCTCCTGTTCATTGCTGCGGTAGCGTTTGCGATTGCCTTGCCAGCAGTACCGGGCAATATTGGAACATACGAAGCATCGATTTTGCTGGCTCTGAATACGATGGGCTATGTGCAACCGAATACAACTATCGCTTTTGCAGTGATGGTTCATGCAGTCAATATTTTCGTACAGGTGATACTCGGAATAATCGGGTTTATACAGGAAGGCATCTCATTAGGACAACTCTCACAGGGTGTTCGTCAGATGCAACAGAATTCAACAGAAACAGGATAAAGTTTATGACGGAACAGACTACGCGAGAAAGAACACGTAAATTGCGTATTCTGATATTTTTGCACTATTATTTCCCGCATCGCACCGGGTTGACGATTCATGTGCAGCAGGTAGCAGAAGAATTGGTTCGGCGTGGACACGATGTCACAGTGATTACGACACGCTATAGCAATGACTTACCCCGTGATGAAGATATGCACAATGGTGTGCGGGTGATTCGTTTATGGGCACCGATTAAGGTCTCACGCGGGATGCTGACTCCAGCATTACCCTGGGCAGCCTATTTTGCGATGAGGAATGCGGATATTGTCAGTGTACATACACCAACACCTGAAATGGGACTGGTTGGTTTGATAGCAAAAATTGCAGGGGTCAATGTGGTGGCGACCCATCATGGCGACCTTGTTCTGCCGGAAGGTTTTGCTAACCGGGTGATTCAGGGGACTATGTTCATGATGTATAAATTCATGGCAAACAATGCCTCGCAATTGATCGGTTACAGTCAGGATTATGCTGACTATTCGTATTATCTGAAACCATTTGCCGATAAAACAGTGGTTAATTATCCACCGATTACGATGCCCGAACCGGATATGGAAGCAGTTGCTGAATTACGTCAAAAATGGCAAAACGGTGATGCTCCGATTATCGGTTATAGTGGCCGCTTTGTGGAAGAAAAACGCCCGGAACTGGCAATCAAAGCCTTGAAAATTATCAATGAGACTTATCCCGATACACGTCTGGTTTTCGCAGGAGAATACGACATTGCCTACGAAGATACCTGGCAAAAGCAACAGCCTGTGGTCGAGCAATACAAAGACCAGCTAATTTTTCTCGGCTTACTCAAAGGGCGGCAGGAACTGGCAAATTTCTATGCTGCCTGTGATGTGATTATTCTGCCATCGGATACCGAATGTTTTGCGCTGGTACAGGTTGAAGCGATGTTGAGTGGCACGCCGATGGTTATGACGGATATTCCCGGCGGACGTGTTCCGGTGCAGGTGACAGGGATGGGCAAACTGGCAAAGCAGGGTGATTGGGAGTCCATCGGTCACGCTGTGGTGGATATTTTGCAGAATCCCGAACAATATCACAAATCCCGTGAAATGATTCAGCAGTGTTTTTCGTTTGAAGAAACAGTGAATCGCTATGAACAAATCTTTCTGGAACATGCGAGGGAAGCGTAGATGACTGTTCCACAGGAAACAATCGAATTGATGACCCGCAATGAAGCGGATATGGCATTTAAGAAACGGGTACAGACGATCTTTGATTGGGTCGAACCAACTGCCGATAAAGTGATTTTGGATATGCCATGCGGACGAGGCTTTTATCTGAATATGTTCGATTTTGCGACGGATGCCACCATCATCGGAGCGGAACTTGAATGGGATGTGATTCTCAAAGCAAAAGCAAATGTCGGGCATACGGATATACCGCTTCAAAATGCGAATCTCTATCATTTGCCCTATGCTGATAATAGTTTTGATGCGGTGATACTTTCGGAAATTCTGGAACATGTGGATGATGATGTCGCCGGATTACGTGAGGCATATCGCGTTTTAAAACCGGGTGGCGTGGTTGCGATTACTGTCCCTCATGCCAATTATCCATTCTGGTGGGATCCGATTAACAAAACACTGGAAACGCTCTTCAACACGCATATTCAACATGGCACATTTGCCGGAATCTGGGCGAATCATGTCCGGCTTTATACACAAACTGAACTCCGCAATAGTGTTCAGATGGCAGGTTTTGAGGTTGAAGAGCAACGCTCTTTCACACATCATAGTTTTCCCTTCATCCATAATCTAGTTTATGGTTTTGGTAAACCACTCTTAGAAGCAGGTGCATTGCCGGATGATATGGCGAAAGCTGCCAACCGCATTACATTTGAAGAGAATGACGGTAGCATCTTCAATCCGATAAATCTCGGTTTGAAAGTCTTTAATTATTTTGATCGTCCGAATAAAATCAACGAACCAGCCAATCGTTCGACTGTCAATCTTGCTATAAAGGGACGCAAGCCTGATGCCTGATACCAATGAGCCGCCTATGGAACAACCTGAATATGATGAGGTTACTTCCGATACAGAAGAAGATTTAACTGTATTCAACACCTTGCCGACAAATTCAGAATCTGTTGCGCTGGATGAATTGACTGACACAGTCAAAGCAGTTGAAGATTTTACGCTTGCGGAGTTAATTGGCTCATTTTTTAAGAAACCCCGCGAGACCGCTACAGCATTTATTGATGTGGTGCAATCGCAGGATAGTGACGCATCCTCGCGCATGTTACATATCGAGAGTGAAGACTTATCCGGTACAGATCGCTGGTTGGAAGAACACAAAAACCGCGCCGGAGGTCTACCGCTCGCTATTCTGGAGACAATCGGCAATTTCTTGATTGGTAACAGAATAGCAGGTTATTCAATTGCCTTCACTTTTGTGCTGATTGGTAACATCATCATGTCCGGTGACGTGAATTTACGTCGCAGTGAAGAGATGCAACTGGCACAGGGGTTTCCCTTTGTGTTTTTTGGTTTTATGTTGTGGCTGGTTATCGAATTTGCCTTTGCCTACCCGGACATTAAGACATGGTGGCAAAATCGCGGACAATCGACAGAAGAACCTGTCCAATACGATAAATCGCCCTCTGAATCGCAAATTCCACTTTACATGCGAATTCCGATCTGGCGCTGGGTTTTTGCCGTAATCGCAGCAATTCTGAGTACCTTCGTCTGGGTGGGTACAGCGAATAATACCTATTCTAATCTGACATTTTTCCTCTGGTTATTGAGTATCGTGTCCTGGTCAGTTGTGTTTGCGCCTCTGGAATTTAATATTTTTGAGTGGGCAACGACAGTGATTGATCGTTTAAGGTCATTCCACCCGCAGAAGTATATCGGTGCGATTCTGGTACTGGCTGTCATTCTCGGGATGGCGGGATATTTCCGTTTCTATCGCCTTGCTATCCATCCGCTTGAAATGACCGATGACCATGTCGAAAAAATTCTCGATTCGGGACGTGTGCGCGATGGTTCACGCGATATTTTCTTCGCCAACAATGGTGGACGTGAACCGATGCAGATGTATTTGATTGCTGCTATCTCGCATTTACCTGGATTTGGCATCAATCACGATACGATTAAGTTTGTTTCTTCTGTTGAAAGTTTACTGACCATTCCGGCATTGTTCTGGATGGGATTTGCTATATTTGAAGGCGAATCGAAACGACGACGATTACTGATAGCACTGATTCTGGCAGCATTAGCAGCAGCAAGTTACTGGCATGTTGCGATTACACGGCAAGGTTTGCGAATCCCGCTTACACCGCTTGTGGTCTCGCTGCATTTGATCTACTTGCTTAGAGGCATCCGGCACAATCGACGATCTGACTTCATCATTGCTGGCTTGATACTCGGATTTGGTTTGTATACCTATCAAGCGGTGCGAATGTTGCCTGTGGTGATTGTTGCGACTGTCGGAATTGCGATTATTTTCCATGCAAAGTCGATGAAACAGCGCCTCAACTATATTGTGAATCTGGCTGTGCTGGTAGCGATTTCATTCAGTGTATTCCTGCCGATGTTCCGCTATTCAGTAGATTTCCCCGAACAATTCTGGCGACGTACTGCCGGACGTTTACTTGGAGATGATGTTGTTACGGAAACGCTTGCTGATGGCACAATTATTGAACGCGATGCCTCGGTATCGGAACGGGTAGAAGCATTCATGAGCAATGTGCCGACTATTGCCAGCAATATTCGCAACGTGCTATTGATGTTCAACTGGGAAGGGGATGTCGCGACGATTAGCGGTGTGTCGAATCGCCCGGCTATGGATGTCTATAGCGGAACGTTATTAATCGTGGGATTAGCTGCCTGGATAGCATTTGCCATCAGGCGCGGTGAAACAGTTTACTGGCTGATTCCATTAATTGCCTTTTTGATGCTGCTTCCGTCGGCACTGTCGATTGCTTTCCCGCATGAAAATCCGAGTCATACCCGTACCAGTGGTGCGATTCCTGCAATTTACCTCTTAGCGGCTTTTCCGTTAGCTCTGTTTGTTGAGCAAATTTTGGACAATATGAAAGGCACATCTGCTAAAGTTGTTGCCACTGTGATACCTGTAGTGCTTATTGCGGGGTCATTTAATGCCAATACCTACCTCTATTTTGAGGTTTATCCTGAACGTTATGAAGAGTCTTTCCATCCATATTCGGATGCGGGACGTTATTTATATGGATACATCTTGCAGGGTGGAGCATATGGCAATGCTTACTTGATTGGCTATGAACACTGGTGGAGTCATCGCGCAATCGGTCTCGAAGGCGGTCTGGAAGAATTCTGGACAGGTGGCATTTACCCCTATGTCGGTGGTGAATATTCGACACAACCGATTATTCAGACAATTTATGCCAATATTGGCGCGACAGGAACATTTAGATTTGACCCGGACGCGGATTTACTCTTTTTCTACTCGCCCAATGATGAAGAAACGGCAAATGCTTTACAGGAGCTTTTCCCGGAAGGCATATCAACTGAACGCCCGACATATAATCCCAATGAAACATTTATGGTGTATGAAGTACCTGCATTGGGTGAAGAAGGCTTGCAGAACTGGATACTGGACAATCCACCACAGTGAGGAATATGAGATGTCGCCGTGTACATGCAATGGGATAGACACCTTATCACATAAACTGAGAATTGAGGGTTCGGCATGAACGAAGAAACGCCGAAAACAACATCACAGGAAATCATCTCCCGCAATAAAGGCAATGCCGGAATCACACTGATTTTACTGGCATTGATTGTCTTGCTCGGGGGCTATTTTCGTTTTACAGGAATCAATTGGGATGATTATTCTGCTTTACATCCCGATGAACGGTACTTGACGCTGAACCTCCTGCCTCAACTGGGCGGACACTTACAATTCACGCCCGATGCGGAGCATTTTCCATCGCAGAGTGTGCTGATTCAAAGTGATAACCAACTAATCGTCTCTGAATACGATATTCAGATTAACGAAGCACTGATTGTCGGCTCGGTTCGCAATTCCATGAGTGATAAACTTGCGGAATGGTGGGTCGGTTCAGAGCGCGTTGTTGATTTTGCGAATGCAGACACCGCTTATCAGGCGTTATTACAGGGGACAGTGGATGCGATTATCCTCGCTGAAATAGATGCACCGCGTTACACATCCGGCACAACAATCGCGCTGGCAACATTTGGCTCTGAACGGGTTCAACAAACCCGGTGTGCTGCTCTGAATCCTGATACAGAAGGCATCGGTGGTTATTTCGATACGTATTGCTCTCCCTTAAATCCTCATAATGCCTATTCCGGTTCATATGCTTACGGCACATTGCCGCTATTTATGGCGCATTTCGGTGGAGACATTCTTGAAGAGATTCAGAATTTTGGTGTTTCAATTGACGACCCTGATTATCAGGCACTGACCTATCAGGAAGGTGTGTTAGTCTGGCGTTTCCTATCGGCGTTCTTCGATGTTGGCGCGATTATTCTTGTTTTCTTCATCGGCTCACGGATGCACAATCGCTGGGTCGGTGTGATGGCAGCGTTGATGTATGCCTGTGCGCCGCTTGCTATCCAGAAAGCACACTTCGGCACGGTGAATGCAATTACTGCTTTTTTCGTCACGCTGGCGATATGGGCAGCAATCAATGTGCAGGATAAGGGCAAACACCATTATTATTACATTTTCGGCTTTGCTTTCGGTGCGGCAATGGCAGGTCGTGTTAATGTAATTCCGCTTGCTGGATTGGTGGTTTTAGCTGGCATGGTGAATGCTGCGCCTGTTTTGTCCCCTCGCATTTCCTGGTCAGAGCGTGCCCGGATTGTGTGGACTACTGTTTTAGGGATAGTGGGTGCTGGCATCGTTTCAATCATCACATTCCGCATTTTTAACCCCTATGCCTTCACGGGACCAACGTTCTTCCATATGATTCCCAATATGCGCTGGATTGCTGATGCACAGGGCAGTAGTTTTGCTGTCAGTGGTGCGAGTGATGCCCCTCCGAACTGGCAATGGCTGGCGCGTGCATCGTATCTCTATCCGCTGAGTGATATGTTGCTCTGGGGGATGGGCATTGCAATGGGTGCGATGGCATGTTTTGGATTCTCCTGGTCAGGCTATCGACTGGCGCTAGGCAAAACATTCAGTACACGCAATATTCTAGTTTTCGCATGGGTGCTGGTCTACTTTGGCTGGATTGGCGACCTCTGGGTAATGACGATGCGTTACTATCTCCCGCTTTATAGTTCACTGGCACTACTGGCAGCATGGACACTCTATGAACTCTATCGACAGAGCAAAGAACGCGATTTACCCCTCACACGGATTGTGCTGATTGCGTTCGGCGTCTTTTTCAGCATTATCCCGATTGTGCAAATCAATACTTCCGGCATGACACCAACTGCGATGGCATCTGCCGTGATAGCAATTGTACTGATTGCGCTGGCAGTCATCCCGAAAATTCCATTTCGTGCAACGGCATTAGCTGGATTTGTGCTGGCATTCACTGCTATCTGGGGTTTGATGTTCAGCAATATTTATCAGCATCAATTGACCCGTGTACAGGCAGCACGCTGGGCGAGTGAATTCATTTCTGCTGATTTTTCGATGGAAATTGAGGGTGCGCCGGAAGGAACACCACTTATCAACATCGGCATTTTCAATCGCTCCGGTGATAGTGCAACAAGTCCAAATGATTTAATTGGTGCGGCAAGTCGCTTTGAACTGACATTGCCTTACCTGACTGAATTTACTGCGCCAGCATCCGGCACTGTGACTCATGTCTATGCACCGCATTTAGCCGACCCGATGGACGACTTTGAAGACGAAGTACTCTATGTTTCGGTGTCACGCAATAACGAAGATGAGACACTCGAATTGCTGGCAGAATCAACCCTGACAATCAATCTCACCCGCGAAAATCACCCCCTCGGTGATTCTTACGAACTGGTTTTTGATACGCCTGTCGAATTGCTTGAAGGCGAAACCTATACATTCAAAGTGGAAGCGGTAGATGGTCCGATTAGTAGTGCCGGAGCAGTGATTCTCACTGAAGGCACATGGGATGACCGCATTACGACTGTGCCACTTTGTCCACTTCCTGATGGCATGACCTATTACGATGACCCGCGTTCAGGGCTTGTTCCGGTGCGTGAATGCACGGGCATGACACTCGCGAGCTCCATGTTGCAATCTTATGATTTGCAGATGTCTTATCCGGTTGATGAACAACTCAAACTGGATAGTATGCTGGAAGCCTTAGAGGTCGGGGATTACATCGCAATCACCAGTAATCGCTTCTACGATACTGAAACCCGTAATCCGGCACGCTTCCCGATGACCACTGCTTACTATCAAGCATTGTTTGATGGTGAATTGGGTTATGAACTGGTCATGACCTTTAGCGAAAGCTATGAAATCGGTCCATTCAGTGTGGACGACCAGCATTTGCCGATTTATAACTCATCAACCTGGCTCAATGAACTGGAAGCGGATGAAGCCTTCACCGTGTATGACCATCCCGCGGTATTCATCTTCCAGAAAACAGAGGCATATGACCAGGCAACAACGGAACTATTGCTCTCTGTACCACTCCAGCGAATAGATACGATTGGATTCGGGTCAACTCAGTTTGGCGCACAAATTCCGGGTGTAGTTTACTGGACATCGCTTGAATCCGATGAAGCCCCAACAGCATTGCAGCAACCGGAAGAAGTCTACGAACTGAATACATCCGGCGGAACATGGTCAGATCGTTTTGATAGCGATAGCTTAATCAATTCAAATCAACCCATCGGCGTGATTGTCTGGTGGATGGCAATTATTCTGATCGGTCTGATAACATTTCCGTTATTGTTCACCGCATTCCCGAATTTAGGGGATATGGGATACGGCTTCTCTAAAATCGTCGGCATGTTACTGATCGGTTGGATTGCCTGGTTTGCGTCGAATTTCCGTGTGCCCTTATGGTCACAGGGTGGTATCGTGCTCATCATGCTACTTTTGACAGGCTTGAGTGTTTATCTAACCTATGTTCGCCGTGAGATGTTGCTGGAATACCTTGCAAAACATTGGGGACGCCTCCTGACAATTGAAACACTGGCATTTGTCCTCTATCTCGCATTCATCCTCGTTCGCCTGAGCAACCCTGATTTATGGCATTATGCCAAAGGCGGCGAAAAGCCGATGGACTTTGCCTACTTCAACGCGGTTTTGCGGACAACTGTGTTCCCGGCATATGATCCCTGGTATGCAGGTGGCTACATCAATTACTACTACTTCGGATATGTAATCGTTGGTGTGCCGACATTACTGCTCAAAGTTGTTCCGGCATTTGCCTATAACCTGATTATCCCGACTGTCTTTTCTGTCACGGGTGTTGGTGCATTCTCAGCAGCCTTCAATATTGTTGATGCCTGGAAAAGCCGCCATGTCGAAACGCTTGAAGAAGAAAAAGTCACTGTCGTCCGGCAGATGGGTAATCCCTATGTCGCGGGTATTGCTGCGATGCTCCTGTGTGTTGTTCTCGGTAATCTCGATACCCCGCGTATCTTGATTGAAGAAGGTATCGCCGGACTCGGTGGCTATGAACGTCCGACAGGCTTAGAGAATTATCTAATTGACCAATACATCGAACGTAATGGCATTGCTCCCGAAGGTGATGATTTACTGGATATTCAGGCACGCGCTGACCGTAATTGGATCACTGACCGCATTGCTTACGAAGTCGGGATTCGTGTCGATTTAACCACCTCATTTTTCAGTGGATTCAGACGGGCAATGGCTGGCGAAACATTGCCAATTGGCTCGGATAGATGGTACTGGGGACCCACCCGTGTCATCGCAGAAGCACCCGGCGCTGGTGGCAATGCGATTACGGAGATGCCGTACTTCACCTTTGTTTATGGTGATTTACACGCGCATATGATCAATATGCCAATCATGCTCTTTGCGATTGCCTTCGTTTTCTATGAAGTGACTTTTGGCAAACGTGATGATCGGACAATGTTTGCACAGGTTCTGGCGATTTTCTTCGGCGCACTGGCAATCGGCATGATGCGTGCGACCAATACCTGGGATTGGCCCTCTTTTATGCTGCTGGCGATAATCGGTCTAGGATATGCCTGGTGGCGACGATGGGAAGACACCTTCGATACAGATGTTACTTTGAAAGCGGTGGTCTTTACGCTACCTGTCGCTGTGATAACAGGCGGTCTGGCATACTGGCTTTACAGTAGCATGGGTTCAGAGGCAATTGACCCGGGATTCATGGTGACCCTGGCAAAGAACATTGTCATCCAATCTGTACTGGTTGTCTTGATACTCGCCGGAACAATTATGTCACTGTGGTTCATTGCGCCACTAATTTCTGATGGTATTAATCGTCGCTCGATAGCCCACATGCTGATTTATATCGGTGGCTTCATCTCAATCGCAACCGTTGTTGTAGCCCCCTTCAATCACTGGTATGGGTCAGTCTATAACAGCGTTTTGCCCTGGACAGGCAATCAAACCCCGTTGTGGGCTTACTGGAATATTCACGGCTTATTCCTCTTCCTGATTACATCGTTGCTCATCTGGGAAACATCACGCTGGTTACGGACTGCCTATGTGCGGGATTTACGCGGACAGAGTATCTGGTTGATGATTGCTGCCGCGATTGTCGCACTGGTTTTACTCGGCGCATTCTTCATGGCAATGACAGGTAATCAGGTCGCACTGATTGCGATTCCTCTGATTGTCTGGATCGGGATACTATTTTTCCGTCCGGGGCAATCTGCACCGATGCAATATGTACTGGTTTTAGCTGGATTCGCCTTGTCGCTTACACTCGGTGTAGAACTGGTTGTGCTTTCCGGTGACATTGGACGACAGAACACCGTCTTTAAATTCTACATTCAGGTCTGGTTGCTATTCAGCGTCGCAGGTGGGGCTGCTTTTGCCTGGCTCATTCAACGGGCAGATTTATGGCGATTCCGTGTACAACTGCTGTGGTTCATCCCGATGATGTTCATGACTGCATCAGCGGCAATGTTTCCATTTGCATCGACCCGTGCGCGGATGGTTGACCGTTTTGTGTATGATCTACCACCGACGCTCAATGGTCTGGATTATATGCAGGAAGCCAGCCAGGGGTTGATGGATTATGGTGTCTATATCCCGCTAGAAAATGATTACAACATCATTCGCTGGTTACAGGAAAATGTTGAAGGTACACCTGTTGTTATGGAAGGGCGTAGCCTTGCCAGTGAATATCGTTACAACGGACGTATTTCGATTAACACGGGTTTACCGACAGTACTGGGATGGAACTGGCATCAACGGCAACAGCGCACGATTGACCCCTTGCCGCGCATTGTTCAGCAACGGGAATCAAACATACAGTATTTCTATCAAAGCAATGACATTGTCAGTGTCGCCAATATGATACGCTACTATGACATTGAGTACATCATCGTCAGTGATATGGAAATTGCAATGTATCCCGATGGCATCGAAAAATTCAATCGTATGGTAGAAATGGAACTGCTCTCGATTGTCTATCAGCATGGTGTTGGACTGGTGTATCAGGCTGACCATGATGCAGTCGATAATTTCATGCGCGATCAAATTGCCTTCAATGAAGCAATTGGACTGGATGAGACACTTTTACCATCCTTTGTCGCGTCGGGTTCGGTTATCGGGCATGTTCCTGATGAAACAGTGAATGTCGATGCGATTGTCGAAGTGCTGGCAGAAGATGAGATGAGCTATCTGGTAGTGACAAATCCACCGCGTGTGATTGAATACATGCCGGATGTCTATGATCGCTTATTGCAATTAGAAGTGCTCGGCGTATTAACTCGAATAGATGACAGTGAAGCACGGCGCACCTATCGCGTCAATCAGGAGACCGTGCAGGAATTGATGGGTGAGGATAATTGATGTTCCAGGAATGGTTATCACGCGAAGGCTGGATGCTGCCGACATGGTGGCTTCTGGTGACATTAGCAGGAGCGGCTGCCTTTCCTTTAGCGCTCCGATTACTCGGTGGTTTGCCGGATAAAGGGTATACGGTCTCCCGTGCATTGGGAATGTTACTGGTTGCCTTTGTTTATTGGCTACTGGCAAGTTACGGTTTCATCGACAACTCAACGGGTGGCATGATTTTTGCCTGGCTGATTGTGCTGATAATTGGTTTAGTTGCTTATTTTGGTATCGGCGACCGATTTAACTGGCGTGAATACCTGCGCGAAAATGGTACCGTGATTATCGTCGCAGAAGTGCTATTCATTGCGCTGTTTACGATGATGTTTATCTACCGTGCTTATCAGAATGATGTTGCCACAACTGAAAAACCGATGGAAATGAATTTCATCAGTGGCATCATGCGGAGTGAGACTTTCCCGCCAAATGACCCCTGGATGGCAGGATATTCGATTAGCTATTACTACTTTGGCTATGTGATGGCAGCAATGTTAACCATGTTGAGTGGTTTACATAGTGGCTTCGGCTTTAGCATGATGGTCGCGCTGCTATTCTCGCTGACCGGATTAACTGTTTTTGGTGTTGGCTACAATCTGGCACGTTCCCGCGCATTCAAATGGGGCGGCGAACGTCTTTCCAACGCACCCGGTAAATCTCCTGCGATTATCACAGGTGTCCTTGCATTAACCTTTGTACTTATCATGGGTAATTTTCAGATGCCCCTGGTCGAGATGCCATATCGTTCACAGGGCGCACCTGCGAGTTACTTTGAATTCTGGGGAATGCAGAGTTTCACGGATATGAACTCTGCTGGCTATGTGCAACAATCCGGTGCATCTCCGATTTCGACGCCTTTTGATAATCCTCAAAGCTGGGGACGTGACTGGTGGTGGTGGCATACCAGCCGGATTTTAGTCGATTACAATTTCGATGGCACACTTGCCACAGTCCAGCCAATTGATGAAGTCCCGGCGTTTAGTTTTGTGCTGATGGATGTGCATCCACATGTACTGTCCTTGCCTTTTGTCGTTTTAGCACTTGGCATGGCAATCAACCTGGTTTTGCTCAAACGTAACCCGAATCGCTATGAAATTATTCTCTATGGTCTGATGGTCGGCGGTCTCATTTTCCTGAATACATGGGATGGACCGATTCTGCTGGTCATTCTTGTCGGTGCAGATGCCTTACGCCGCTTGATGAAGCAAGAGGGCTTGCTGACTGTCGATGACTGGCTTGCGATGATTGGTTTCGGTGCAATGTTGACCGCAGTAGCTGTCGGCGCATACTTACCATTCCTGATCGGTTTCCGGTCTCAGGCAGGTGGATTAATCCCCAATTTGATGACACCCACAGAATTTAAACACTATTTCTTGATGTTCGGACCCCTGTTGCTTCTTTCCGGTGGTTTCTTGATTCGCGAAATCTGGCTCGGAGCGAAACAGAGGCGCATGAACTGGAAATTAGGCTTGATGGTCACAGGTGGTATTCTTGGTGTCTTACTTTTGCTGATGGTTGTCTTTGTCGGTGTTGGCGCTGCACTGCCGGAAAGTCGTACTTTTGTCAGCCAGTTTATTCAAACCAATGGCGGGACAGACGTTGTGATTCCTGAAATGCTATCCCGCCAGTTACAAACAATTCTATTGCCGCTTGTCTTATTAGCGAGTTTGATAGTCATTGTTGCGCGACTGTTCCCGACACAAAATAGCGAAACGGATGACGAATCTGAAACAGTCACTTATGCTCCGGCAACCGGGATTGCTCTCCTATTGCTTGCAGCGGCACTTGCTGTCACACTTGTACCGGAGTTCGTGTATCTACGGGATAATTTCGGCACACGCATCAATACGATTTTCAAATTTTACTATCAGGCATGGATTATTCTCGGTGTCGCCAGTTCTTATGCTGCTTATGCCATGCTCTTTGATAATCAGGGGGAACGTCGTCCGGCAGTTTTGCCCCGTATCGCATATGCTGCTACACTGATTTTCGTGCTGATAGCCTGTGTTCCCTATTTGTTCTTCGGCATGTATACTCGCGCAGTCCTTGAACAACAGCGTCATGTGATTCCGGTAGAGCAACAGGCATCGTTAACACTGGATGGACGCGGCGATAGCATCCCTGCAACGTATTTCAGTGCGGTGCAATGTCTCGGGGAACTCATTCAGGATGATGATGTTATTGTTGCCGAGGCATCACAGAATACCTATAACTCACCATATGGACGTATGGGCGCGTATTATGGCTTGCCGACTGTCATCAACTGGGAAAATCATCAGCGTCAGTGGCGCGGTGAAACCTATGCTGAAATCGCCGGAAGTCGCCGCCCGGATATTGACCGTATGTACACCGATGCACGCTGGGAAATCGCACTACCCGTGATTCAACAGTATGACGTTGACTATATTGTCTATGGACCAACCGAACGCAGTCAATATGGTTCAGCAGGGGAACTTAAATTTGAAGAAAATCTGAGTTTCATCTGTGAATATGGATCAAATGTCGATAGACGCACACGGGTCTATGTCGTTGGTGATAATGTTGCCTTCAATCGTTAATGAATTATAATGAAAATCGCTTGTGTAGGGGCGCAACATGTTGCGCCTTTTCCGTGATATTACAGTGTAAGAAAAATCGATGTTGCCCGTGTATATAGAGATGAACATATAAAGTGAAAATTGCCAATCAACAGGCATGGAAGATAATCAATGCAGGCTGTGAATAACGAACAATCAATCGAAAATCAGGACACGCCACAATTGCGAATTTCAGCAGAAATCGTCGCCTATGCGATACTGCTGGCAATTGCTGCAAGTTTGCTGTTTGCGGGTCTCGGCAATGTTGCCATGACCGATAGCGAAGCAAGTCAGGCGTTATCTGCCTATCATGCTGTCCATAATGATGCCCCGGGCACACCACAGGAAGCAAGCAGTGTGATTGTTTTCTGGTTACAGCGTATCAGCTTCACCTTTTTCGGTGGCTCGGAATTTGCAGCACGTTTACCCGGTGTTCTGAGTGGCATCGTACTGATCTTAATGCCCTTACTCTTCCGAAAACGCCTCGGACGCGAAGTTACATTTTTGATGAGTTTGACACTCGCATTTTCTCCGATTGCCTTTACTGCTGCCCGTTTCACTGACCCTGCTATATGGACAATGATATTTGCAATTGGTGTACTCTGGTCGGCGTGGAATTATTGGGAAATGCCGTTACAGGAACATGCGCTCACCCTGGCAGCATTTTTAGCCGGACTGCTTTTCCTGAGCGGGGCAAGTGGTCTGGTAATGACGCTTATCTTCGTGCTGGCAGCAATTTTGACTGTCGTCTGGACAATTTTCACCGCACCCGAAGAACTTGATTCTCCCGGTGATGAAATATTAGGCGAAGTTGGCGCAGCACTGCGGAGTTTGCCCTATCTCCCTATGATATTGATGATTGCTGGATTGACGCTGGCTATTTCGACAGGTTTCCTGGTTGATACTAACGGACTCAATGTCGTGGCAGAATCTCTCGGCGTTGCATTACAGGGTTTTGTACAACCCTCATCCGATATTGCTCCGAATGTTTTTGCTCTGCTTTCCCTGTTTATCTATGAACCGCTGCTGGTTGTGCTGGCAGTGATTAGCGTATTCATGATGCTCGGCAGTGATTCGGATAACATTGCAGATCGTTTTGTGATGGCATGGGTTGTCGTTGCCTTTTTCCTGCTACTTATCTATCGTGGCAGTGTCCCGGCACAGGCACTCATCTTAGTGTTACCATTAAGCTATCTGGTCGCACGTCTCATCAGTGAATTGCTGGTGAACTACATGCCTTCATTCTTATCACTGGAAGCCTATCAATCCGATGACCCGAATGACTATATCTGGATTAAATGGACAGTCGCCCTGGTGGTTTTTGCTGGCTTTATCATGATGAGCCTCTATCTGGAAACACTCGGACGTGCCATGCTGGATTTTCCGGGTACATCCATTCCATTCAATACCGAACAGCAAACGGTTTTGCTCTATGCACGGATGGGTTGGTTTCTCATCATGGGTATTTTGATGGTGGTTGTCTATTTCCTGTTTTCGAGTATGTGGGGCAATCGAAATGTTTTACAGGGATATGGTCTTGGAGCATTTGCTTTCATGCTGGTGATAGGCATGGGCACGGGTTGGAATACATCTGTCGTCAACATCAATAATGCTTCTGAACTCTGGTATACCACAGGCATTACGGCAGATGCTTATGAACTCCGCGAAACATTATTTGATGTATCACGGCGGGATACACGTGGATTCCCCTCAATTCAACTTGTGATTTTGCGCGATGAAGAAGCGGGTGTGACAGGTGATGGCTTGATAGCCTGGCTGGTTCGGGATTTCGATAATGCACGCTTTGTCGATACGATGGGAGACGTGCGTCAGGAAGAGATTGTTCTCTTGCCCCAAATGGAAGAAGACCCTGATCTCGGCGGCAGTTATGTTGGACAGAGCTTTACTATCCGCGAATACTGGCAACGCGGTCGCATCGGATTGATGGATTGGATTAGCTGGTATACACAGCGCGAAACCCGTTCCTTTGTATTGCCCGAAGATGTGACTGTCCTGTGGCTACGCATTGATGTCTATGATGGCATTCCTGCAAGTGAACGTCCTTAATTTGTGAGGAAAAATAGTGATGACGGTGTACATACCATCGGATATACGCCCATCGGGAAAAGACAATGACTCAAGAGACTGACTCACAGGAACAAATCATCGCGTGGATAGCACAGGCACTTACCGGTCAACAGAGCGCTTATGCCATGCTGTACGATCATTTTGCAGCCGGAACATATCGCCTCTGTTACGGATTGGTACTCAATAAACAGGATGCCGAAGATGTGGTTCAAGAATCTTTCGTATATGCTTTCAAAAATTTGAATCGCTATGATGCTGATAAAGCATCTTTTAAGACCTGGCTATACACAATTGCAGTCAGTAGATGCCGCAATACTTATCGACGTAAGCGATTCCCGACGATTGATTTCTCAGAGATTCTGCAACTTCAACTGGCGGGTCCCAATGCTGATACACCGGAAGCCGCAATTGCAAAACGCGAATCGGTTGATGCCATTCAAGAGGCAATGGTCAAGTTATCACCAACATTACGGGAAGCTGTCGTTCTGCGATATGGACACGGTTTGACCTATCGTGAAATGGCAGAAATTATGGACATCCCGCAAAAAACTGCCGAAAGCAGAGTTCGTTTGGCACACAATAAACTTAAGGACGTACTTCGACCTGTCGGACGCGGACTTTTAGAAGACCTGTTGCAAATTTAGGTATTGGAGGATAAAGCATGTTGATTTCATATCTCAGATACCGTTATGTCAAAAATCGTATGACTGCTTATTTAGACGGTGAGTTACCTGTCAAAACCCGTCGATTCATTGCACGTCAAATTGATGAAAATTCACTTTGTTATCGCGAGTATATCCGCGCAAAACAGAGTCGTCAGGAACTGGAACGCAGTTTGCCTGTATTCGGTAAAGCTGAAAACGGACAATTGGACAATATATGGGCGAATATCCAGGCAGAACTCAATCAACCGGAATCTAAGTCTGCACCTGTGATGATGCGTCCCCGATATTCATTGAGTTACGGGGTTGCCATGCTGATATTTGCGGTTATTATGCTGACGCCCTTTGCAATAGATGTCAGTCGTAGCGGTGAATCGCCTGTGCCACAGCATCCATTACCGGAGCAGGCAGTAAATCGTACATCTCCTGCAAGCACACCGGGCGCAGAAACCCGTGCGATTGCTTTTGCTGTGAATAGCGATGTGCAAACAGAAACACAGGCAACCAATCGTGCGACCATTCCATTACAAAATACCCCTGAAGCGCGTGCGACAGGACAATAAGTTTATCTGTAGATTATTGCTGCTGAATTGATGAGGCATTATGGTAACAAACACACAATCTGAAACGAATAACAACGGTCTGGATCGCTTATTTTCACGCGCATTCAGTATCAATTGGGAAGTTGTTATCGTTGTTGTCATCTTGATAGCAGCGATATTCACCCGCTTCTATGATGTCGGGGCACGGGCGATGAGTCATGACGAAAGTCTGCACACCCGTTTCTCTTATAATCTCTCAGAAGATGGCAATTTCCAGCACTCGCCTCTAATGCACGGACCGATTCTTTTCCATGCAACCGCGCTGTCTTACACTCTTTTTGGTGACAATGACTTCACCTCCCGTATTTATTCCTCAATTTTAGGGATTTTGCTGGTGATGTCGCCACTATTATTCAGGCGATGGCTCGGGCGATGGGGGGCAATTTTAGCCTGTTTGATGCTATTGATTTCGCCTGTCACGCTCTATTACGGGCGTTATATACGTCATGACATGCCGTCGATATTTTCAGCACTCCTGATGATATGGGGCGTGATGATGTACCTGAGTGGACCCGATGACCAGAAACGACGGGCACACTGGTTATATGTCATCGCAGTCGGCATGATATGGAATCTCGGTAGTAAAGAAACTGCCTTCATCTATATTGCAATCGTCGGGGTTTTCTTATTCCTGTATTGGGTTGCCCGGATGATTCAGTATTTCGCGAGAATCAAAGGCAAACCGCTTTTCTATCTTGGAATGATGGGTGTCTTTGTCGGTGGCGTCATGTCACTCGGCATGTATATCATCTTCGACATCATCCAATTTGATCTTTTGCGCTATACCGAAACATCACATTTCTTTGCGCTACCTGTTGCCGAACAGCAAACTTTTATCCTCTGGACACTTGTAACAATCGGGTCGATGGTGCTGGTTGTTGGCGGAACGATGGTCTGGTCATTCCGTGAGAAAATTAACAAATTGCCTGTTGGTGAAATGTTGGCGATCATCGGCATTGCACTGTCTGTCTGCCTGACCTTCGTTGTCATTGAAGAAATTTCGCACGTTGCAGAATCTGGAGTCACCGAAACGGCTGAACCTGCTGATCCGGATGCCGCAGCAGAAGGTCTCACGACAACCGATATTTCTTGGACACCGATGGTTCTTGTCTGGATAGCGACTATCGGAGGTTATGTATTCCTCTTCGTAACACGCCGCAAAGATGACTACAATGGCATTGATGAAAAAGATAAATTTGGTCGGGGCTTCTGGGGAACGATGGACTTATTCCCCGAATTTGACCTGATTATTGTCATCGGAACACTGATTTTACCCTGGGCAACGGCATTGATTCCTTATGTAATGGGGGGTACATCGTCTGATTATGCTGTCATTGCCAATAATGTCCCGACAATTTCTGATGGGCTAATTCAATATATCCCGTCTATCACATCCCCATCTCAAGCCGGACAGATTCTTGTAGGTTTGATGGCTTTCCTGCCGCTATTTTCACTTGCATGGGCAATCGGTCTAATGTGGAACTGGCGACGCTGGCTGGTGACATCGGCTATCTTCCATGTCTTGTTCGCTTTTTTCTTCACCACCATTTTTACGAATATGGTCGGGCTGGCGACAGGTATGGTTTACAGTCTCGGTTACTGGCTCGAACAACAGGGCGTTCGTCGCGGTAGTCAACCGCAGTATTACTATCTGCTGGTGATAATGCCGTTCTATGAATTCTTGCCTGTTATTGGTAGTGTCTTTGCGATGTTTGCCGGACTCAACGTATTCTGGGGATGGCGTAAACAGGATTCAGAGGCACGTATTGAACTCCGTCGTCGCCACCGTCTGGCAGCATTGCAAGAAATGGACACCGAACCCGATACTGAAATCGGCGAAGACGAGGTCGTGGAGCAAGATGTTGTCGCAGAAATAGACGTTGAGAAAGAGAAACATCTCTCAGAATCAGACATCAAGCGAATCGGTTCCCGGCGCGGTACACAAAAAATTGCTGCTAACCCGATTTTCTGGGGCATGATAATCCTGGCAATCGTTTCTGCAATTATCTTTGTGATTACAGGCTTCAATTCGATTATCGGCGCAGGTGTGCTCTTTATCATTCCGGCATTCCTTTATGCTGTCTATCTGATACGTGATGCTCATAGCGAAACCATGCTTATGCTGGCAGAAGGCTACACACCGGAAGAGATTGCGCCCCTGTCATCGGAGGAAATTACAGAAGATACGCCTCTCGTACGCTTGAATCAAATCCGTGATAAAGCGCACCTGGCAGAATTCCCATTCCTGATTTTCTTCTCATGGCTGGCAGTCCTGAATCTGGTGGGATACAGCCTTGCAGGTGAGAAAATGCCCTGGCTGGCAACCCATTTGACCATGCCACTCATTTTCCTGTCCGCCTGGTATCTCGGGCGCAACGTCGAGAAAATTGATTTACGCAAATTCATGACACGCGGATGGATGGTGTCACTGGTGATGTTGCTCTTCTTTGTCGCATTATTCCAGTCATTCCGACCGCTGCTGATCGGTGTGCGTCCATTCTCCGGTCTATCAGCAACACAACTCAATGTAACCTATAGCTGGCTTGCTGCTTCGATTGTTGCAGGAGGTTCACTATCCGTAATTTTCTATCTGACTGAACCGATAGGCTGGAAGCATGTTCGTCAACTGGCACTGGTTTCATTTTTCGGCATATTGTCTGTCCTGACATTGCGTACCGGATTGTTAGCTTCTTTTGTCAATTACGATTACGCAACCGAGTATCTTGTCTATGCTCATGCTGCACCGGGTGTCAACTGGGTACTGGATGACATTGAAGAAATTAGCCTCGCGACGACTGATGGGTATGATGTCAGCATCGTTTATGATAATGAAGTCTCCTGGCCCTTTAGCTGGTATTTCCGTAATTACAACAATGTCCGTTACGTGGGCGATAATCCAACCCGCCGTGATGTAGATGATGCAGTGATTGTGCTGGTCGGTGCGGCAAATCGTAGTAAAGTCGAACCACTGGTAGAAGATCGTTTCGTGCGTTTCGATCACATTCGTCTGTGGTGGCCCATGCAGGATTATTTTGGACTGACCACCGCACGTCTGGATAATCTCTTCGACCCGACTGACCCGAATTCGGCACAATTACGCCAGGGTATCTTCGATATCTGGTGGAATCGTGACTACACAACCTATGGTCAGGCGACAGGAGGCGATTTCTCTGTAACCAATTGGCCAGTCTCCGATAGGATGCACCTCTATGTCCGTCGGGACGTTGCCGCGCAAATCTGGTCATATGGTGTCGGAGAGGGTGGAGTACTCAATCCGCTTGAATCCGGTGAAGTCAATCAATGTTCGGCTAACTGGCAACCGATTCAGGCAACAACTGTTCTGCAATCACAGCAGGGCTTGATTAACCCGACAGGGATCGACGTTGGTGCAGATGGACGTATCTATATTGCGGAGCAAGGTCTCTTTGACCCCAACAGTTCTGGCGGACATCGTATTTCTGTCTTTGCGGCAGATGGCACATTTATTGAAACCATCGGTGAACGTGGTACATTGGCTTCTGATACCGTAGGACAATACTTTGAACGTCCGAATAGTGTCGAAGTCTTAGACGATGGTAGTCTGGTGGTTGTTGATACCTGGAATTACCGTATCCAGTACTTCGATAATGCTTTGCAACCTGTTGCTATCTGGGGTGAACGAGGTGAGTTCGGTGCGGCTGCGGCGACAGAACCTGTGGATGGCTTCTGGGGTCCCCGCGATATTGAAGTTGATGCGAACGGACGCATTTTCATCTCTGATACAGGGAATAAACGTATCCGTGTCTATCAAATTGTGAACGGACAACGTATCCATCTCTATGACATCGGTTCAGCAGGTAGTGAGCCGGGACAAATTGATGAACCCGGTGGTATCGCAATCCATCCAAATGGCAACCTCTATGTTGCTGATACCTGGAATCGACGTATCTCTGTATTCACAACAGAAGGCGTGTTCCTCGATACATTCAATGTGCGCGGCTGGTATGAAGAACAGGGTAATCGCCCGTACATCGCAGTTGACTCTAACCGTGAGTTGCTCTATGTGACTGACCCTGACGCCGGACGGGTACTTGTTTACACTACTTCCGGGGACTGTGTTGGTTCATTCGGTGAATCCGCCGGGCAGCAAGCAGGCATGGGACAATTTGCAATCGCATCCGGTATCGCTGTCGATGATGCAGGGCAGGTTTATGTGGTCGATAGCCGCCTCGGACGGGTGCTGGTATTCCCGCCATTCCCTTACACGCCGCAGATAGAAATTGTGCCGGATGACAGTGGCAACAATCCAGCAGGTGTTGTGATAGAGACCACCGAAGAAATCACAGGTGAAGTCATTCAACCGGATACTGGGGTGGAAACGACCGATGAAGTGGTCGAGCCTCAAACAGGCAACGAAGTCACTGAGGAAGTGGTTCAACCGGAAACAACGGCGGATTCCGATACATCTGAATAAAATAAAAAGCCCCTATCAAGTCGGTAGGGGCATTTATCTTACTTATTGTTTTTCATGAAACCCGAAATCCCGGCGATAACTACTGAAACAAAATAATAGACGAGTTGTTCCGGGTCATCTCCGAATTTGAGATCGAGATAGTCAAAATAGGTATCGAATGTTATTTCAAAATTAGGAGCGATAATCCAGGTTTCTGCCAGATCACCGATGATAACTGCGATTATGGTCGCAATTACGGCGATCAGTGCAATGATAATACCGCCATTCCGGGGATTGAACGTCTTTGCCCCGAACGCTGCCATAACACCGACAAAAATCACGGTGATATAGAGGACATATTCTAAGAAGTAGACAGGAGCTAACCAGATCAGCACGCCAGCCAGCCCGCCTAATGGTGCGAGGATAATACTCAGAAGATAATTGACAGATCCATTAGATTCTACAGTTTCCAGTTCTTGATTTTCTTGCATTTAAGCTCTCCTTGATTGTAAAACGCATTATTATTGCATAAAAACTGCTGATTTTCCCCTATTTCGGGCGTAGAGTTCTTGACACCTCTTAATTCTGCGTGTTACAATTCTAACTGAATATGAAGGCGCGAGAAGTGGGCATTTCCCCACTTTTTGTTTTATATCGCGCTATCGTCAAATCAGTCAGATAATCCCCTGAGGTATCGGGAGACCATCACGTATGTTTAACGAATTACAAACGGCATTTAACGAGATTGCCGAAACGCGAGCCTTGCCCGCCGATGTGGTGCTTGAGGCATTGCAGAGCGCACTTGTTTCTGCCTACCGCCGTGACTCGGGTGCGAGCTCCGCACAGAGTATTGAGGCGCGTATCGACCCGGCTACCGGACGGGCGCGTATCTTTGTTGAAAAAGAAGTCACCGAAGAGATATTTAGCCCGAACACCGAAGTTACGCTGGAAAAAGCGCGTTTCTATGAACCGGAAGCGCAACTCGGTGATACCGTCATGGTTCAGGTGGAACACACCACCAAAAAATTCGGGCGTATCGCAGCGCAGACGGCAAAGCAGGTTATTCTGCAAAAAATCCGCGAAGCCGAACGTAACTCACTGTATAACGAATACATTGAGCGCGAAGGTGATTTGATTTTCGGCACGGTTCAGAGTATGAATTCACAGGTTGTGACTTTACGCCTGGGTGAACGTGCGGAAGCGATTTTGCCACGCTCACAACAAATCCCTGGTGAACGCTATCGCACACACGAAAAATTGCGTGTCTACATCATGGAAGTCAAGAAGACCAACAAAGGTCCTCAGATTGTCACCAGCCGTAGTCATCGCAATATGTTGCGCCGTTTACTGGAATACGAAGTACCGGAAATCGGTAACGGACAGGTCGAAATCAAGAGCATTGCCCGCGAAGCTGGCTATCGCTCAAAAGTGGCAGTGGCTGCTTTACAGGAAGGTATTGACCCCGTTGGCGCATGTGTCGGTATGCGTGGTATTCGTATTCAGAATATCGTCAAAGAACTCCACGATGAGAAAATTGATGTCATCGAATGGAACGACGATTCAGAAGCCTTTATCAGCAAAGCCCTGAGCCCGGCGCGTGTGAATGGTGTTTATCTCGATGATGACCCGCACAGTGGACGCACGGCAGTTGTTGTTGTCCCCGATGACCAGCTTTCTCTGGCAATCGGTCGTGAAGGGCAGAATGCACGTCTCGCCGCGAAATTAACGGGCTGGCGTATTGATATTAAGAGCGTTACCGAAACAGTTGTCGGCGCACTGGAAAATCTGGATGTTCCGCCTCTGGATATGCTCACAACCAGTCATGGACCGCTGATCGCAGAAGTTCAAACCATTCTTGAAAAACGCGATGCCAATAAAGCAGTCATGCCGGAAGAATTCAAGACACTTGGTAAATTTGCGAACCTGGTTGAAAAACGTCTGCAACGGATGCGTGATGATATGCGCCGTGAAGAGCGTGAACAAATCAATGCTGTTCGTGCTACCTTGCCACAGCCCTTGTTTGAGCTACCGCTTGCAGCACTCGGCTTAGATGAAGACATCAACGAAGCGCTTTACGAACTCGGCACTGTCGGTGAGGTCATGCTCTCAACACTGGCAGATGAACTGACACTCGAACGGATGTTACGGAAATTAGCTGGAGACCCGATTCTTGAAATTCAGTCGGCTCTGGATGATTTGATGGAAACTGTGACCGACTTTGAAGCCTATGTTGCAGAATACAACTCCCCGGCAGAAGTAACCGCAGACGTGGATGAAGAACCCGTTGCAGTTGCCGAACCTGTCGCGGAAGTCGAAGCAGTTGAAGAAGAACCTGAAACTGAATTCGATGAAGATATGGACATTGATGATCTCCTTGCTCAAGTTGATGCTGTCCTTGAAGAAGAACCCGTTGATGAAGATGAAGACGAAGAAGTCCTGATGGATGCCTTTGGCGGGGTGATTCGCGAAGATGACGACGAGGAAGAAGAAGAAGTCGTTGAAGCTGAAGGGGAAGCACAGGCTGAAGAATATGGCGATCTTGTAGACTTTGATGCAGATGATGAACTGTTCGAAGATTACGATTCACCAAAACAGGACAAGAAGAAAGACCGCCGCAAGAAACGTCGTCTGGTCTATGATGAGGATACAGGTGAAGTGGTTGCAAAGCGTCGTCGTAAATCAAGTCGCCGTCGTGGAGACTGGCAGGATGATGTTGATTTCTAGGGTATAAGGCATGTCATCACACAACAGACACGATCATCGGAAAAACGATCCGTCCGTAACAAATAAATTTCCCGTCGCATCACATGATTCTTTTGATGATAATGATGAAGCACAGGAAAAACGACGCGAAGAACGTCGCCGTCGCAAAAAAGAAAAACGACGCGAAAAGCTGTTACCTGTCGAAGAGGGTGATCCCGATTTATTGCTGGAAACCCCTAAAAAACAGAAACGCAAAAAGCGTAAGAAACAACGCCCTGAATTGTGGTATGATGAACGCCTCGAAGAAGAATTCGATGAGGCGCTCGAACTGGATGGGCGTGAAAGTCGCCGCAAAGATGAAGATGATGATGACTGGTATGACGAATGGGATTCATAGCCGTTATGAGTCATAAACAAAAGCACGTTCCACAAAGAACCTGCGTTATTTGCCGACAGAAGGTCGATAAACGCCAGCTAACCCGGCTGGTTAAGACGCCGGAGGGAGTCTATGTAGATTCCTCCGGCAAACAAAATGGGCGGGGCGCGTATGTCTGTGATAACCCGGACTGTCGTCTACGTGCCGCGTCAACCGATATATTGAATAAAGCGTTGCGAACGGTTCTCAGCGATGAGGACAGGCAACGACTCCGTGATATCGCACCATGAGTGCGATATCACAGACGATGGCGAGGTGATTGTTATGCTCTAAAATCAGCACTCACCTTCCATCATAGACAAAATTGTAAATGAAGTATCAGAAGGTGAATGCATGGCAAAAGAGCAGCAACTTATTCTCGTTCCCGATTATCTAACTGTCCGCGAACTGGCTGATCGCATGGACACCAGTCCCATTGATGTGATGAAGAAACTCATCGCTAACGGGATTATGGCATCAATCAATCAGGAAATTGACTACGAAACAGCCGCCCTCATTATCGAAGAGTTTGGCTTTGAGGCAAAATCAGAAACAACTGTTGCCGAAGAAAAAGCCGAAGAAGAACGCGCCGAAGAACTTGAACGCAAGTGGGAGGCGATGTATGCGGGTGAAAAACCCGAAAATCTCAAGACACGTCCACCCGTCATCACGATTCTCGGTCATGTCGATCATGGTAAAACAACCCTGCTGGATACGATCCGCAAAGCAAATGTAGCGGATGGTGAAGCCGGTGGTATTACCCAGCACATCGGGGCTTATCAGGTAAAACATGATGGTAAACAACTGACATTCCTTGATACTCCCGGTCACGAAGCCTTCACAGCGATGCGTGCGCGGGGTGCTCAGGGTGCGGATATTGCGATTCTTGTGGTCGCTGCCGACGATGGTGTGATGCCGACTACCCGTGAAGCCCTCAACCATGCCCGTGCTGCCAACGTTCCAATGGTCGTTGCAATTACTAAAGTTGACAAAAACAACGCCAACCCGGAAATCGTCAAACAACAACTGGCTGAACTGGAAGTTGTTACCGATGAATGGGGCGGGGATGTCATGATGATTCCTGTAGCCGCACTCCAGGGCGACGGGATTAATGATCTGTTGGAAGCACTGACACTGGTTGCAGATGACAATGAGTTCGTAGCCAATCCAAAAGGCACGACACGCGGTATCATCATCGA
>ENA-OWNT01001314-OWNT01001314.1-seawater-metagenome-genome-assembly--contig:-NODE-1314-length-32173-cov-11.931643_pt1 | contig 32173 bp, 18 predicted proteins | sample MGYA00238136_ERZ651165 | MGnify/ENA primary metagenome ERZ651165 (study PRJEB26861, sample SAMN08777766) | seawater metagenome | isolation source: coastal seawater | place: USA: Florida | collected...
TGGGCATCCAGCACCAGGGCAGCGCCAGCCTGGAGCGCGACCCGGCCACCCGCATGGCCCACGCCGTGCAGATGTTCACCATGTCGGGCAAGCACCGCTCGGCCACCATCACCTTCGGTCTGGAAGCCGGCGTGGGCATCCCGTCGCCCTTGTCGAGCGCCGCCGACCTCATCAAGCAGGTGGGTCCCGACACCGTGGCCGCCTCGCTCGAAGCCAGCGCCACCGCCGCCGCCGAGGTGTCCTACGAGGGCGACTACCTGTTCGTCCGCGACCCCTCCCCGCAGTTCTTCGCCAGCGGCATGGACCCCTCTCTGCGCCACTACTTCCAGCAGCGCCTGGGGCCCGAGAGCAAGGTGCAGCTGCGCCAGCGCATCGGTGAGTGGCTGAAGACCACCGCCCGCATCAAGGTCAAGCGCCGCCGCCACAAGATGTTCGGCTCGAAGTACTACAACACCGACGACCTCCTCGCGGGCCTGCAGGCCGCCATCCAGGCCCACCCCCGCAACCGCACGATGGTGCAGACCGCCCAGACCTTCCGCGACCGCCTCAAGGGCGTGCGCACGGCCCTCGACCAGGTCCCGCCCGACCCACCACCCGCCAACACGCCCTACGACACGCTCACGTTCCTGTCGCTGTGGGGCCACAAGGGTGGCGCGGGGGCGAGTGCCGGCGCGAAGCTCGAAGCGGGCCTGGAGGCGGGCAACAACGCCGCCGGACTGTCGGCCGAGGTGAAGGGCGCGGTGGCCGGCACGCTCAAGAACACCTCCTACCGCCTGCAGACCTGGGGCATCACCACCAGCGGCCATGCGGTCGTGGCCACCCAGGACACCGTCATCACCTACCGTCAGGCCGACCTGTCCGCGGTCGCGGCGGCCACAGCCGAGCTGGCCTACGACTTCACCACCATCGGGGGCCCCCAGCACGACCATGAGTGGGAGGCCGAGTGGTCGAAGGCGAAGTCGTACAACCAGATGACCTACCGCTCCAGCATCGTGTTCTGGAACTACGCGGCGGCGCACGCCTCGCCTCTGGCGGTGGCCCCATTGCTCGGAAGCGGCATCTGCTACGGCATCTCGGTGCTGTTCGTGCGGCTCATCCAGGCGGCCCACCATGTCACGGGGCGGGACCTCCATGAGAAGGACGACCGCAACGCGAAGCTGAAGAAGAAGGTCGAGCACTTCCTCACCACCACCGCCTGGCGGCTGCGGGTGAACCGGTCCGACCTGGACAGCTTCCTGGCTGCGTCGATCTTTGCCGTGCTGGAGCCCGAAGACGCCCTGGAGCTGCCCGCCGACGTGGTGCTGCTCGAGGCCAGCTTCGCCCTGCCCACAGGCGTGGGTGTGAAGGGACGGATCAACAAGCGTGGTGCGGTGTCGCTGGGCAAGAACGTGCTGAGCTCCATGCACAAGGCCATGCAGAAGAAGGTGAAGGTGGCCCGGCCCACGCCCATGGCCATCCACGCGCGGTACCGCATCGCCGATGAGCGCGCGAATGAGGCGACCGCCTTCAAGCTGGGGGTGAGCTTCGTGGTCGGGGCGGGCATCGAGATCAACTCGGTCGAAAATGCCGGCCACGAAGGCATTGTGTCCCTCGCAACCCAATACTACGGCCCTCTGTCCATCTACAACCGTCCGCAGGTCCAAGACAAGGGGCGGCGCAACGAACAACAGCCCGACCTGCACACCGCGGAAGACCAGTGTGTGCCCCCCGTGGCCCTGGTGCACCAATGAGCTTCGACGCCAACGCCATCGTCGCGGCGCTGTCCAAGGCGGCCGGACAGACCATCACCACGCAGGCCCACGCCGCCGCGCGCACCCACACCTTCGGGCTGCCGAGTGGGGGCCTGCACCTGCCGAAGCCCGACGCCCTGCTCCAGGAAGCCGGCAAGCTGGGCGGAGACGTGGGCGACTACCTGCCCGGCGAGCTGTCCACGGGTGCGCTGGTCCTCACGCGACTCGACCTCACCGGGCTGCCCGGCAGCGCCTTTCCCGGCACCAGCGGCCAGCACCCCCACGACCTGCCCGTCGCCGAGCTGCCCCTGTCCAGCCTCACGGGCACCGGGGCCCAGCGCACCACCAAAGACGCCGACAATGCCGACGTCGCCGTCACCGTGGCGGGCGACCCCGGTGTGCTGCCCGGCGACCTCCCGGCGATGTCCTTCGATGGCAGCGCCGACGGCCTGTCCATCACCCCCGACTGGGCCCGGCGCCTGTCGCCCTTCCGTGGCACCCACTTCACCACCGACCGCCTCACGACTCTGCTGTGGGTGCGTCCGACGGCTGTGGGTGGCTACCGCACCATCCTGTCCAACCTCGACGACAACGACCGGGCCACCGCCGGCTGGCTGCTGATGCTGTACCCCGACGGCATGGTGGTTCTCGGGGTGGTGGTGGGGCCTCGGATGCACATCGTCCGCAGCGCCCGCAAGCTGGTGGCCAACGCCTGGGTGCAGGTGGGCGTGGTGTGGGACACCAACCGGCCGCGCCTGTTTCTCGACGGTGTGGAGGAGCCCCGGCTCAACACCGCCTCGCTGTCCCACAACGCTGGCCAGCCCGAGAAGCTCGTGGCCACCGGCGGACCGCTTCACCTGGGCTTCAACGGCACGGATGGCCACTTTGCCGGCCAGCTCGCCGATCTGCGCATCTACCACACCCGCATGGACGCCACGCAGATCGACGACTCGGTGCCCACGGCGGTCGAAGCGCGGGCCGTGGAGCCCCAGCTCGAAGCCGCGGTGGTGTGGAAGGGCACGACCTGGACCCTGGTGCCCAACCTGCTGTCGCTGTCCGACCCCGGGGCCACCCTGGTCATCTCGCCGGACTGGTGCGCGGGGATGCTGTTTTCGGAGCTGTCGTTCGCCGGCGCCCGCTTCACCGTGCAGGTGGGCTTTCCCGACGGTCGCTGCGAGCTCCTCCAGCAGGACGGCACCACCCTGTCGGTGAACAAGGCCTTCGATGCCCTGGGCTTCGACACCACCGGCTGGCCGCGCATGGGCATCCGCCAGACCGACCTCATCGTCGACCCCCGCTTCTCGCGCCTGGCCCTGCACGCCGACATCCCGACCGACCTCTCCGTCGGTCCCTTCCAGCTCCGCGCGGTCTCCTTCCAGCTCCACTTCGCGGCCGAGCCCATGTCGGTCATCGGCTGGGTGGCTGCGGCGATGCGCCTCACGCCGAGTGGGTCCCCACCCATCGACATCCAGCTCCGGGGCAGCCACGTCTCCAAGGCCGCCGGCTGGACTCTGGGCGGTGGGGTCACCTTCGAAGGCGGCAAGCAGCTCCAGGTGCAGGCGCTGGTGAACCACCTGGTGAAGCTCACCGGGGCCAGCGCGCCCACCTTGCCGTCGAGCATCGCCACGGTGGACCTGGAGTCGGTGCAGTTCGAGGTGTCCACCCACGACCGCTTCGCCGTGGAGCTGAAGACGGCGAAGACCACGGCCACCTTGCTGGCTGCCAAGGTGGGCGGCGCCTGGAACCTCGTCGTGTCGGACACCCTCGTCATCGGCAGCGCGGTGTTCACGGTGACGATGGCGCGCGTCAACGGCAACGAGGTGCTCTCCGCCACCTGGAAGGAGGCGAAGGGCGGCGCCGTCCACCTCCACGACTTCTTCCACCACCTGCACGTGCCCGTTCCCGGCACCCTGCCCAGCGCGCTCGACCTGTCTCTCAAGGAGGTCGACCTGCGGTGGGACAAGGACAAGGGCGAGCTCATCGCAGACGCCAAGACCGGCTCCGGCGACGTGGTGTTCTTCCTCGGCACCAAGAACACCGGCGAGTGGCAGGCTGTGGGCGGCATCGTCGTGCAGGCGGCCACTCTGCGCAGCGTGCCCGGCCTGTCCACCGTGATGGACGGCCTCGACCTGCTCGGTCCAGGCGCGGCCCTGCTCGCTCTGTCCACCTACGACGGTCAGCTCGAATTCCCCGCCACGCCCAACTACCCCCGGGGCAGCTTCCCGGTGCTCGGCGCCGCCTGGTTCTCGGTCAAGCCGGGTGTGCTGCTGGGTGTGCAGCTCGACGCAAAGGACAGCGCCACCAAGGCCAAGGGCAGCCAGGAGGCCAGCCACCAGCAGCTCGGCGGCATGCTCGGCGGTCTCACCAAGGCCCTGCCTGGCAGCCACCACGACGACCTCCTCGCCGTGCTCGAGGTGGCCGACCCACCCACCCTGTCCACCCTCACCATCGGCCTGGGCGGCCACATCCACCTGGTGAAGTCCCTCTACCTGTCCGACGCCCTGGCGACTCTGCGCATCGAGCCCCCCGCCGTCAGCATCCAGGGCAACCTGCTGTTCACCATCGAGCACCACCACCTGCTGGCCCGCGGCAGCCTCACCGTGTCGGTGGACGAGATGGAGGGCGGCTTCGTGGTGATGGCCCGCAGCACGGGCGACCCTCCCGATGAGATTCCCGTCCCCATGGGCCTCAAGGGCGTGCACCTCACCGAGATCGGCGAAGAGGTGGCGGTGGTCTTCGAGCCGCCCGGCATCGCCTTCGGCCTCCAGGGCGCCGTCCACATCGACGGCCAGGGGGCGGCCACCAACCGCTTCGCCTTCATCATGGAGGTGGAGGACGACCCGGCGCAGGTCATCCCGGTCCCCGACCCCCTGCTGCTGTCCATCTTCATGCCCCAGCTCGACGTGCGCACCCTCTTCGCCGCCATCTTCGGCACCGAGGGCATGCAGGCGGTCCAGCACATGGCGTGGACGCACAGCTTCGGCATCGAGAACCTGTGGCTGTACTGGTGCCAGGAGCCCGTCGCCCTGCCCGACGGCACGATGGCCCAGCCCGGCATCGGCGCCAACGGCATCCTCAAGCTGCACGACTGGAAGATGCACGCGCTGCTCGACGTCTCTTCCGGCGGCTCGTCCGGTCCCAAGGGCATCCGGGCCGCTCTGCAGGCCGACCCCATCGACCTGGGCGGGGTGCTCAAGGTCACCGGGGACCACACGCCTGCCGTGAAGGTGCTGATGGAGGATGTCAACGGCACCTGGACGCCCATCTCCACCCAGGGCCGCGTGGTGAAGCAGAACGGACGACGGGTGTCCACGCGCACCCCCATCCGCGGCAAGGCACCCACCCACCCCACCGCCATGAAGACGGTCATCGAGGCGGGCGGTCCCCAGTTCCAGCTCCAGACGCAGGCCTCGCCCTACGTCGAGGGCAGCGCGAAGGTGCAGCTCTTCGACGCCAAGGCCGAGGTCCACATCGAGGTGACCGACAAGGGCTTCCTGTTCGACCTCGCGGCCTCGGTGGGCGACGTGGGGCACATCCACTTCGACGCCCGGTATCGAAGCGGCACCCTCATGGCCCAGCTCGACGCCACCATCGACATCCGGGCCGACATCCGGGTCGACCTCGGCTTCGTGTCCCACGACTTCACGCTCGACACCGGCTTCGACTTGTTCGGCGACCTCACGGTCACCGCCCATTCCTTCAGCCTGCGCTTGAGAGGCTCGTTCTGGTTCGAGGGCCAGCGCCTCACCATGCCGCAGCTCGACATCAAGCAGCGCTTCGACAAGCTCGAACAGCTCGCGGACAAGGTGGCCGACCACGTCAAGAGCGAGGCCGACCAGATCTTTGGCGAGGTGTTCGACTACGCCAAGCGGGAGTGGAACCACCTCAAGAACGACCTCCACAAGATCGAGCGCGACCTGCAGCCCGAGCTGGGCCAGGTCGAGCAGCGAGCAGGCGCCGCCCTCCACCACGTCGAGCAGGACGCCGGCAAGTTCGCCACGAACGTCATCCGCGGCATCTCCCAGTCGGTGCGCGACATGGAGTCGGAGGCCCGCAAGGTGCAGCACGAGGTCACCGCCCAGCTCGACAAGGTGGAGCGCAAGCTCAAGCACCTGCTCAGCGACGTCGACGCCGACCTCCACAAGGTGCTGTCGAGCATCGAACACACGCTGAAGACCATCCTCGCCGACGCCCGGGCCATCTACGACCAGATCAAGGCGGAGGCCGACCGCATCCGTGCCGCCATCAGCAAGGAACTCGGCGAGATCTCAGCCGAGATCCAGCGGGAGGTGCACGCCGTGGAGCGTGAAGCCAAGGAAATCGTGGATGCCATCGAGGCCTGGGCCGAGCGCGAGTACAAGCGGCTCGAAAAGCTCGAACAGAAGGGCCTCAACTGGGCCCACCACGAGTGGAACCACGTCAAGCACTGGGCCGCACACGCGGGCTCTTCCTTCGTGCATGGCGGCGAGTCCGCGCTCCACGACATCGGCCTCTGAGGGGAGGACAAGCGCATGCAACGACACGCACGCATCGTGGCTCGCAACGGCTGGATCGACACCGGCATCGAGCTGGGGCGGTCGGACGGCCCGGTCACCCTCGACGCCCGTGGCCTGCTGAAGGTGGGCCGCTACAAGTCCGAAGCCGGTCCCGGCGGCAGCTCCACGGCCTACAACAGCCCGGCCGACAACGCGCTCGGAGGGGGCGCGCTGTTCGGGCGCCTCGGCACCACGGTCTTTCCCATCGGGACCGGCGGTCTCGTGCCGCCATCCGCACTGTCTTGGTCCCGGCAGAAGCTCGAGGTGCTCTTCAACACGTCGGTCCACGGCACAGACGCCGAGGCCGTCGCCGGTGTGCTGCGCCTGACTGCGCGCGTCGGCACCTACGTGCCCGGGGAGCTGGTCGACAGCGAGTGGAACCACCGGGTGGCGAAGAACGGCGACGCATGGGGGCTGGTCTTCTCGGTGCGGTCGGTCTCCCCATCGGGGTGGTCGGCCACACTGGCGGGACTCGGGTTCTCGGTGAATGTGCGGGACTGCCGGGTGTCGGTGGTCGTGCCCATCCAACCTGGCGCCACCCTCTCTGGCATCGTTCCCCCGGGCCACCGGTCCCGCGTGCAGGTGACCTGGAGTCCCAAGGGTGGGTCCGGCTCGACGCAAGGCACCTACACGCTGTCCATCAACAACGCAGACGTCGCCACGGTCACGGGCACCCGACGCAGCCAGAGCGCGAGCTGGCAAGACATCCAGCTCCGGGCCGTCCGGTGTGGCCTGGGGCAGGTCGCCTTCCTGGATGGCCCTGCCACGGCCTTTCTCAACAAGCTCGCCACGGGCGCATACCCGGATGACACCACCGGCGTGTTCTGCTGGCCCGAGCTGTCCACCCAGCCCGAGAACACCGGCGTACAGCGCGACCTCGGCCCCCAGCACGGCGGCACCCGACCCACACCGCGGTACACGTCGGGCAAGGGTCCCACCTGCCAGCCCTTCGCGCCCGCCCCCGGGAACAGCCTCTCCCGCGTCATCTTCCGCAAGCGCGACGCCGAGCTGCAGGCCCCCCTGAAGACCCGTGCGACCGCTCTGGACGACAAGCACGCCGCCTACACCCCCCGCATCCTCGACGGCGCCCGCAGCGGGGTGGTGTTCTATGGCCAGACCCGCGACGCCTACTACGGCGCCTCCTACCCACGGTGGTGGGGCAACCAACGCAGCTGGTCGGGTGCTGGCGGCGTGCGGCCGGCCGGAGATGCGTGGGGCGTCGATGCCCTCACCGGCGCCTCCTACTTCATCGCCCCGTCGGGCAATGGCAGACACACGCTCTACAAGGTGCCGGCTGGCCTTCCGTCGAGCGGCTCCGGCGGACTGACCGTCGCCCGGCCGTTCACCGGTCTGTCGAACGCTCCATCGGGACACACCCTCGAGAACAGCTCCACACTGGCCATCGAGCACACCCGCAACCGAATGTTCGTCGTGACCGCCGACACGAAGTGGACCCACAACTACTCGGGCAACCGGGAGTTTGTGTTGTGGGTGCGGTCGTTCGACAACGACTGGTTCGCAAAGGTGACCTCCTTCCAGCTTCCCAATGCAGGCGGCGCACGCGGTGTGTTGTCCATCGACCTGCGGCACAGCCGGCTCTGGTTCCAATACAACGACCAGGCCATGTCCATCTCCACGAGCGGAAGCCGCAGCGCACCCCGTGCCGCCCGCGACCTGCACCACCAGCCCATCCTGCGTCGCCTGGTGTGGCTCGACCCCGGCTCGGGTGAGGTGATGACCACCTCCGACGGCGACATGGCGCTGAGTGGCCAGAAGCTCGGCATGCCCAAGGTCCAGGGGGCCTGCCGGCTCGTGGCGATGGTGGACAAGGCTGCGGTCGTGCTTGCGGTCGACCCGGCCCCGGCATCGGGTGTGCCCGCCCGAAGTGCCCTCGACAACGTCGACATGGCCAAGACCTGGATCTGGCAGCCCGGCCACGACGTCCGGGAGGGCACCTGGGGCGGGGGCGGACTCGGCGCCCTGTCTCGCAAGATGTGCGACCGCCACGTGGTGATGATGTGGGACCCCCGGGTCGCCCATGCGCTCCAGCAGAGCGCCCCGTCCATCACCGCCGCCGATGTGCGCGCCGACGGTCAGGTGCGGCTCCAGGGCATCCACCGCCGCTACCACGACCAGATCGCCGACAAGAAGTCTCAGCTCCACACCGCCCACGCCAACCAGCAGCAGCGCATCACCGACGCCAAGGCGCAGGCCCGGCGCATCAAGGCCCCCGGCTACCGGTCGCTCACCGATGCCAAGGCCGACCGCACGCGCCAGGTGGTGTCCCACTGGAAGTCGGAGCACAAGAAGGTCGACCAGGCCGTCTCTGCGGGCACGGACCTCAAGTCCAAGGCAAAGCAAGCAGCCATGGCGAAGCTGGGCAAGCTGTTGAAGGAGCTGTCCGTGCTGGCGGGGCATCCGGTCGCGCCCGACACCGCCATCAACGCCCCCGAAGCACGCTTTCACGGCGCCTACGGCCACGTCATCAAGCACATCCTCGACGCACAGAAGAACCACCAGAAGAAGCCCTGAGCCCGGCATTTCGCCGCTCAGTCCGGAGTCTCCCGTGTCCCACTCCCGTCCGTCCCGCCGCGACTTCTTTGCTTGGACCGGCGCCGCGTCGTCTCTGCTGGTGGCGCCCCTATCGGCTGCTGGTGCCCGCGCTCGCCAGGCCGCATCGGGCTGGGTGGACGGTGGACGTCCCGATGTTCGCCGACTCCCCGACGGGCTCCAGGCCATGCTCCTTCATGGGGAGGCCGGCCGCGCCATCACGGGACGCGTGGTGCGCATCGACGCAGATGCACGGCGAGAAGTAGCCCACGGTCTATGTCTTGGGCGGGACGCCCTCGGTGTGGGTGGACCGCGCAGCCGGGTCGAGGCCGCGCTGGCCTGCAAGAAGTGGCTGCGACGACACCCCGATGCCCACACCCTCGTGGTGCGCGTGGACCGCGCCGACGACATCCGCACAGCACTCGACCTCACCGCAGGCCGCGCGCACGTGTTCCTGCTCGGGGCCACCGAGGCCGCGCAGGTGACCGACGCGATTGCCAAGGCTGGCGCGACGGTGCTGCTGGGACCCTCTGTGTGGGAAGGGGCGTCTTCGGCTCGGGCGGTGGAGCGGGCCGAAGCCGCGGTGGCGATGGTTCGACAGGATGTGCCCTTCGTTTGGGCGACAGGGGGCCATGCCGAGCTGCCGGAGGTGGCGGCGGGCGCCATGGCACGGGGACTGTCGGCCGAAGAAGCGCTCGCTGTGCTCGAAGGGAGGGCGCTGGGTGTGCGCTCCCACGCGACGGGGTGTGGGCACGCGCGGTCGATGCCAGCGACCAGCCCGGACGCACTTCATTGCTCCAGCCAGGAGCCCGGCCCCACCGCCCCTGCATAGGTCGCTTCTTGTGACCACACACTGGTGCGGTTGATCGAGGTTGCCCGATAGGTCGTGTGGAAGCCCGTGTAGCGGTACACCGGGAGGGTGGAGAACGGGGCGAACCCGCAGGCCTCGGCGCGGAGGTTGCCGCGGACCTCGCCGTCGTGCTCAAACCACCAGCACCGGGTCCGGAAGCCTCCCGTGGGCAGCACCATCGCCGTTGTCACCGCCTGTGCGCATCCGGACGACACCACCAGCGGGCTGGCCGAGCTGGAGCTGGTCCGGGTGGTGGAGCTGCTCCAGCCCGAAGCCGTGCGCTGGCCCCGGGTGCTGCGGAAAGAAGAGACCCGCACATGAGGGAGCTGCCAGGTGCACACCGAAGACGTCGACAGAGACGGGTTCGCAGTGCGAAACGTGCCCGACAGGGACACGAAGCTGTGCGTGCGGGTGTACGTACTGGAGGACCAGTCCACGGTGCCACCGTGTGCCCGGGCGCTGCGCTTGTCTACGCTCTCTCGGTGTTCGAAGCGCCAGCCATCGAGGACCCGGGAGGCGGCGACCGCGGCCGTGCAGGCGGGGTCGGCCCAGCAGTCGTCGTCGAAGCAGTCGAACACCCCGTCGTCTTCGTTGTCCAGGCCGTCGTCGCACACCAGCTCGATGCACACCGGGTCGGCGCTGCAGTCGCTGTCCTCGCAGTCGATCAGGCTGTCGCCGTCGTTGTCCAGACCGTCGTCGCATGTGCACCACTCCACGGAAGCCGGGTGGACCGACGCATCTGTGTCGTCGCAGTCGCCGGGTGTGGCGGCGGTTCCGGCTGTGCCGGGGCAGTCGAGGAGCGTCTGGTCGGTGTCGCCCCAGCCATCTCCATCGGCGTCCACGTAGAGGCTGGCCTGGACGCCGTTGTCGATGGTTCCGTCGCAGTCGTTGTCGCTGTGGTCGCAGGTCTCGGTGGCGCCGGGGTGGCTTGTGGCATCGGCGTCGTCGCAGTCTCCGGCGGCGCTGGCCGTACCAGGGGTGCCGGGGCAATCGGAAACGGGGTGGGCATCGTCGCCCCAGCCGTCCCCATCGGCGTCCGCGTAGAGGCTGACCTGGACGCCATTGTCGATGGTTCCGTCGCAGTCGTCGTCGCTGTGGTTGCAGGTCTCGGTGGCGCCGGGATGCACGGTGGGGTCGGTGTCGTCGCAGTCCCCCGTCTCGGCGGAGGTTCCTGGCCTGCCGAGGCAGCCCGTCATCGTCAGGCCGAGAGCACCCCAACCATCGCCGTCGGAGTCCATGTAGAGGGTGTGCTCGACCCCGTTGTCGACGATGCCGTCGCAGTCGTTGTCCACGTGGTCGCAGGTCTCGACGACGTCAGGGTGCCGGGTGGCGTCGGCGTCGTCGCAGTCGCCCGGGCGAGCGGAGGCCCCCGGGGTGTCGGGGCAGTCTGTGATGGGCTGGTGCAGGTCGCCCCAGCCATCCGCATCGGTGTCGATGTAGAGCGTGACCTGGACGCCGTTGTCGATGGTGCCGTCGCAGTCGTTGTCGATGTGGTCGCAGGCCTCCAGGGCGCCGGGATGGATGGTGGGGTCTGCGTCGTCGCAGTCCCCCGTTGCGGCCACTTCCCGCGGACCTGCGGCACAGCGCAGCCTGCCTGCTCCGGAGCCGACGCCGTCTGCGTCCTGGTCGAGGAACCACCAGCTGGGGGTGGCGCAGGCGGAGTCTCCCGAGGGGGGCCCCACTTCATCGGTTGCTGTGTCCTTCGAGGAGAGCGGTGTGCAGGCCGACAACACGACCAAGAGTGCCCACCCACCAACAAATGTGTCCTGCATCCTGCCCCCCGATGTCCACGGCCCGGGTCCGCCGACGTCTCGTCGCCGGATGGCCCCCAGCCCTTGCAATCGGGTGTCCCCGTTTCGCCTTCACGTGAATTGCGCCCCAACCCCCGGTGGTGGGAGGACTCTGGAGGTGACGCGGGGCCCCCTCCGACCGCTTCGCGGCCACCTCCCCCTGAAAGGGGAGGACATCGTCGTTCTCACAGTCCTCCCCCTTCAGGGGGCTTCCACTCGCACAAGTCGTGCGCTCCACCGACAGAACACGGTGTCCTCGGTTGAGGTCCTCCCCGGCCCCCTCCCACCGGGGGAGCCCGAGCCAGCTGTCGGGTCTGGGTGTGAGGACTCCAGCTGAAGGCGCTCTGCAGCCTGCTCGATTGCCTGCACTCGTGTCCCATGCTAACCCTACGACAATCCGTCGTAGAGGTGGCCATGCCCCGTGCACCAGAGCTTGAAACCAAGGTCCTCGAGACCCTGTGGACCGGTGGACAGTGGAGCGTCCGCGACGTGATGAAGGCGGTGGACGACACCCTCGCCTACACCACGTTCGCCACTGTCCTCCACCGCTTGCACAACAAGGGGGCCGTCCGCCGCGACAAGGTCGACGGTGCCTGGTCGTACTCTGCAGCCCAGACCCGCGCCGAAGCACTGGCCGACGAGGTCGGGCGTGTGCTGGAGCGTGCCCGGAGCGCGCCTGAACCGCTGTTGGTGGCCTTCCTCGACCAGGTCGAGCAGGTCGACCCAAGCGCGCTCGACCGCCTCGAAGCCCTCATCCAGGCCCGTCGGGGCGAGCGGTGAGCGTGACCGCCCTCTCGTTGCCGGTCGTCGCCGTCGCGCTGTCACTCATTGCAGGGTGGCTCGCGGCGTCGCTGCTGGCTGTGGGGTGGCTGCAGCTGGTCGACCGCCGGCCCGAGCTGGACCCCACCGCGGTGTCGGTCTTCGCACTGCCGTGGGTTGTGTCGCTCGCGATGCTGCTGGCCTCCGTGCTTCCGGGCGACCCACACACCGGGACGGTGTTGGTCTGCCACTGCCTCGACTCGATGCCGGGGTGGTCGCACCTGTGTCCCGTCCATCCCGAGCGGGCCTGGCCGCTGCTGGTGCCGGCCATCGTCGTGTTGGGGGCGCTCCTGCCCGCCCGGCTCCGGGCGGTCCGCCAGCTCCTCCGGCTGCCCCGGGGCACGGGCGGTGCGTGGCCCGAGGTGGTGCCGCTTCCAGAGCCGGTCGCTGTCCTCCATGGCTGGTGGCGGCCTACGCTGGTCGTCGACCAGGGCCTGTGGTCCGCCCTCGACGACACCGAGCAGCAGGCCGTGCTGGCCCACGAGCGGGCACACCTCGACCGACACGACCCTCTGATGGTCGTCGTCCTGCGCGCCATGCTGGTGCTCGCGCCACCTCGCCTGGCGAACCGCGTGGTCCGGCGGTGGCTCGATGGTGCCGAGCGCCGGGCCGACACCGCGGCAGCCCACACCATCGGCGACCCCACCGTGGTGGCCATGACTCTGGTCCGGTGTGCGCGCCTGGGAGCACGCCAGGCTGCGTTGTCTCTCGGCTGGACCGCAGGCAGCCTGGAGTCCCGCGTCCAGCACCTCCTCGACCTGCCCGATGCGGCAGCGCCGGCACGTCCGGATGTCCGCCGGTCTCATCTCGTTGCGCTGGGGGTGAGTCTGCTCGTCAGCCTCGCCGCTGTGCCCTGGCTCCACCACCAGCTTGAGCACCTGCTCAACCTCTCCCTCTGAGGGCGACATGCGTCGTGGACTCCGATTCGTTGTACCCCCACCTACTACATTGCGTCGTAGCACTGTCGCCGGGGCGCTGGTCCTCTTGGCCGTCGGGCAGGCCGCACTCGCCAACGCACCCGTCTCGGAGGTGGACCTCGTCCAGGCGGCCCTCGACGGCCCCTCGCTGCAGGCGCGCACCCAAGCCCACCAGGCAGCGGTGGCAGCTGCCCGCACCGTGACCCCTCGCACGTCGAATCCCTCGCTCGACCTCCGGCATGAACAGGCCAACGGACCGGCGGGTGCCTCCACCGATGTGCTGGCCGGGTCCTGGACTGTCGGTCTCGGGCTGCCTGGCCTCGCCGAACAGACAGCCGCGCGACAACGTGGAGAGGCCGCCGAAGCCGGTGTGCGGGCCACCCGACTCTCCACCATCTGCACCGTCCGCCGGGATGTCCTCCAGCTCTGGATGGCCGTCGAGCTCTCCTCCATCCGCTCCGACGCCCACCAGCGCCTGCAACACGTCGCCGAGAGCATCGACGCCCTCGCGGGGGCCGGCGACTTGTCCGGCCACGACAGCGCACGGGCCACGCTTGCCCTCCTCGCCCACCAGTCCATGGTGGACGAAGCCACGGCCACCGAGCTGACCGCCGCAGCGAAGGTCGAAGCCTGGACCGGCCAGTCGGTCCGCACGGTGCAGCTCGGCGAGCTCCAGGCGCTCCCCCCGACCGCGGAGCTGGTCCACCAGGCCACCGACGCTTCTCCAGAGCTGGTGGCCCTCCAAAAGGCTCGCCAGGCCATCGAAGCCGAGCGGGCCGTGGCCCGACGCAGTGCAGCCCCCGGCCTGACGCTGTCGGGTGGCGGTCGACGTGATGCCATGCCGGACGGCAGAGGGTCTGCAGCCGGCTTCGAGGTCGGGGCCTCGCTGGAGCTTCCGGTGTTCGAGCGGAACCAGGCCGAGCGGGCCGGTCTGGATGCCCAGCTTGCGGCGGTGGACGCCGACATCGCCCGGCTGCAGGCGTCCATCGGCGCCGAGGTCACCGCTGCGGCACGGCGGGCGAGCGAGCTGTCTCGTCCTGCTCCCCCCCTCGACACGGCCGCCATCTGGCAAGGCGCGCTCGACCGCACGCTGTCGGGCGAAGCGTCTCTGGAGTCGCTCCTCGCCGTCGCCCGCGACCTGGAAGACGCCGAGCGGTCCCGCATCGACGCCGAGACGCGCCACCGCATGGCTCGGCTCTCGGTGTCGTGCGCAGTGGGCGCCTTTCCCGACCCCCACCTCCAGTCCCTCCTCCTGTCCTCCCCATCCAAGGGCACACCGTGAAGCCCCACGTCATCCCCGCCGCACTGGCCGTTGTCCTCCTGACCACAGGATGCGCGGAGACCGCCCTCGCCGGCGGTGGCCACGACCATGGCTCGGCAGACGACCACGCCGACCACGGCTCCGAGGCGCCCACCCTCGCCATCACCCGGTGGACCGGCACCCACGAGCTGTTCGTCGAGCTGGATGCCCCCGTCCACGGCCAGGCGTTCGCCTACCACGCGCACGTCACCCGCCTCGCCGACAACCACGCCGCCACCTCGGGCACCCTGTCCATCCGCTGGGAACAGGACGGCTTCGCGGTCGAGTCGCACCTCGATCAGGCGGTCGCACGCCCCGGCATCTTCGCGTCGGAGGCGCCGCCCCCCGCAGCCGGCGAGTACGAGCTGTGGTTCACCTACGTCGATGGCGAGGAACGGGCCGAGTGGCCGGGTGGGACTGTCGTGGTGGGCCAGCACGCGCCGGTTGCGCATGCCGGCGACGACGAGGGGGAGGTCGCATTCCTCAAAGAGAGCCAGTGGCAGGTCCCCTTCGCCGTGGCCCCGGTCGAAGCACAGCCCATCGCCCGCGAGGTCCACGCCGCGGGCACGGTCACCTTCGCGCCCGAGCAAACAGCGGTGGTTGCGGCCCCGGTCGACGGCTTGCTCGCCTGGTCCGACGCCCTGCCTGTCGTGGGACGCAGCGTGGTGCGGGGCGAGCGGCTGGCGACTCTGGTGCCTGCCGGCGTGGCGGAACACTGGTCGAGCCTTCGTGCAGCCGTGTCCACCGCGCGCGTGGACCGGGACCTGGCCCGCGCCGACCTCGCCCGCCTCGAAGCGCTTCCCGCAGACACCCTCGTGTCTCAGCGCCGTCTCGATGAAGCCCGTGCAGCGGTCGCCCGAGCCGAAGCGGAGGCGTCTGCAGCACGCGGCCGGATGTCGGTGCTGACGAGCGGTGGGGCCGGAGCGGTCGCCGTGCGCGCCCCGGCCGACGGCGTGGTGGTGCAGGTCGGCGCGGACCACGGCGAAGCGGTCTCGGCGGGAAGCCCCATTGTCACGGTGCAGTCGGGGGACGGCCTGCTCGTCGATGCCCACGTCCACCACCGCGGAGTCCACGACCTCTCCTCCGTCGTCAGCCTGGCGGCCACGGTCGGCGGACACGGCGACCTCGACCTGCTCGACGCCGGTGCCACGGTCCTCACCGAACAGCTCCTCTTCGACCCCCACACCCTGTCGGCCCCGCTCCTCGTCCGCCTGCCCGCCGGCTCCGGACTTCGCGCCGGCGACCTGGTCGAGCTGTCCATCGGTGTCGGCACCGCTGCTGAAGCCCTGGCCGTCCCCCGGTCGGCTGTCGTGGAGATCAACGGACAGGACGTCGTCTTCGTGCAGAAGACGGGCGAGTCCTTCACCCGCCGACGGGTCGAGCTGGGCGACGGCAACGCCACCCACGTCGCCGTGACGCGCGGCCTGGAGCCCGGCGACATGGTCGTGGTGGAGGGCGGCTTCGACGTCCACGTCGCGTCGCTGTCCGGCGCCCTCGAGTCCCATCGTCACTAGATGTCCGGCGCGTAGGTAACGCGCCGAACATCTAGCCCTGTCTTTGCGGGGGCAAGCCCCCGCGCCGCGCATCAAGATGCGCTCCCCCACGGCATCACCGCTGCGCGCTGCTGCCGCCGTCCGCCCCGGTGGGCCGTCCGGAACGACCGCGTCGGCGCTTCCGCCGCGGTCGTCAAGCGCCACCTCAAGGAATCCTCCCCATGTGGAATGCACTCATTCGGTGGGCGCTGGGCAACCGGGCCGCCGTCCTCGGACTCGCCGCACTGCTGCTGGTGTGGGGCACCTACACGGCGATGCGCCTGCCGGTCGACGTCCTCCCCGACGTCAACGCCCCCACCGTCACCATCCTCACCGAAGCCCACGGCATGGCCCCCGACGAGGTGGAGACCCTGGTCACCATCCCGCTCGAGACCGCACTCAACGGCGCGCCGGGCCTGCGGCGTCTTCGGTCATCCTCCGGCATCGGCGTCAGCGTGGTCTGGGCCGAGTTCGAGTGGGACACCGACCCCTACCGGGCCCGCCAGGTCATCGGGGAGCGGCTCCAGGTGGCCACCTCGTCCCTGCCCGGCGACATCCCCACGCCCGTGCTGGCCCCCATGTCCAGCATCATGGGCGAGATCCTGTTCCTCGGCCTGTCGGGCGATGAGACCGTGGACCCCAAGGACCTCCGGGACTTCGCAGACTGGGAGCTTCGACGTCGACTGCTGGGGATTCCGGGCGTCGCACAGGTCACGCCCATCGGCGGCGAGCTGCGGCAGGTGCAGGTGGTGATGCAGCCCGCTGCGATGGAGGCGACGGGCATCGGCCACCGGCAGATCCTCGACGCCCTGGAGGACGCCAGCGAGAATGCACCGGGCGGCTTCATCGAGAGCGGTCACAGCGAGTACCTGGTGCGGGGGCTGGGACGGGCGCGCACCCTCGACGAGCTGGGTCAGGTGGTGGTCGGACGGGTGGACGGGGTTCCGGTCCTCCTCGGCCAGGTCGCCGACGTTCAGGTGGGGGCCGCTCTGTCTCGGGGCACGGCCGCCGTCGACGCACAGCCCGCCGTGGTGCTGGCCGTGCAGAAGCAGCCTGAAGCCAACACCCTCGCACTCACCGCCCACATCGACACCGCCCTCGACGACGTGGAGCGCGCCCTGCCCGAGGGCACCACACTCCACCGGGCCGGCTTCCGCCAGGCGCGGTTCATCGACACCGCCATCGGCAACGTGCGCCTGCACCTCGTCGAGAGTGCCATCCTCGTGGTGCTGCTCCTCACCGCCTTTCTGGCCAACTGGCGCACCACGCTCATCTCGTTGATGGCGCTGCCCCTGTCGCTGCTCGCGGGCGTGCTCACCCTGGCCTCACTGGGCGCCGGCTTCAACACCATGACCCTCGGTGGCCTGGCCATCGCCATCGGCGCGCTCGTCGACGACGCCATCATCGACGTCGAGAACGTCTACCGAAGGCTCCGACAGCGCGCGGGCCTGCCCGAGGAAGACCGTCCGCCCGTGCTGGAGACCGTCTTCGCCGCATCGACGGAGATTCGAAGCTCCATCGTGTACGCCACCGCCATCATCGTGGTCGTCTTCCTGCCGCTGTTCTTCTTCAGCGGGCTCGAGGGACGGCTCCTGGCACCCCTCGGGACGGCCTACGTGGCTTCGCTCGTGGCCTCGCTCGTGGTCGCAGTGACCGTCACCCCGGTGCTCTGCAGCCTGCTGCTGGCCAATGTCGCCCCACCCGAGGAGGAGAAGGACCCCGCCGTCGTGCGGTGGATGAAGTCCCGCTACCGACCCACCCTCCGCAGCGCCCTGGACCGTCCCAAGGCCGTTCTCGCGGCATCGCTGGTGGGCGTGGTGCTCGCTGGAGTGGGCCTCGCCTCCTTCGGACGCTCCTTCCTGCCGGCCTTCAACGAGGGCGCCTTCACACTCGCCGCCGCCACAGCGCCGGGCACCCCGCTGTCCGACTCCGACTTGATGGTGCAGCGGCTGGAAGACCGGGTGGTGGCCCTCGACATCGTCGAAGCCGTGGTCCGTCGCACCGGTCGAGCCGAGCGCGACGAGCACGCCCAGGACGTCCAGTTCAGCGAGCTGGAGGTCACCGTCCAAGAGGGCGTGGACTCCGCATCCGCCGCTGCCGCACTGCGTGAAGCCGCCCGCGTGCCTGGCCTGGTGGTGAGCGTGGGACAGCCCATCGGCCACCGCATCGAGCACATGCTGTCCGGCGTCAAGACGGCCCTGGCCATCAAGGTGTTCGGCGACGACCTCGGCGAGCTGCGCCGGGCCGCGTGGGACGTCCAGGGCGCCATCTCCGGCGTGCCGGGTCTCGTGGACCTGTCGGTGGAGCAGCAGACCGAGGTGCCCCAGATCCTTGTCCGTCCGCGCTTCGGTCCGCTCGCCACGCTCGGGTTGCGGCCCGGTGAGCTGGCCGAGTGGGTGGAGACCGCGATGATGGGCCACCCGGTGGGGCAGTGGTGGCAGTCCGGCCGCGCCTGGGAGATGGTCGCCCGGTACCCCAGCCAGCACCGCGACAGCCTGGAGTCCCTGGCCAACACGCCCATCGACGCCGACGGCACGCGCTTCGTAGCCCTGTCTCAGGTCGCCCGTGTGGAGCGCAGCCTGGGTCCGAACCTCATCCAGCGCGAGAACGCGAAGCGCCGCATCGTGGTGATGGCCAACGTGGAAGGCCGCGACATCAAGGGCGTGGTCGACGACATCCACGCCAACCTCCCCGACCTGCCCGACGGCGTGTACGTCGAGATCGGTGGCCAGGCGGAGTCCGAGGAGAAGGCGACCCGCACCATCGCGGGCCTGTCGGCCGTGGCCATCGTGGTGATGTTCGGGCTGTTGTGGTCGGCCCTGCGCTCGGGCCGCGACGCCGCCCTCGTGATGGTCAACCTCCCCCTGGCCCTGATTGGGGGCGTGCTGGTGGTGCTGGTCAGCGGCGGCATCTTGTCGGTGGCCAGCCTCGTGGGCTTCATCACCCTGTTCGGCATCGCCACGCGCAACGGCATCCTGCTCGTCACGCACTACCACCACCTCATCCACGACGAGGGCGCCTCGCTTGTGGAGGCTGTGCTCCGGGGCAGTGAAGAACGCCTCGTGCCGGTGCTGATGACCGCCCTGGGCACGGCCCTCGCCCTGGTCCCCATCGCACTGGCGGCCGGAGAGCCCGGCAACGAAATCCAGGCCCCGATGGCGGCCGTCATCCTGGGTGGCCTCGCCTCTTCCACGGCCCTTGTGTTGGTCGTGCTTCCTGTCCTCTATGTCCAATACGGACGGCCCCCCGTCTCCTCGGAGTCCCCATGAGCCCGCGTCCCTCATTCACGGTCGGCAAGGAACCCCAGGCACCCCGTCCCCCCCCTCCCACGCATCGGCAGCCCCGTCGGGAAGGGCTCACACCACCCGAAAAACCCCACCCAGAGCACACTTGAGCGCGGTATGGTGGCGCCACTCGGAGGCCCCACGTGCGCGCTGCAACCCTGGTCACCTGCACAGTCATCACCGCGGCTCTCGGCTGCTCGACCACCGCGGACTCCGGCAAGCAGGCGGGCACCACCGCGTCCACCGGAACCACCGGGTGCGACGCCTCCGCCGACACAGACGGCGATGGCCTCGACGACTGCAGCGAGGCCGACTTCGGCACAGATGCCACCCTCGCCGACTCCGATGGCGACGGCTTCTCCGACGGCGATGAGCTCGACTGTGTGAGCGACCCCCTCGATGCCTCCGAAGGCTGCTACGCGTGTGGCTGGGAACACAATGATCCCGGCACGCTCACCGCCACCGGCGACAGCCTCGGCGACACCGTCGCCGACCTCGCATTCATCGACCAGTGCGCCGAAGATGTCCGCCTCTGGGACTTTGCGGGCTCCTACACCATCGCGTTCATCACTGCGGCATGGTGCCCCCTCTGCAAAGAAGAGGCCGCGGCTGTCGAAGGGGCGGCGGCCACCCTCGCAGCGAGCACCGGTCAGGATGTCCACGGCCTGGTCGTCCTGTTCGAGAGCCGCACCGCCGGGGCACCCTCGGTCGACGACGTCATCCCCTACGCCGACGAGATCGGTGCCACCGCCACGCCCGTCCTGGCCGACACCAACGCCACCATCCTCTCCGCAATGCCCTACGACGGCTCCGAGCTCCCAGGCGTCTGCCTGCTCGGCCCTCAGATGGACATCCTGTACTGCGGCGCAGGCCAGGGACAGCTGCCCGGCCTCGAGGCCGTCATCAACGAACACGCCAACCCCTGATTCCGGAGCCCAGATGCGCACCACCCTCACCCTCCTGACCGCCCTGTTGGCACTCGGTTGCGCCGACACCGACAACAAGGCCTCTGACGACGACGGCACCACCGATGCCACCACCGCCGACGACTCCGACGACGGTGGGGAAGGCGACGACGGCGGCGACGACGGCTCGGGCGACGACGGCTCGGGCGACGACGGCTCGGGCGACGACGGCTCGGGCGACGACGGCGGCGACGACGGCTCGGGCGACGGTGGCGACGACATCGAGCTGAGCGAAGTCAACAGCTACTCCACCGCGGGTTGTGAGCTGATGGAGACGGAGGCCGAGACTCTGGTGATGGGCGCCAGCCGCTCCGAAGCCAACACGGCGGTCATCGTCCCCGACGACAACACGGCTTGGATGCTGCAGATGCCGGCCACCGGGGATGGCTGGTTCACAGTCGAGGTCCCGGACTGGATGACCGTCGTTCACTTCTTCACGGAAGAAGGCGTAGAGCTGGAGATCATGGGCGGAGAGCCCTTCTCCGAGGTGCTGCGCAACGGCGCCTGCCCCGACGCCGGCATCTCCGACCAGCGGTGGGCCTTCCACGAGTGGGGCGCCTACACCATCCGCGTGGCCGAGGGTGCACCGTCCGAGGTGTGGTTCACGCTGGTGAAGGAAGACTGATTCCAGTCTCCGCGCGGCTTGTGTGGGTGGCCGGCGCCATCGGCTGTACGGCCACGGGTCCGGCTGACAAGACCTCCACCCACCCCACCCACCGCGTGGAGCTCGACCTCCCCGCCCACTTTCCCCCGTTTCCGTACGCGCTCCCCACCCGGGCCGAGGCCGACCTCGGCCGGCTGCTGTTTCACGACTTTCGGCTGGCCGTCGACGACGCCCGCTCCTGTGGCATCTGTCATGAAGGCAAGAAAGGCTACACGGATGGCTTCGTCAAGGCCGTGGGGGCGCTGGGCGACGCACACACCCGCAACACACTGTCGTTGCTCAACCTCGCGTGGCGTGGCCCCCTCACGTGGGTGAACCCCGAGCTCACCGACCTCCGCGAGCAGATGCAGGTGCCGCTGTACGGCGAGCATCCCGTCGAGATGGGGACCGACCCCGACACCCTTCCCGCACGCCTGGCGAACATCGACATCTACCCGCCCGCGTTCGAGGCGGCATACCCCGACGACCCTGCGCCCATCTCGATGGAGAACGTCGAAGCGGCCCTGATGGCCTATGAGCTGCTCATCGTCGCCGCCGACACCCCCTACGACCGCTACCTCCAGGGCGACGACCACGCACTGTCGAGCGACGCCCGCGCAGGCATGGACCTCTTCTTCTCCGAGCGCCTGGGCTGCGTGCAGTGCCACGGTGGGGTGTTCTTCGACCTGCCCGCCGAGCTGGACGGCACGGTGGTGGGAGAGGTGCCGCTGTACGTGAACATCGGCATGTACAACATCGACGGCGAAGGAGGCCTTCCACCTGAAGAGACGGGACTCCATGCCCGAACGGGCATCGCCGCCGACATGGGGCGCTTTCGGGTGCCCAGCCTCCGAGGTGTCGCAGAGACCGGGCCTTGGGGGCATGATGGGTCGTTTGGTGCCCTCGAAGACATCCTCGATGCCTATGCGCGGGGGGGGCGGCTCCTGGTGGGGGGACCCTGGCCGGGCGACGGTGCGACAAGTCCGTGGAAGGACGCCCGCATCCAGGGCTTCTCGCTCACCGAGGACGAACGCAGCCAGGTCGTGGCCTTTCTCGAGGCCCTCACCGACCCCACGGCCAACGCACTACCGTATCTGCAGACCCCATTCTGCAGCGACCCTCCCGACACCGGCGACACCGACTGCATCGAGGTGGTCGAGTAGGTCCGCGTCCCTACTGTCGACCGAGTTTGAGCAGGCGGCGCCCGAGCCCGCGGGTTGCCTGGACGCCCCAGGCACCAAGCCGGTGGGCCACCCAATACGGCCGACGCGAGGTGGCGACCTGGCGACTCTGCAGGGCTCGTTCTCGACACCAGGTGTCGCAGGCGACCTTCTCGGGATGGGCATAGAACTCGAGGAGGGAGTCTTCTGACAGGTTCGGTGCGGCGAGCCAACCGGGCACACACTCACGCGCGAAGTAGTACGCATCGTTCCAGACCTTGTCGAAGCCGTTCCCGGCTGCCGGGTCGGAGCTCGCAAAGGCATCACCGAGCAGGACCACACCTGGACGCATCGGGTGCTGAGTGGTGTAGAGGTCGACGAATCGCGTTCGAACCGGGCCCACCACCGACAACGGTCCAGAAAGGCGGACGAACCGCGGCATCAGGGCCTGCAGCATCGGGAGTGGGTCGTGCTGAAACCGGCGAATCCAAGGGTCGGAGGGCGGTCGATAGACGAACAGATTTGCGCGAAACACCGCGCCCATCTGAAAGACGGTGAGGTACGACGTCGCGCCATCGAAGCGTTCCGGAAACCAGGTGACGGAGCTGTAGGGCGGGGAGCTCCCGTCTCGTCCCGCCAGGTCAAAGCCCATGCTCAAGGAGTGTCGAGGGGAAAGCACCTGCCGCTCAACGCCCATGGACTCCAGGATGCGACGAGAGGGGCCGGTCGCCACCGCAACCACCCGACAGCGCCAGCTCGAGCCGTCTGTGCACTCCACCACCGGAGAGGTGGGATGGGGTTGGATGCGTGCGACCTTGGCTTCCATGACCCGGGCCGTTCCCCCCACCCGCGCCCGCATCGCCTGAACCATCGCCGAATAGGGCGCGGTGAGCTGACGGTAGGCCCGTACTTCCAGCACACGTCCCCCGCGACCAACCCAGATGGTGTCGTTGATGGTTCCAACTGCGTCGAGTGCATCGCCCAGGCCGCACCTGGCCAGTCGGTCAAGCTGCTCGGCATCGACCTTCTCACAGCGAAAGTCTGGACGGGTGGCGGTGGCTTGCTCCAGGAGGACACAGTCGATTCCCTGGTCGCCCAGCATGGCCGCGACCGTGGCACCGACCATCCCGCCGCCCACCACCACCACGTCCGCGGTGCGCTTGGTTTGGGGCATCTCAAGACCTCCTGGTACCGATGTAGACGGCATTCGGACCCACCCACGCAACCCGGGTCAACCCACCACGCATCACTCAGAGACAATCATCTCAGTCATCATCCCGAGCTCGGCGTGCTCGAGGATGTGGCAGTGCGCCATCCACCGCCCCGGGTTCTCGAGCTCGGTGTAGAGACGCAAGAGGTCGCTGCCCTCCACCAACACTGTGTCGCGAAGTCCGGCATCCTCGGGTAGCACCTCCCCGTTTCGATCGAGGATGCGGAAGAACTGGCCGTGGAGGTGGAACGGGTGCTCGGCGCGCGAGCGGTCCTTGATGGTGATGACGGTGGGCGTGTGGGCGTCGAGCTCGAGGGGGGTGTGCTCGCCGTACACCTCGCCATTGATCATCCACTCCACCGAGGTGCCACCCCCCTCCCCATTCAGGAGGAGCGTGCCTTCCTGCAGCGATTCCCGGGGCTCGGCGAGGGCTGGCGCGCCCCACTCGGTCCACCCCGGTGCCGCCTGGTCGCCCTCCACCGTGCCTGCGAACACCGGATACTCGGAGAACCCACCGGTCCCGTCTGGCAGCTCGACCTGCAACCCAACCGTCTCTGCACCGTCGAGGGGGATGACCTCGAGGTCCAGGCGCTGGCCGACCGGCAGCAGGCCCCGCTCCACCTCGAACGGTGTGTGCAGCAACGTGCCGTCCACCGCGATGACACGCCAGCTTGCGTTGGTGACCGACACCCACATGGTGCGTGCGTTCGCCGTGTTGACGATGCGCCACCGCTCGGCCGTGCCTGCACGCACAGTCGCCGTGAGCAGGTCGGTCTCGCCGTTGACGAGCAGCATGTTGCCGTGGCGTCCGTGCACCTGAGACATGTGGTCCATCGTCCGAGGGTCGATGCGCGTGCCCTGCATCAGCACATCATCCACCACGAAAGCACGCTCGGTGACCGCGACGTCGGCCGGGTCGTGGACCACCAGCATCCCCTGCAGGCCCATCTCCACGGCAACATTGGTTCGCACATGGGGGTGGTACCAGAACGTGCCGGCGTCGGGCAGGGCGAACTCGTAGGTGAACGACTCTCCGGGTTCGACGGGGTCCTGGATGGCTGGGACGCCGTCCATCTGGTCTGAGATGCGGAGGCCGTGCCAGTGAATGGTGGTGGGCTCGTCGAGGTCGTTGGTGAAGTGCACGCGGAGGGTGTCTCCGACATGGGCCTGGATGAGGGGGCCCGGGACCTGCCCGTTGTAGGCCCACACCTCGGTGTCGCTGTCGTCCACCCAGCTCACCGTGGCGGTGGATGCCACCAGCTCCACCTCCACCACACCGGGGCTGTCGTCGAGATCAAGAGCGGGAGCGAGGCCCTCGACGACTGGCAGGACCGCGTCTGCAACCTCCCCGGAGTCGACCTGGCCTGAGTCTGTGGGTTCCGCGTGGGTCTCGTGAGGGGCGGACTTGCGGGGCTCGGGTTCAGAACAGGCCGCGAAGTTCAGGGACAAGGCTGCGCTGCCGGCGAGACGAAAGACGGGTGGGGACATGGTGTTCCAGGGTCGACAGGGGGAGAGGGCTCAGTGGGCGTGGTCGTGGGAGGAGTGGGCGTCGGTCGACTTGGGCGGCTCGAGGTCCATCCCACACTTCGAGCACTTCGCTCCGGCAACCTCCGACGTCTCGTCGGGGTGCATGGGGCACACGAACGCCGGGGCGGGCGTGTCTGCACCCACTGGTTCTGCGGGAGCAGGGGCTTCTGCGGCCGGAGGCGGGTCGCCACACGCAACGAGCGAGAGCAGGGCGATGGAGGCGAACAGTCGGGGGACGGTCATTGGGTCATCCTTCTGGGGGTGAGTCGGGCTTCTTCCACTGCACTGAACAAGACGGGAACAACGAAGAGCGTGACGAGCTCGACGGCCATCCCGCCCACGATGGGGATGGCCATGGGCGCCATGAGGTCGGAGCCCCGGCCGACGGAAGACACCACCGGAAGCAGGGCCAGCAGGGTGGTTGCGGTCGTCATGAGGCAGGGCCGGACCCGGCGGAGGCCGGCTTCGAGTACCCGCGCGCGGACCTCACCCACCGTGGAGGGCCGGGGGCCTTCGAACGCCTGGTGCAGCCGGGTGGCCATCACCACACCGTCGTCGGTCGCCACGCCCACGAGCGCGATGACGCCAATCCACACCGCGAGCGACATGTGGACCGGTCCCACCTGGAACAGCTCCCGCAGGTCGACTCCCGGCAGTGGAAGGGCGAGGAATTCCGGGCGGCCATACGCCCAGATGAGCGAAAAGGCCCCGCCCATGGCCACCAGCACACCGCTCGCCACGATGAGGGTGGTGGAGACCCGCCGAAACCGCACCATCAGCAGCACGAAGATGAGGGCGAGGGCCACCGGAAGCAGGACACGCAGGCGAGCCTCGCTGCGCAGCTGCCGCTCGTAGGTGCCGGCGAATGCGAAGGACACGCCGCGGGGGAGCGTTGGGCGGCCGGATGCAATGGCGTCGTCGACCCGCTTCTGGACCCGCTCCACAACGTCTGCTTCGGCGTGTCCGGGCAGCGCATCGAACAGGACGCTGCTCGTGAGGAAGGTGTCCTCGGACTGGATGACCTGCGGCCCCTTGACGTAGTCGAGCCGCGCCAGCTGCTCGAGGGGCACGGCCCCACCACCGGGAATGGGAATGCTGGTCCGTGCGAGCGCTTCGATGCTGTCGCGTTCTTCTCGCGCATAGCGGACGCGCACCGGATACCGCTCCCGCCCCTCGATGGTCCGCGTCAGAGCCTTCCCGCCGAGGGCCACCTCGAGGACGTCCTGGACGTCTTTCACCCGCAGGCCGAAGCGTGCGATGGCCGTGCGGTCCAGCGCCACCTCGAGGTACGGCTTGCCCACCATTCGCTGGGCGAACACCGACTCCGGACGAACCCCGGGAGTGGCCGCCACAATCGGCTCGAGCGCGATGCCAAACCGCTCGATGGTGGACAGGTCTGGCCCGGTCACCTTGATGCCCATCGGGGCGCGCATCCCACTCTGCAGCATCACAATGCGTGCATGGATGGGCATGAGGACGGGGGCTGAGGTAAGCCCCGGGTGTTCGGCCGCGCGGGTGATTTCGTCCCAGATGTCGGACGGGCTGCGGATGTGGTCCCGCCACTGCCGAATGCGCTGCCCATCGTCGGCCTGTCGGTACTCGGGAACATACGTGATGACACTCTCCACCATCGCGAGCGGAGCGGGGTCCAGCGCGCTGTCGACCCGGCCGATCTTCCCCACGACGCGGTCCACCTCGGGGATCTGCGCGATGGCGGCATCGAGGGTGGACAGCATCTGGCGCGCCTCGCCGATGGAGGCGTGTGGCAGCGTGGTGGGCATGTAGAGGAAGGCGCCTTCGTCAAACGGCGGCATGTACTCTCGGCCCAGGCCAGGGAACGTGTGGGCGAGTGCAGACACGGGCGACGAGGCCCGGATGGCCCGTGGCAGGTGCGCGGTCAGCCCGCCGAGTCCGAGCCAGGCGGTGCAGCCGAAGAGCACGACCGCTGCAGGCACCACCAGAAAGGTCCGCTTGTGCGCGAGCACCCACTCGAGGAGCCTCGGGTAGACCCACAGAAAGGCGGACAGTCCACCGAGCACGCTTCCCGGGACCGCGGCCACAAAGAGGGTGTTGGCGGCGAGTCCGGCCTCGGGGCCGAGCGGGTTCCAGTCGATCACGAGCAAGAGCGCAAGCACCGCCACCACAGCCAACGTCTCGAGGCGCGTGCCGAGCGTGCGTTGGTGGGCCGACAGCATGGGGCGAGCCAGGCGCCACACCCCGAGCGCCACCACCACCAGGCCGCCAGTCGGCACAGACAGCGCCAGAGCGAGCCCCAGCCCCACCAGCGCCCAGTCCCGCAGGTGGGCGACACGGAACACCGACCGCAGCAGGCCCGGTCGCGGCGCCGGTCCCGGCCGGACGCGCAGCACGACCGAGGCCAGCCCGGGAAGGACCACCAGAGCGACCAGCAGCGCGGCCACCATCGCGAAGGTCTTCGTGTAGGCGAGCGGGGCGAAGAGGCGCAGCTCGGCTTCCGACAGGCCGAAGACCGGCAGGAACCCCACCACGGTGGTGAGCACGGATGTGAAGACAGCCGGCGCCACCTCCACCCCGGCGCGTTGGATGGCTGCCCGACGCTCGTCCGGGGTCACGGCATCCGCCAGCGCGTGGTCGAAGCCCTCGACGAACACAATGCCGATGTCGACCATCGTGCCGATGGCAATCGCGATGCCGCCCAGCGCCATCAGGTTGGCATCGACGCCCGTCCACTTCATCGCCACGAAGGTGATGAGCACGCCCAGCGGCAGCATCAGGGTCACGAGCAGCGAGCTGCGGAGGTCGCGCAGCATCACCAGGACGACGATGACCGTGACCAGGATCTGTTGGTAGAGCGCTGTCGAGAGGGTGCCGAGCGTCTCTGCAATTACCTCGGACCGGTCGTAGAATGGGACGACCGTGACCTGGCTCTCGGTGCCGTCTTCCAGGGTTCGGGTCGGCAAGCCGGGCTGGATGCGGGCGATCTGTTGCTTGACGGCGTCGATGACCTGGAGCGGATTTTCACGAAAGCGCGCGACCACCACACCCCCGACGGCCGGTGCCCCGGCGTCGTCGAGCGCGCCCCGACGCAAGGCCGGACCTTCGGTCACGCGTCCGACGTCCCGTACCCGGATGGGTGTTCCCTCTCGCACCGCCACGACCGCTTCTTCGATGTCCTCGAGGGACTCGACGAACCCCACTCCGCGGACCAGATACTCCACCCCGTTGACCTCGAGTGACCGGGCCCCCACATCCAGGTTCGAGGCCCGGACGGTGTCCGCCACCTGCATCACCGACACACCGTGGGCGCGCAGGGCATCGGGGTCCACGTCCACCTGGACCTCGCGCACGAAGCCGCCGACAGACGCCACCTCGGACACGCCACGCGCCCCCTGGAGCGCCAGCCGCACGGTCCAGTCCTGCACCGACCGCAGCTCGTCGGGGTCCCAGCCACCCACCACCGCCCCTGTGGAAGGGTCCCGGCCTTCCAGCGTGTACCAGAACACCTGGCCAAGCGCCGTGGCGTCGGGCCCGAGTGTGGGCGAGACGCCAGACGGCAGCGTGTCCGACGGCAACGAGGCGAGCTTCTCGAGAACCCTCGACCGAGACCAGTAGAACTCCACATCGTCGTCGAAGATGATGGAGATTGTCGAGAACCCGAGGGCGGAGGAGCTGCGCACCGTGCGCACACCGGGAATGCCCATCAGCGCGGAGGTGAGGGGGTAGGTGATCTGGTCCTCGACGTCGCGCGGGCTCCGTCCGGGCCACTCGGTGAAGACAATCTGCTGGTTGTCTCCAATGTCGGGGATGGCATCCACCGGCACGGGGTCTCGGGGCAGCGGCAGGTCGAGCGCAAAGGGGGCGGCACTCAGGCCGGCCACCACCACCAGGAGCGTGAGCACGCCCACCACGAGCCGATGCTCGAGAACGACCCCCAGGAGCATCGACCACACATCTCGACCGGAAGCCTCGGAAGACATCAGTGGGAGTGTCCCGAGCCGGCAGCGGAAGCGGACCGCCGCGAAGAGAGGTGACCGCCCGGCTGCACCGTGGCCCGGACCTCCCCGCACGTGCGCATCGCGGACCCGAAGTAGGCGTTGTCGATGGCCTCGCCGGCCTGCACCCAGCGCCCACCTGTGTTGTCGAACGCCATGGGGCAGAAGGCCACGTGCACATCGTGTTCGAGTGGGTTGCCAAACCGAGAGAGGATGTGTTCGATGTGGGCGGATGCGCGGGCGAAGGCCACCCGAGCGTTGGCGAGCGTGTCGGCACGTTGGACGTTCTCGGCTGCATCGAGCAGCGGGCCGGCCAGCGCTTCCCATGATTCGGCCGCCTCGCCACGGAGCTGCACCGCGTGGACCGCAGCCCGCAGCGACGATGCCGCGTCGGTCGACCGGGGGAGCGCGTCCTCGGCCAGAGCGGCCTGGAGGTCGAGGTAGGCGTCGAGCACCAACGCAAGCTGTGCGGTGCCGGCGGGGTCGAGCTCGATGGGACCCGACGCCCGCCTCTGTGGGTCATCCGGCATGCTCATCATCGAGCCACCGCCGCGCAGCTGGAGGTCGGCGTCCACGACGAACGCCCCCCGCGTGACCACGCGCTCTCCTGCCTCCAGGCCCGACAGGACCGGGTAGACGTCGTCGAGCCTCGGCCCCAGCTGCACCTCTCTGGGAACATACGCACCTGCGTCCGGCCCTTGCTGCTCCACGTACACGAGCGACCGCCGCCCGGTGAACAGCACGGCGCTCGCCGGCACCACAAGCCCAGACGCCGCGGCCTGGTGCGAGACGTCCACCTGCGCAGAGACGAACGCCCCCGGCCGGAGCTGGCCGTCCGCATTGTCCACCACCAGGCGAACCTCGGCTGTTCGGCGGACAGGGTCGACCGTGGGCGCCACGAACGCAACCTCGGCCGACAGCACCCCACCGGGCACCGACTCCGCCACGATGCGGGCGGACTGGCCCACTTCGAGGAGGGGCAGGTCCTGCTCATACGCATCGAGCTGCACCCACACCGAGTCGAGCTGCGCGACCTCGAACAGCGGCATTCCTGCAGAGACGATGTCGCCTTGTGTGACCCGCCGGCGCAGCACTTCTCCGGCGTAGGGCGAGCGAATCGGCGCAGTGGTCCAAGGCTCGGAGGCTGCGGCCATTCTCTCCAGCTCACGCGGCGGCACACCCAGCAGCTGCAGCCGCTGCTCGACCGCCGAGAGGGCAGCCAGGGCCACGCCGCGGGTTGCGTCCGAGGCCTGCGAGAGCCGCTCGAGCTGGTCGTGGGCCGCCAGGAGGTCCTGGTGTGCGGCGTACAGCTCGGGACTGTAGACACGGGCGACGGTCTGGCCGGCACGGACGGATGCGCCGGTGGTGGACACGTGCAAGCGCTCCACCCGGCCCGACACCCAGGCGGTCACCGACCGTCGAGCGTCCTCGGCAGGCTCGACCCGACCGAGGAGGTGCAGCACGCCTTGGTGGTCTCCGAGAAGTCCCACCTCCTGTGTCTGCAGCCGGGCCAGCGCTCGGGCACGCGGAGACAGGACCACGCCCTCGACCCGGGCGTCGTCTGTGGTGCTCGCGGGAATCAGGTCCATGCCGCAGATGGGACAGGCCCCGGGTACATCCAGCGAGACCGACGGGTGCATGGAACAGGTCCAGGTGGTGTCCGGTGCGCTGGTTGCAGGCGCCGGGGTCGGCCCCTCCGAGAGGCTCACGCCGAGCACCAGCCCGGCCACGAGCGCAAGCAGCACGGGGACGACCCGCCAGGCGATGCGTGCGCCGGGATGTGCGCGTCGGTCCATCAGGAGGCCTCTCTGCGGGTGGGTGCGGTGGCCAGCACGGCGTCCAGTGCGCTCCATGCACGGGCATGGGCGGCCTGGTGCCTCACGAGGGCGAGCTGGAGGTCGAACAGCGTCCGCTGCGCGAAGAGGACATCCGACAGTGGCGTCCGTCCCGCGACGAACTCTCCCTGCGTGGATGTGAGGGCAGCCAGGGCCTCGGGCACCAGCACATCCCGGGTGAGGAGCAGGCTGCGCGCCGAGTCTTCAACGGCGGTCAGGTGGTCGGCGAGCTGACTCTGCAGCTGGCGCATCACCGCGTCTGTCTGCGCACGGGACCGGTCCGCCCGGGCGCGCATGTCGTCCACGCGCGCCGTGCGGGCCCGCCAGGACGTGGGCAGGGTCAGCCCGGTCCCCAACACGAGGGCGTCCTGTCCGCTCTCCATCGGGTCGGCGAGCTCGGAGGGGCCGACCAGGATCCAGTCTGCGCGGAGCGACACCCGCGGACGCCGAGCGACCTGCGCGCCCTTGACCTCGGCTGCGGCGGCGGCTTCGTTGGAGACCGCCGCTTGGATGGGGTGCGCGGTCGTCAGCAGCGTCGACAACGCCGGCAGGTCGAGGGTCGGGGACTGCGGTGGAGGAGGCTCATCATGGGTAGGTAGGCGCGAGCCGAGGGGGACCCCCACCAATGTGGCGAGTCGGACCTCCACCGTTTCCTCACGGGCCTGCAACGTGGCGATGCGGTCCGCCAGCTGCGCGCGCTCGAGCTCCACCTGTTGAAGGGCCGACAGCGGTAGCTCACCGGCCGACAGGCGCCCCCGAACCGAGGTCACGAGTCCCTCCAGCATCGCCAGGTGGCCGGAGAGGACGTGGACGCGGGCTCGGACCTCCCACAGGTCCCAGTAGGTGGCCTGGACGCGTGCCCGGAGGACCCGCTCCCGGTCCTGGACGGTGGCCAGCACCGAGTCGAGGCGCGCGGCGGCTGCATCGCGCTCCGCACGCACCGCGGACGGCCAGGGCAGGGGCTGCTGAATGGAGACCCGTGCTTGCTGCGGGCCGGTGCGTGTCTCGACGGGCCGCAGGAACACCCCCACCCCCACCGTGGGCTCGGGGAGGCCACCAGCTTGCACCACACCGGCCTCTGCAGACCGTGCAGCAGCCCGGGCCGCGCGCAGCTCCGGATGCCCATCGAGGGCTTGCACCTCGGCCTGCGCCAGCGACCCGTCCCACAGTGGGGGGACCGTGCCCTCGGACGCCTGCCCTGCGGCGGCAGCGAGGAGGAGGAACCCGGTGGTTGGGAGAGGCATCGAACGCTCGGAGTGGTGGACCCCGGGACGAGTCTGCAATCGACACGCCAGCTCGACTCTGGTTGGAGAACCCCCTCCAGCAGGCCATCCCGCCCCGAGCCCCTCCTCCCCTCGCGCCGTCGACTCGCAGGGCTGCGAGGTCTGTTCGCAGCCCTGCGAACCCCTCCGTAGCGAGCGTGTCGAGCCGGGGCGTCAACCACGGGGGCTCTCGGAGATGATGTGAGTCGGGGAACGAGGGCTACGGTTGCAGGCGAACCAGCTCATTTGCCGTCCCGTCGACAAACCAGACGTCGTCGAGTCCTCGGGCGTCA
>ENA-OWNT01001316-OWNT01001316.1-seawater-metagenome-genome-assembly--contig:-NODE-1316-length-32156-cov-5.812899_pt1 | contig 32156 bp, 27 predicted proteins | sample MGYA00238136_ERZ651165 | MGnify/ENA primary metagenome ERZ651165 (study PRJEB26861, sample SAMN08777766) | seawater metagenome | isolation source: coastal seawater | place: USA: Florida | collected...
CGTGAGCAGCGCCGGGCTCGCCGCCGCCGCCGCCACCCTCGCCGTCACGGGCGCGCTGCTGGTGGCCTGGTGCGGACACCGCTTCGGCGGGCTCGCCCGCTGGCTCGCCCCCCTCGGATCCATCGGGTACGTGCTGCCGGGCCCGGTCGTCGCCCTGGGGGCCCTGCTCGTCGTGACCGCCTTCGCGGCCACCCGGGGCGCCCTGTACGGGACCATGGCGCTCCTGGTGCTGGCCTACATCGTCCGGTTCCTGCCGGAGGCCCTGCAGGCCGCAGACTCCGGCGTCGGCCAGGCGGGTCCCGAGCTCGAGGAGGCCGCGCGCATGCTCGGCGCGGGCCCCGTGGGCGCCGTCGCGCGGGTCACCCTGCCCATCGTGCGCAGCTCGCTGCTCGCCGGCTGGGTGCTCGTCTTCGCGGCGTCCCTGCGGGAGCTCCCGGCCACCCTCCTGCTCAAGCCCGCGGGCCTGCGCACGCTGCCGCTCGAGATCTGGTCGTTCGCCGAGGACAGCTACTACGCGCCGATGGCACCGTTCGTCCTCGTCCTGGTGGCCTTCGGGCTGCCGATCGTCGCCCTCGTGGTGGCGCGCGGGCGCGACGCAGCGGCAGGGAGCGCGTGATGGAGGCGGTGCTCGACATCCAGGATCTGCGGGTGGACCTCGGCGGCGCCACGGTCGTCGACGGCGTGTCCCTGTCGGTGGACGCGGGGGGCGTGCTTGCGCTCCTCGGTCCGTCCGGGTGCGGCAAGACGACCACGCTGCGGGCCATCGCCGGGCTCCAGGAGGCCCACGCCGGCCACATCAGCAGCGCCGGCCAGCCTCTGTCGGGCCCGCGACACCACGTCCCGCCCCACAAGCGCCCCATCGGGCTCGTCTTTCAGGAGGGCGCCGTCTTTCCGCACCTGGACGTGCGCCGCAACCTCGAGTTCGGCCTCACCGGAGTCGACCGCGCCGATCGGGACCGCCGCGTGGCCGAGATGGTCGCGCTGCTGCGCCTGGACGGCCTGGAGCACCGCGCCAGCCACGAGCTCTCCGGCGGGCAGCGCCAGCGGGTGGCGCTGGGCCGCGCGCTCATCCGTCGGCCGCGCCTGATCCTCCTGGACGAGCCGTTCAGCTCGCTGGACGCGGCCCTGCGGGGCGCGCTGCGGCGGGAGCTGTTCGCGGTGCTGAAGGCCACCACCACCGCCGCCCTGCTCGTCACCCACGACCAGGACGAGGCCCTGAGCGTGGCAGACACGATCGCCGTGATGCGCGCGGGACGGATCGAGCAGTGGGCGACGCCCGGAGAGCTGCTCGATCGCCCCGCGAACGCCTGGGTCGCCTCGTTCGTCGGCGCCGGCGCCCTGGTGCGCGGCGTCAACGAGGGCGGCTGGCTCGAGCTCGGCGGGGTGATGAGCCGCCTCGCCGATCCCCGCCCCGACGGCCCCGTGGACGTGCTCCTGCGTCCCCACGCCCTGCGGCTCGTTCCGGCGTCCGACGAGGCGGATCTGCGCGGGACCCTGCTGCGGGTGGACTCCGCCGCCGGTCTGCGCACCGCCGTCATCGATCTGGACGAGGGACGCGGCCAGGTCCGCGCGCTCCTCGACGGGATGGCTCCCGAGCCCGGCCGGGCCGTCGGCCTCCGGCTGCTCGCGCAGGCGCTCTGGCCCGTCGATCCCAGCGAGTAGCCCGTCCGTCCGCCAACCCTGGGAGACGGCGTGTCCCACCCCGCTGACGGACACCCGAGCACCCCACCCGTCCACCAACCGCCGCAGACGGCGTGTCCCACCCCGCTGACGGACACCCGAGCACCCTCCTACTCGCACCGTGTCCGCCCGCTATCAGGTCTTCTCCACCCTTTCCCATTGACTGAGGTGTCAATCACGGTTGACCTGCGCGCGGACAAGGGCTATCTCGCACTGAGTGAACGCTCATTCACGCGGGTGACCAGCCTCCTGCCGCGGCACCCAGCGACTCCAGAACCCAGCGCAGGGGCGGATCTCGTCATGATCGAGAACAAGAACCGGAACAAGGACGAAGCTGCATCCATCGCCGTCGCGGAGGACAACCGCGAGCTCGACTGGAAGTCCAAGAGCTTCATGGCCTCGATGTTCATGGGCGACCTGGACATGGGCATGTGCTTCCCCTTCCCGGCGCAGGACCCGGCCGACAAGGCCGAGGGCGACGCGCTGCTGGCCAAGGTCGAGGCCTGGGCGAGCGAGAACATCGACGGCGAGCAGATCGACGCCGACGAGGAGATCCCCGCCCACGTGCTGCGGGGCTGCGCCGAGCTCGGCCTCATGGCCATCAAGATCCCGAAGGAGTACGGCGGCCTGGGCATGTCCCAGACGAACTACATGCGCGTCCTGTCGGCCATCAGCAAGCACTGCGGCTCGGTCGCGGCGACGCTGTCCGCCCACCAGTCCATCGGCGCCCCGCAGCCCCTGAAGCTGTTCGGCACGGAGGAGCAGCGCCAGAAGTACCTGCCGATGTTCGGCAAGGGCGCCATCTCCGCCTTCGCGCTCACCGAGCCGGGCGTCGGGTCCGACCCCGCCAACATGGCGACCACGGCCGAGAAGGACGAGAACGGCGACTGGATCATCAACGGCACGAAGCTGTGGTGCACGAACGGCGTCATCGCCGACGTGATCGTGGTGATGGCGAAGACGCCGTCGATCATGAAGCACGGCCGCGAGGTCAATCAGATCTCGGCGTTCATCGTCGAGACGGACACCCCCGGCTTCGAGATCCTGCACCGCTGCCGGTTCATGGGCATCAAGGCCATCGAGAACGGCCTGCTGCGCTTCACCAACGTCAAGGTCCCCGCCGAGAACCTCATCTGGGGTGAGGGCAAGGGCCTGCGCCTCGCGCTGACCACGCTGAACGACGGCCGCCTCTCCATCCCCGCCATCGCGGCGGAGGCCACCCTCGAGGTGTCCGACTTCATGCACCAGTGGGGCAAGTCCCGCGAGCAGTGGGGCAAGCTGATCGGAGAGCACGAGGCCGGGGCAGACAAGCTGGCCCAGATCGCCGCCGGCGGCTTCGCCATGAAGGCGTTCTCGGACTACTGCGCCGCGCTGTCGGACATGGGCGACCGGGACCTCCGCATGGAGGCCGCCTCCGCCAAGCTCTACAACACCGAGCTGTGCTGGGAGCTGATGGACACGGCGCTGCAGTTCCGGGGCGGCCGCGGGTTCGAGACCAGCACCAGCCTGGTGGAGCGCGGCGAGGCCGCCTTCCCCATGGAGCGGGCCCTGCGCGACGCGCGGATCAACCGCATCGTCGAAGGCACCACGGACATCATGCACCTGTTCCTGGCGCGCGAAGCACTGGACAGCCACCTGCGGCTCGCGGGCGGGCTCTTCAAGCGCGGCGCGACGGTCGGCGACAAGATCAAGGTCCTGGCCAAGGCCGGCCTGTTCTACGCCCGCTGGTACCCGAAGCTGTGGCTCGGCGGCCTCTTCAAGAGCTACGGCCAGTTCGACCCGCAGCTCCGCAAGTGGGTCAAGTGGACCGAGAAGCGCACGCGCAAGCTCGCCCGCACGCTGTTCCACCAGATGGCGCTGCAGGGTCCGAAGCTGGAGATGCGGCAGCTCATCCTGGCGCGCCTCGTCAACGCGGGCACCGAGCTCGCCGTGATGGCGCTGGTCGCCTCGCGCGTCCAGACCGAGATCAACGCCGGGAACCGCGCCAACGTGAACAAGGCCGTTTACTGGCTCACCAGCCGGTCGCAGGTGGTCGAGGACCTGTTCCGCGGCGTCACCAAGAACACGGACGCCCTGGCGCGGACGCTCGCCCGCGAGCAGCTCGACGCCAGCACGCTGCTGCCGGAGCCCGCCCCGGTGGACCTGCAGCCGCAGCCCCGCGAGCGCGGCATCGACATCACGTCCGGGCGCCAGGCCAAGCGGCTGTGGGAGGGCGGCTCCGTCCCCACGGACGACGCCCCGGTGAAGAGCGCCTAGCTCCGCGAGGCCCGGGAGTCTGTACGCTCCCGGGCCTTGCCCCCTCCCCCACCGACCGAGACGACCGGCCTCCTCGCTGAGGCCCGCGCCCTGTGGCAGCTCGCCTGGCCCATCGTCATGGCCCAGGTGGGCTTCATGCTCATGGGCGTGGTGGACACCGTCTTCGCCGGCCCGCTCGGTGCCGAGTCCATGGGCGGGCTGGCCATCGGCAACATCGCGTTCTTCGCGATCTTCGTCATCGGCGCCGGGACGATGCGCAGCCTGGACGCCTGGTGCTCCCAGGCCTGGGGAGCGGGCCGCGTGGACGACTGCGCGCGCGGCCTCGCCCAGACCCACTGGCTGGCGCTCTTCCTGACGCCCCCGCTGGCCGCGATCATGCTGCTGGTGCCTGGCTTCCTGGCGCTCATCGGCTACGAGCCGGAGCTCGCGAAGATCGCTGAGGACTACATGACCCCGTTGGTTTGGGGGCTGCCCGCCGCGCTGCTGTTCGCGGCGTACCGGAGCTTCCTGTCCGCCGTGAACGTCACCGTCCCGATCACGGTGGCGGCCGCGATCGCCAACGTCTTCAACTTCGTCCTCGACTGGGTGCTCATCGACGGCAAGCTCGGCGCGCCCGCGCTGGGGGTCATCGGCATCGCCTGGTCGACGGCCGCAGGGCGCTTCGTGATGTTCGGCGTGCTCGCGCTGACCGTCGCGCTGCACCCCGCCTTCAAGACGTTCCCGCGGATCCTGCGCGGCGCCGACTTTGGCCTGATGCGGCACCTGGTCGCCATCGGCCTGCCCGTCGGCTTCACGATCTTCGCGGAGGTGGGCGCCTTTGGCGGCGTCGGCGTGCTCATGGGGCTCAAGGGCGCCGTCCCCCTCGCGGCTCACCAGGTCGCACTCAACATGACGGCGCTGCTGTTCATGATTCCCCTGGGGCTGAGCTCGGGAGCCGCGGTGCGCTGCGGGCAGGCGCTCGGAGCGGGGGATCCCGAGGCCGTGTCCCGCGCCGGGGTCACGGCCCTGTGGAACGCGGTCCTGTACGCCGCCGTCTCCGCGACGTTGCTCGTGCTGCTCGCCGAGCCCGTGGCGCGCCTGTACCGCGTCACGGACGACGTGCTCGGGCTCGCGGTCACCTTCCTGGGGGTGGCGGCGGCCTTCCAGCTCGTCGATGCGCTGCAGGTGATGGGGAACGGGATCCTGCGCGGCCTGGGCGACACCCGGTGGCCCCTGGGGTTCACCATCGTGGGGTACGCGATCATCGGCATCCCGCTCGGGTGGTACGGCGCCTTCCGCCTGACCGACGACCCGGTCTGGCTCTGGTACGGCCTGACGATCGGGCTCTCGATCGTCGCGGTCCTGGCGATCGCCCGGTTCCGCTGGCAGGTCCGGAGGCTGCGGGCCCAGGCCGCCGGACACCCCGGGACGCAGCGGCCGCCCCTCGCCTGAGCCCCTGGCACGCGGCAGGCCCCAGCCCTACACTCCGCCCCCCGCCGCCCCCCAGGCCGGCGGATCGAGGAACGAGACCATGGTTCGCGACGAGTTGAAGGCCCAGTCCATCGCAGCGCTCAAGGCCCGTGACAAGGAGACGCGCGCGCTCCTGTCCGGCGTCCTGGCCCGGTTCACCGAGGTCGAGAAGTCTGGCGACTTCAAGGGCTGGACGGACGCCAACCAGCGCGAGCTCGTGGCGAAGTATGTCAAGCAGCTGTCGAGCTCCCTCAAGGACCTCGCCGGCACCGACCTCGGGGCGAAGTACCAGGCCGAGATCGATCTGCTGGCCCCCTACCTCCCCCAGCTGCTGGACGAGGCCGCGACCCGCGCCATCCTCGAGCCCCTCGTGGGCAAGGTGTCCGGCGTCGGCCCCGTGATGGGCCGGGTGATGGGCCAGTACAAGGGCAAGGTCGATCCGGGGCTCGTCCGCAAGCTCGCCGGCGAGCTCGGGCTCCTCTGACGCTCCGCGACTGGCGCTTCGGGAGAAACCGATCCGCCGGACGCGCGATCCCATCCCCGGACCGCACGAATCCCTGACAGCGCCCTGACACCGCCCCACCACCGGGCCGGTACGGTGCGCGCCGTCGAGGGGTTTTTGGAGAACCGATGGGACTGACCGCGAGGACCGTGCTCACCGCCAGCCTGCTGCTGGGTCTGTCCGGGTGCCCTGCCCCGGATCTGCTCACAGTCGACGACGTGGAGCCCATCGGCAGCGTCTCCGGCACCTTCTCCTGCATCATCGATCGCGAGGACGAGGACCGGTTCGACCTGGGCCAGGCCTCCTACGAAGGTGACCTCGACCACACGGACTTCGTCGCTGGCCTGCGCACGCAGGGCTGCATGGCGCGGGTCCTGTCGTCCGACCGTGGGGACGTCGTCACCGTCACGCTGCTCCAGCAGACGCGGTTCGACCGAGCCCAGGTCCTGGAGCTGAACCTGCCGGTCAGCGTGCTGGAGGCCGGCTCCGAGAGCCCCCTGGTCGTCGACGACACGGTCGTCTTCGCGGGCAACGGCGGCTTCGGCTCCATGTACGTCCTCGATCCGGGCGGCGACGCCAACCCGTTCGCGCGGACGGCGGGCGGCGGCGTCCTGCTCAGCGAGTGGGGCACCGAGCGGGAAGCGGTCATCGCCGGCAGCTTCACGGACCTGCGGATGGGGGCCCTCTGATGCGCCGCTCCCTCCTCCTCGGCCTCGCCCTGAGCCTGCCCGCCGCCGCGACCGCGGCTCCGTACACCCTCGAAGAGATCGGCGCGATGGCGCCCGGCCAGCGCTCGTTCACCAACAGCGATCTGCTGCCCCTGGCGGGCATCGCCAAGGGCCCGTCGTCCATCGACCCGGTGGATCCCGGAGCACGGGGCGGCGCCGGCTACGAGATCATGGACGTGGGCGACATCTCCATGGTCGCGGGCCCGTGGACCTACAACACGCTGTCCGGCGACCACATCTACGCCAGCCTGAACGCCTTCCTGGGCGCGCACGAGGACGAGTACGACTTCGTGTCGATCTTCGTGACGGAGCACCTGAACTTCGGCGCGTTCTATTCGCCGCTGCAGAACGGGATCGAGGGCATCGGGAGCCAGCTGTTCGACCAGACGGGGCCGTCCGGATACGGGGAGCTCGAGGGCTTCCTCTTCATGAACTCGATCTTCGACTACACGGGCTCCATCCACGACGCCCTGTTCTTCGGCCAGGAGATCGGCCACCGGTGGGGCTCGTACGTGCGGCGTCAGGGCGGCGGGCGCGACATGCTCGGCCGCGACGACGCGCACTGGTCGTTCTTCCTCGAGTCCCAGAACTCCACGATGGAGGGCAACGCCTGGATCGAGGTCGAGGACGGGATCTTCGAGACCGACCACATGGCGGACGTCGGCTACAGCGAGCTGGACCTGTACCTCATGGGGTTCATGGATCCGGAGGACGTCTCGGACTGGTTCCTCATCGACGACCCGGACATCCTGCGCAACCCCGTCGGCTGGGAGACGGACGACGCCTCCCCGCCGTACTACGTCGTGCGCTCGTACGTCGACGAGGACGAGGCGGCGGATCTGCCGCCCATCCGCGTGCGCGGCGATCGCATCGACATCGCGCTGGATGACGTCATCGCCGTGCACGGCGAGCGCGACCCGGACTTCGAGCGGTCCCAGCGGGACTTCAACATGGCCTTCGTCATCATGATGCCGGCCTCGGAGCCCCTGGACTTCGACGAGTACCTGGTCGTCGAGGACACCCGGGAGGACCTGGTGGAGCTGTGGGAGACTATGGTCCGCGGCGAGGCCACCCTGCGCACCGAGATCGGCTGGTCGGACCGGAACTACTCGTTCTCCCCGGACTCGCTGCCCGGCGCGCCGGCGTTCGAGCCCACGTTCGACGACAGCTCGGACACCGGCCTGTCCGGCTCGGGCTGCCAGTCCAGCCAGGCCGGACCCGGCACCGTCCTGCTCCCCTGGCTGCTGCTGCTGGGTGTCCTGGGCGTGGCGCGCCTGCGGAGCTGAGCGCTCCGGCTCAGCGCCCGATCCGCACCGGCTGACGCTTCCGCCCCCAGTCGCCGGGCGCGTCCTCGAACACGCCGGCGATCGGCGTCGCGCAGGATCCGCACGTCCCGCCGGGCCCCAGGCGCCATCCCCGCAGGGCGTACCAGTCCCGCTGGATCACGACCTCGCCACACCCGGGACACAGCGTGGCGTCGCCGTCCGGGTCGTGCACGTTGCCCGTGTACGCGTGCCGGACCCCGGCCTCCCGCGCGATGGCCCGCGCCCGGGCGAGGGTGGCCGGCGGCGTGCGCGGCGGGTCCTGCATCTTCCAGTCCGGGTGGAACGCGCTGAAGTGCATGGGCACGTCGGGACCGAGCTCGTCCACGACCCAGCGCGTCATCTCCCGCAGCTCCGCGTCCGAGTCGTTCTTGCCGGGGATGACCAACGTGGTGATCTCGACCCAAACGTCGGTGTCGTGCACGAGCCAACGCAAGGTATCGAGCACGGGCTCGAGCCGGCCACCACAGACGCGCCAGTAGAAGTCGTCGGTGAAGGCCTTGAGGTCCACGTTGGCGGCGTCCATGTCCGCGAACAGCTCCTCCCGCGGTCCGGGCTCGATGTAGCCCGCGGTCACCGCGACGTTGGCCAGGCCGCGGGCCCGACACACCCGCGCCACGTCCGCGGCGTACTCCAGGAAGATGATCGGATCGTTGTACGTGTAGGCGACGCTGCGGCATCCGAGGCCGAGCGCGGCCTCCGCCAACCCCGCGGGGGTCGCCGTGTCGGCCAGCGTGTCCATCGTGCGGGACTTGCTCATGTCCCAGTTCTGGCAGAACTTGCACGCCAGGTTGCAGCCCGCGGTGCCGAAGGACAGCACCGGAGTCCCCGGCAGGAAGTGGTTGAGCGGCTTCTTCTCGATGGGATCGACACAGAACCCCGACGAGCGCCCCCAGGTCGTCAGGACGATCGCGTCGTCCTGGCGCGCGCGGACGAAACAGAGCCCCCGCTGCCCCTCCTGGAGGGCGCACCGCCGGGGGCAGACCGTGCACTCGACGCGGCCATCGTCGCGTCGCCGCCACCACCGGGTGGGGTGGGTCATCACTCGCCCTTGGGCGTGTCCTTGATGTTCGAGCGCAGGCAGTCGGGCTTGTTGCGGTACCGGATGCTGAAGGGCACGTAGACCATGCAGCTGGCGTCGCCGCCCTCGCCCACGCACACCTCCTGGCAGGTGGTGTACGTCTCCTTGTGGCCGGCCTCGCGAGACAGCCCGGTGCGCGTGTCCACCACCCGGTTGTAGGTGGGCGCCGGCTCACCGCGCTCGTCGGCGCTGTGCAGGGACGTGACGAGGCTGCCCGGCGCGCCCTTCGCCCAGATCCCCTTGCCGCCCTTCATGGCCGTCACCTGGGCGCGGAGCAGCCCCTGGGGCGCGGAGCCCTCCATCTCGAACGCCATGGCGTGGCCCTCGGCGATGAGGTGCTCGGCGGCGCCGGGGCAGTTGACGAGCAGGCGCCCGTAGCCATCGGCCTCCCCCGTGGTCGTGCAGTCCCACGTCTGCGAGGCGCCGAGGCGCCAGCTGGACTTCGCGATCGCGTACAGCTCCGCGGCGGTCCAGTCGCCCCAGCGGTGCACGGGGCCGTAGCTCTCCAGCGTGTTGTATCCCTGGAGGCGGACCCCCCGGCCGGAGTGGGGGCCCGACTTGAACTTGAAGCTGTCTCCGTCCGACCAGCGCACCGACATCAGCTCGCCGTTGAGGCGGATCGTCGGCCACTTCGGGTCCAGCTCGGGCGCGGGCTCCGCCGCTGGCGTGGGCTCCGGCTTGGCGGTGCCGGAGGTGTCCGACTGCTTCTTGCAGCCCGCAGGGACGAGGAGCGCGCCCACGAGGGCGGCAACGAGGACAGAGGAGGAGAGCGCGTGTGGCATCACGCGCACAGGATGCCGCAATCCGGGAGGCTGCGGGTGGGGCGGCGCCGTCGAGGGTTGGGCGTGGACACCCCATGGTTTGGGTGTCAAACTGCGGCTGGCTTCGGGCTTCGGCCCGGAGTCCGTTGCTTGGGGGGGGCCACAACGAACACGATCGTTCCACTGAGGAGAGTCTCCCCTTGGCCACCGAAGCGAAGAGCCCGAAGAAGAAGCGCGCGTTCCGCGGACGCAAGAGCAAGGTCGACGCCGTCGCCCACCGCGTCGGCGCAGAGCCGGACAGCGTCCTGGCCGCCGAGATCGGCGTCACGACCGAGAACGTGCGCACCTGGCGCAAGCGCCGCGGGATCGAAGCGTCCTGGGCCGCCGAGGATGCTCCCAAGCCAGCGAAGAAGCCGCGTACGCGCAAGAAGGGTAAGGCGAAGCGCCGCAAGTCCCGCTTGGATCCCTTCCGCAAGGAGCTGGGCACGGCGCCCGATCGCGTCATCGCCGAGCGCGCGGGGGTGACCCCCGAGAACGTCCGCGCGTACCGGAAACGGCACGGGATCCCGTCGACGTGGCGCGCCGCGGAGGCCGATGTCAGCGCCCCCGCGCCGGTGGCCAAGACGCCCAATCCGACCAAGACACCCAAGCCCCGCTCCGCGCCGAAGCGCGCCGTCGGGCGGGCCGTCGCTCCCCGGGGATGGGCCTTCCGCGTGACCGCCGACGTCGACGGCGCCGAGCGCGAGTACGTCACCTTCGGGGCCGACGTCGTCGAGGCTGCGCAGACGGCGCGCGACAAGCTCGCCCGGGGCGACTCCGGGGCGCGGATCCGCAAGATCGAAGTGGTGGGCGTCGCCCTGTAGCGCCGCGCTGGCCCCACCGGGCCAGCGGTTCCCCTGGTCAAGACGCGCGCGATGGGCTATTTCGCCCGGCGCAGGGGCCCGGTTGTTGCCAGGCTCCTGCGCAGGAGTTCGCATGCGCACGGTGACCCTTCGATCCGCAGCCCTCGCCCTGGGAGTCCTCCTCCTGGCGCCGGGCTGCAACAACACGAGCCAGCCCGTCTCGCTGCCAAACCGGGCACCGGACGTGGCCATCACCGCCCCCATCATCGACGCCGACACCGGCGAGGCGGGGCCCTTCGAGCCCACCGACGGCATCCAGTTCGAGGCCGCGGTCGACGACGCCGAAGACGACGCCACCGAGCTGGCGGTCTCCTGGTCCGCCCAACGCACCGACCTGGGCGACGTCCCGCCCATCGATCTGGGCGACAGCACCCCCGACACCACCGGGTTCGTGTCCCGGATCGTGACCGAGCTGGTGCCCGGGCGTTGGATCGTCACGATCCGCGCGACGGACAGCGACGGCGCCGTGGGCGAGGCGAGCCTGCCCCTGACCGTGTCCGAGGCCAACGTGGGGCCGTCGGTGCAGATCGCGCTGCCCGAGGGCGGCTCGGAGCACATCGAGGGCGCGGTGGTGACCTTCTCCGGGATCGTCAGTGACGACCGGCCGCCCGAGGATCTGCAGGTCGAGTGGTTCAGCTCGCTGGATGGCGTGCTGGACACCTCCCCCGCGTCCACCGCGGGGGCGCTGGCCTTCTCTCGATCCGACCTGACGCTGGGCACGCACACCGTGACCGTCACCGTCACCGACGCCGGCACCCTGAACGCGACGGACTCCGTCACCTTCAGCATCACGCCTGCGGACCTGCCGCCCACGGCGCCGAGCGTGGACGTCCAGCCGGACATCGCGTTCGCGACCGACGACCTGCAGTGCGTGATCACCGTGGGCTCCGCCGATCCCGAGGGTCTCGTGGTCACCCACAGCTACCTGTGGCTCAAGAACGGCTCGCCCACGGCGCTGACGGACAGCGTGCTGACGGCGGATCAGACGAGCGCCGGCGAGACCTGGACCTGCGAGGTCGTCGGCTCCGACGGTGCGCTCCAGAGCCCTGTGGGCAGCGACTCCGTGACCATCGGGAACAGCGAGCCGGAGATCACCTCGGTGACGCTGGGGCCCTCTCCGGCCTACGAAGACACCGTCTTGACTTGTGCCGGCGTGGGTTGGTTCGACGCGGACGGCGATCCCGAGGGCTACACGGTCGAGTGGCTCGTGGACAGCGTCGTCGTCGCCGGCGCCACCGGGCTCACCCTGGACGGCGCCGACTTCGACCGCGACCAGCAGGTGGAGTGCGTGCTCACCCCCGACGACGGCGTCAGCGCCGGCAGCCCGGTGACCTCGCCGGCGGTGCCCATCGAGAACACGGCGCCCACCGCGCCCAGCGTCACGGTGACGCCCTCCCCCGACGCCGCGGTCACCGACGACCTCGTCTGCTCCGCGACGGGCTCCACGGATCTGGATGGCGACACCGTCAGCTACACCATGCAGTGGACCCTGGACGGCATCGCCATGCCGGCCTACGACGGCCTCGCCCTCGTGCCCGCCAGCGCCACCGGCCTCGGGGACGTCTGGGTCTGCGAGGTCCAGGCGGACGACGGCACCGACACGTCGGCCTGGGTCCCGGCGAGTACCACGGTCATGCCCCTCGCCGGGGACCTCGTGTTCAGCGAGTTCATGGCCGACCCGGGCGCGGTGTCCGATGCCGCCGGGGAGTGGATCGAGCTCTACAACGCCTCCGGCTTCGACATCGACCTCGCCGGCTTCGAGCTCCACGACGACGGCACGGACAGCCACCTCATCCTCGGCTCTCTGGTGCTCCCCGCGGGCGCGCGCGTGGTCCTAGCCCGCAACACCGACGTCACCAGCAACGGCGGCGTCGTCGCGGCCTACGAGTACTCCGGCTTCACGCTCGACAACAGCGCCGACGAGCTCGTGCTCTCGTTCGGGGGCCTCGAGATCGACCGGTTCGACTACACCCTGTCCACGTGGCCGGGGATCGAGGGGCACTCCGTCAGCCTCGATCCGGCGCTCGGCCTGCCGGACGCCGTCGACAACGACCAGCCGTCCAACTGGTGCGGCGCGATGCTCCCGATCACGTCCGTGGGCAGCGACTTCGGCACCCCCGGCGGCACGAACGACACCTGCTTGTGCTTCGGCAGCGACTTCGACGGAGACGGCTACGGCACCGACCCGGCGTGCGCCTTCGGCGACTGCAACGACGCCAACCCCAACGTGAACCCGGCCGCCGTCGACATCTGCGAGAACAACATCGACGAGGACTGCGACAACAGCGACGCGCTGTGCTCCTGCGCGTCCACGGACCTGGACAACGATGGCTACGGCACCGGCGCCGCCTGCAACCCCGTCGACTGCGACGACACCGACTCCACCGTGAACCCCGGGGCCACCGAGCTCTGCAACGGCCAGGACGACGACTGCGACAGCACCGTGGACGAAGGCTGGGACAACGACGGCGACGGCTGGACCACCTGCAACGGCGACTGCAACGACGGCGCGGGCAGCGTCTTCCCCGGCGCGAGCGAGATCTGCGACGGCGTCGACAACAACTGCAACTCCACCGTGGACGAGGGCTGGGACAACGACGGGGACAACTGGACGTCCTGCGGCGGCGACTGCAACGACTCCGACAACACCGTGTTCCCCGGCGCCATCGACATCTGCGACGGGGTGAACCAGGACTGCGACGGGAGCGTGGACGAGGACGCCACCGGGGACGTGTTCGAGCCCAACGGCACGAGCGCCCAGGCCTACTTCATTGGCGGCGACGACCTGATCGTCGATCTGTGGGCGACCTTCCACGCCACCAGCGACGGCGACGACTGGTATTGGATCAGCACCATCGACGACACCGACATCATCTGTGACCTCTTCTACATCTCGGTCACGATGGACTCGATCCCGTCGGGCACCGACTACGACATCTACCTGTACAACAGCGGGCTGGGGCTCCTGGCGAGCTCGATCAACACCGGAAGCGCCAACGAATCGCTGTACTGGGAGGCGGGCTGCGGCTCCTGGGGCGACGACGGAGGCACCTACTACGTGCGCGTGGACCGCTGGTCCGGCTACTCCTGCGGCGACACCTACCACCTGCAGGTCACGAACCAGTACTGACCCCGACCCCGGTTCCCCGGTTGCTCGCGGCAAGGGCCCCCACTACCCTTGCGCACCTATCCGGGAGAGCCAGAAAATGCGGATCGGAGTCCCCCGAGAATCTGCCCACGGAGAACGGCGCGTCGCGCTGATCCCCGAGTCGGTCAGCAAGCTCGCCAAGCGCGGCCACGAGGTGGTCGTGGAGAGCGGCGCCGGAGTGGGCGCCGGCGTCACGGACGCAGCCTTCGAGGAGGCCGGCGCGACGATCGTCGATCGCGCCACGGCCTGGGCCGCGGACGTCGTCGTGCAGATCGACCCGCCGCCCGCCGAGGCGGCCACGGGTCTGAAGGAGGGCGGGCGCCTCATCAGCCTCCTCTGGCGTCACGCCATCGACGACCTGATGCCGGTCCTGCGGGAGCGCAAGGCCACGGCCATCGGCCTCGAGCGCATCCCGCGCACCACCATCGCCCAGAAGATGGACGTCCTCAGCTCCATGGCGAACATCGCCGGCTACCGCGCCGTCATCGAGGCGGCCAACGCCCACGGGCGGTTCCTGGGCCTGCAGATGACCGCGGCCGGCAAGAAGCCCCCCGCCAAGGTGCTCATCATCGGCGCCGGTGTTGCCGGCCTCGCTGCGCTGGGTGCGGCCAGGGCCCTGGGCGCGGACGTCCGGGCCTTCGACACCCGCGAAGCGGTGAAGGACGAAGTGCAGAGCCTCGGCGGCACGTTCCTGGTGCTCGACTTCGAGGAGTCGGGCGAGGGCGGCGGCGGCTACGCCAAGGTCATGTCCAAGGAGTTCATCGAAGCAGAGATGGCGCTCTTCCGAGAGCAGGCGAAGGAGGTGGACATCGTCATCACCACCGCGCTCATCCCCGGCAAGAAGGCGCCCCTGCTGTGGGACGCCGGCATGGTCGAGTCCATGAAGCCCGGCTCGGTGGTGGTGGACCTCGCGGCTGGCCACGGCGGCAACTGCGAGCTGTCCCAGCCGGGCGTGCGCGTCGACCACAATGGCGTCGCCATCCTCGGCTACACGGATCTCGCCAGCCGGATGGCGGCCGACTCCTCGAAGTTCTTCGGCAACAACATCGTGCACCTCCTCCGCCACATGGAGGACGAGGACGGCAACGTCGAGTGGGTCGCGACCGAGAAGACGGTCGGCCCCGCCTACGTCCTCTTCGAAGGCGAAGACCCGCCGGAGATCGAGGCCCCCGAGCCGACGCCGATGAAGGCCGCCGCCCCGGCGCCCCCGCCGGTCAAGGTCGAGGCCGCCGAGGTCCCCGCGAAGCAGTCGAGCTCGCTCACCCGGGGGCTGCTCAGTGTGGTCGCCGCGGCGGGCCTCATGGGGCTCGGCCTGACCGCTCCCACCGAGCTGCTGCAGCACCTCACGGTGTTCGTCCTGGCCTGCTTCGTGGGCTGGCAGGTCATCTGGAACGTGACGGCCGCGCTGCACACGCCGCTCATGGCGGTGACGAACGCGATCAGCGGCATCATCATCGTCGGCGGCATGCTCCAGGCCGGCAGCGGTGAGGCCAACTGGGCCGCCATCCTCGGTGTCATCGCCATCCTCTTCGCGGCCATCAACGTGGTCGGCGGCTTCCTGGTCACACACCGGATGCTCAAGATGTTCCAGAAGGGCGGGAAGTAGCCATGCCCGCGTCCATGTTGACGGTCGTCTACCTCGTCGCCGGGGTCCTCTTCATCCTCAGCCTCGGCGGGCTCAGCACCCAGGAGACCGCCCGCAAGGGCAACGTCTACGGGATCCTGGGCATGACCCTGGCGGTGCTCGCCACCGCGCTCGATGAGCGGATCGCCCTGAACGCCAAGCTGCTCGGCGGGGTCGTGATCGGCGGCGCCATCGGCGCCTGGCTCGCGGCCCGGGTCGTCATGACCGCGATGCCGCAGCTCGTGGCCCTGCTCCACAGCTTCGTGGGGCTCGCCGCCGTCCTGGTCGGCATCTCCACGCACCTCGATCCCGCGGTGGCCGTCAGCGAAGGAGGGCACCTGGTGCACTCCATCGAGGTCTGGCTCGACGTGGGCATCGGCGCCATCACGTTCACCGGGTCCGTCGTGGCCTGGGCGAAGCTCGACGGCCGGCTGTCCGGCTCGCCGCTCCTGCTGCCCGCGCGCCACGCCCTGAACGGCGGCGCGGCCCTCTTCGTGATCCTCGCGGCGGTGCCCTACGCGTCCGCGGCGCACGACGGCGGCGGCCTCATGCTGCTCCTGCTCATGGCGGTGATCTGCGGGGCGCTGGGCTGGCACCTGGTGATGGCCATCGGCGGCGCGGACATGCCCGTGGTGGTGTCGCTCCTGAACAGCTACTCCGGCTGGACCGCGGCGGCGGCGGGCTTCATGCTCAGCAACGACGCGCTCATCGTCACGGGCGCCCTGGTGGGCAGCTCCGGCGCCATCCTGAGCTACATCATGTGCAAGGCCATGAACCGGTCCATCTGGAACGTGGTGTTCGGCGGCTTCGGGACCGCGGACAATGCGCCCGCCCCCACGGGCGAAAAGGTCGACCTGAAGAAGCTCGTCACCGAGACCAGCGCGGACGAGCTCGCCGACTCGCTGGGCGACGCCAACAGCGTCGTCATCGTGCCCGGCTACGGCATGGCGGTGGCCCGGGCGCAGCACATGGTCGAGGAGCTGACCAGCATCCTGCGGGGACGCGGGGTCGAGGTCCGCTACGCCATCCACCCCGTGGCCGGACGCCTGCCCGGCCACATGAACGTGCTCCTGGCGGAGGCGGGCGTGCCCTACGACATCGTCCTCGAGATGGACGAGATCAACGAGGACATGCCCGACACGGACGTGGTCCTGGTGGTGGGCGCGAACGACGTGGTGAACCCGTCGGCCCAGACGGACACGACGTCGCCCATCTACGGCATGCCGGTCCTCGAGGCCTGGAAGGCCAGCCAGGTGGTGGTGTTCAAGCGCGGGCTCGGGACGGGCTACGCCGGCGTCGCCAACCCGCTGTTCTTCAACACCAACACGAACATGTTGTTCGGGGACGCGAAGGACTCGGTGGGCAAGCTCGTCGCCGCCCTGCGGTAGACACTGAGGTCGTCGGGGCGAGACTGCTCGCCTGCGGGTAGTGGGCGGCTTCAGCCCTCCTCACGACGGCGCCCTGCGGGGCGCCCCCAGGGTGTCGGCGCCGCAGCCGCCAAATCCGCACGGATCCGCACGTTGGAAGCCTCACCGGCATCTGGGCAGCGGACCGCACCCATTTGTCGTCTGCGTCCCCGACGGGGGCGCCCCTCCGGTTGCAGCCGAGACACACGGCGACCTGTTGGTTTCGCTCGCAAGCTCGCGACCGCTGCGCGGGCCGGGGGTGCCCGCCTCGAGGTCTGCGGGGCCGGGGGTGCCCACCTGTCTGCGCGGGTGGGAGTAGGCGGAACGCTGAGGCGACCACAAACGGCCCGCGCAGCGGTCGACTGCGAAGCAGGCGAAACCAGTGGGTGGTTGGTTCGGACCAGAAGCGAAGCGCAGCCGCGCCGGCGACGCAGACGACGGATTCGTGCGGTCAGTTGCCCTTCACGCCGCGCACCCCGATCGCGCTGAGCCGTGCGAATCCGGCGGCTGCGGCGCCGGCGTCTTGCGGCGGAGCGCAGCGACTACGCCACGCAAAGAGAACCATGCCTCCCGGGTCTCGCGACGGAGCCCGGCGGCCACGCCCCGCGCGGGCATCAGTTGCCGAAGTTGATCGCCGATCCGCTGTCGTTGTCGGCCGGCGGCGGCGGGTCGCGCATCAGCACGATGCCGATCCCGAAGAACAGCCCGATCGCGGCGCCCACCGCGAGGCCCTGACCGCCCTTCCAGACGCCGCCGAGGCCGCCCAGCACCACCATGAGCACGAGGGACGGGATCACCGTCTTCGCGATCTGCGTGTTCCGGTCCACCGGAGGCGCGATCTCCTCGCCGTCCCCCTGGAGGGCCTGGCCGAGGTGGCAGTTCTTGTACTTCTTCCCGCTTCCGCAGGGGCAGGGCTCGTTCCGACCGATCTTCGCCATGCGGGGAGCATGGCAGGGGGTCCGGGCCCCGTCCAGCCCGCCTCCTGCGGCCCTCGATGAGGCATGGCACCATGCGGCCCGCAACGCGCGGCCGCGTGCCGAGACTGGAACCCCCGATGGCGCTGACCGGAGCCGAATACCTCGAGTCGCTGCGTGACGGGCGCGAGGTCTGGATCCGCGGCGAGCGGGTCGAGTCGGTGCCGGATCACCCCGCGTTCGCAAACGCCGCGCGCTTCTTCGCGTCCCTGTACGACAGCCTGCACGCCCCGGACGCCCCGAAGGGCCTGACGTTCACCACTGAGCGTGGGGCCCTCTCGCACCGGGCCTTCAAGATCGCGCGCACCCGCCGGCACCTCCAGGAGCGCGCCGACAGCATGCGCATCTGGGCACGCCGCCACTACGGCTTCATGGGCCGCACGCCCGAGTACAAGAGCGGCCTCGCCATCTCCCTGGGCGCCTGGCCCGAGTTCTTCGCGCCCTACGAGGCCAACTGCCTGCGGTGGTACGAGAAGCTCGCCGACAACGTGCTCTTCATGAACCACGTCGGCGTGAACCCGATGGTGGACCGGAGCAAGCAGCCCCACGAGCTGCCGGACGTCAACGTCCGCGTCGTGAAGGAGCGGGACGACGGGTTCGTGGTACGCGGCGCCAAGATGGTCGGCACGGCGGCGGTGTTCACCCATTGCAACCTGGTCTTCTCCTTCGCGCCGATCCCTCTGACGGAGGAGGACTCGGAGCACGCCCTGGTCTTCGTCGTCCCCACCGGCGCGCCGGGCCTCAAGCTCCTGTCCCGCCCGAGCTACGAGCTCGCGAGCCGGCAGCGCGCGCCGTTCGACTATCCCCTCTCCTCCCGCTTCGACGAGAACGACGCCACGCTCGTCTTCGACGACGTGTTCATCCCCTGGGAGGACTGCTTCGTCTACCGGGACGCGGAGAAGGCCAACCAGTTCTTCCCCATGGCCCAGGTCACCCAGAACCTGATGCTGCACGGCGGCGTGCGCTTCGCCACGAAGCTCCAGTTCCTGGCGGGCCTCTTGATCCGCCTCGCCCAGCAGAACGGGACCATTGGCCTGCGCGGGGTGCGCGTGCGGATCGGCGAGGTGATCGCCTGGCACCAGGCGTTCGAGTCGCTGGTGCGGGACGCCTGCGCCCACCCGGACCCGGGCCCCAACGGCACGGTGGCGCCGTCCCACCGCGCGATCTTCGCGCTCCGGGCCTTGGCCCCGATGGTCTACCCGAAGGTCCGCCAGCTCATCGAAGAAGTGGGCGGCGGCGGCTTCATCCAGCTGCCCAGCGGGGTCGAAGACCTCCGCAACGACGAGCTCCGGCCCTTCATCGACCGCTACTACCGCGGCACCGGCGTGGACGCGGAGGAGCGCATCAAGCTCTGGAAGCTCGCCTGGGACGCCATCGGCAGCGAGTTCGGCGCCCGCCAGGAGCTCTTCGAGCGGCACTACGCCGGCAACGTCGACAACGTGCGCCTCGAGACGCTCTTCCTCGCCGAGAACAACGGCGATCTGGACGCCTACGGCGCCTTCGTCCAGGAGTGCATGGACGGCTACGACCTGGACGGCTGGACGTAGTCCCTACTCCTGGAAGTCCCGCTTCCAGACGTCGTAGGGCATGCAGTGGGTGATCTCCCGGCTGTCCTCCTTGCTGATCGTGATGCCGCGCTCCGCCGCCGCGGCCGCGTACCACTTCGCGAGGCAGTTGCGGCAGAAGCCCGCGAGCTCCATCAGCTGGATGTTCTGCACGTCGCGTCGGCTGTCGAGGTGGGCGATCAGTCCGCGGAAGGCCGCAGCCTCCAGCTCGATCCGGGTGGCGTCGTCGATCTCGGGCAGGGCCATGGGGTCACTCCTCCCCCGCCGCGCGTCGTCCGGCGAGGGCCGGGATCGCGTCGCGCTTGGCGGGGAGCAGGTCATCGGTGAGCACGCGGTCGGGCCGCGCAAACGGTCGGTCGCAGACGACCATCCCGTCGGGGGTGGCGAAGGCGTCCAGGGAGATGTCGTGGTCGGTCATGGGCACGTGCCCGTCCGGCAGGATCTGGCAGCCGTGCACGGTGGTGACGATGGGGGTGTCTGCGTCCACGAGCCCCTGCTCGGCGAGCAGCGCGAACTCGATGTCGCTGTATCCCCCGCCCTTGCCGAGCCGCGCGCCCTGGCGCGTGACGCCGACGCAGCCCGTCACGATGAGGTCCAACGGCCGCATCTGGTCCACGGTCACGGGCCGGCCGAGCGCGAAGGCGCCCTTGATGGAGCTCGCCGTCCAGAGCTGGCTCGGCTCCAGCGCAGCGGGATCGAGCTCGAGGAACGGCGCCTCCTCGGCCAGCTTCGGCGCCGGCACATAGAGGAGCTTGCCGGCCTTCAGCGCCGCGTGGCGCACCGGCCGCTGGGGCGAGTCCGGGTTGCACTTCAGCACCGCCGCCTTGGCGAACAGCGGATCGGCGGCGAGCACCTGCGCGGCTGCCTCGGCGCCCACGAAGTTCGGGATCCGCCCCTCCACGCCCGGGAACCGCGCCGCGCCCGCGTCCCGGATCGCCTGCCAGCACCGCTTGCGCAGCTCGGTCTTGGTCCGTTCGACGGGCAGGGAGTCGTTCATCGCGCGCACCATAGGCGCCGACCACGGATCGACGGGATGCGATCGCCCGGTCCTTGCGGATCTCGTGATCCACGCTCCCAGAACGACGAAGGCCCGCGACGCGCGTCGCGGGCCTTCGTCCGTTTGCTGTCCGGCTCAGTGCTCGCCGTGGAACTGCTCGGCCTCGGTGCTCTCGTGCATGGCCGACGTGCTGCCCTCACCGCCGGTGATGACGTTGCGGACCTCGTCGAAGTAGCCCGTGCCGACCTCGCGCTGGTGGCGCACGGCGGTGAAGCCCTCGGTGGCGAACTCGCGCTCCTGCATGCGGCTGTAGGCGGCCATGCCCTCGTCGCGGTACGCGTTGGCGAGCTCGAACATCGACAGGTTCAGGGCGTGGAAGCCGGCCAGCGTCACGAACTGGAAGGCGTAGCCCATCTTGCCGAGCTCCTGCTGGAACTTCGCGATGGTGGCGTCGTCCAGGTTCCGCTTCCAGTTGAAGGACGGCGAGCAGTTGTAGGCCAGCATCTTCCCGGGGAACTTCGCGTGGATGGCGTCGGCGAAGCGCTTCGCCTCCTCCAGGTCCGGCTTGCCCGTCTCGCACCAGATGAGGTCGGCGTACGGCGCGTAGGCCAGGCCACGGGCGATGGCCATGTCCAGGCCGCCGGTGATGCGGAAGAACCCCTCCGGCGTGCGCTCCCGGGAGGTGATGAACGGCTCGTCGAGCGGGTCGATGTCGTTCGTCATCAGCTTCGCGGAGTTGGCGTCCGTGCGGGCGATGAGGATGGTCGGCACGCCCATGACGTCGGCGGCGAGCCGCGCCGAGGTCAGCGTCTTGATGAACTGCGACGTGGGCACCAGCACCTTGCCGCCGAGGTGGCCGCACTTCTTCTCGGAGCTGAGCTGGTCCTCGAAGTGCACCGCCGCGGCGCCAGCCTCGATCATCTGCTTCATCAGCTCGAAGGCGTTCAGGGGGCCGCCGAAGCCAGCCTCCGCGTCCGCCACGATGGGCGCGAACCAGTTGCGCTCGACGTTGCCCTCGGCGTGCTCGATCTGGTCGGCCCGCTGCAGCGCCTGGTTGATGCGCTTGACCACCATGGGCACCGAGTTGGCCGGGTAGAGCGACTGGTCGGGGTACATGTGGCCCGAGAGGTTCGCGTCCGCGGCGACCTGCCAGCCGGACAGGTAGATGGCCTGCAGGCCCGCGCGCACCTGCTGCACCGCCTGGTTGCCCGTGAGCGCGCCCAGGGCGTTGACGTAGGACTGCTCGTTCATGAGCTTCCACAGGCGCTGGGCGCCTAGGGTCGCCAGGGTGTGCTCGATGCGCACGGAGCCGCGCAGCTTCAGCACGTCCTTGTACGTGTAGTTCCGCACGATGCCGGCCCAGCGGGCGCCGGTGTACGGGAACTTGCTGTCGACGGAGTCGAGCTCGACGACGCCGTCGGGGGTGGTGGTCTCGTTCAGGAGTTCGGGGCTGGTCTCGAGGGGCATCAGTGGGTCCTCTCAGAAGAAGAAGTGGGGACAGTCGAAGGAGTCGAGAGCGTGGGAGTTCGTCAGAACTCCCCAAGGAACCGCGAGCTTGCTCGGGTTCCCCGTTACCAGTCGATCGGCGGGCGGCGGACTGCGGAGCTGCGGGGCGTGTCGAGGCGGCGGTCGGCGGAGCGCTGCTCGAGCTTCCGCTCCTCCTCGGTCGGCATCGACAGCCGGTAGCAGGGGGAGATGACGTAGCTGGGGTTCGTGTTCTTCTCAGCGTTCTTCAGCATCGGAACCTCCGTTCAGCTCGCCGTGGCGAGCAGGTCGTACGCGGGCAGGGTCAGAAAGTCGGCGAGGTGGGGATCGAGCACCAGTGCGGTGAACAGGTCCTTGGCCTCGGAGAAGCGGCCGGAGTTGAAGCGCTCGGTGCCCACGGTCTGGGCGATGACGTCGAGCTCTTCACCCAGCACCGCGCGGAACAGCTGCGGAGTGACGGTCCGGCCATCGTCGAGCTGCGCGCCGTGCTTGACCCACTGCCAGAGCTGGGTCCGGGAGATCTCGGCGGTGGCCGCGTCCTCCATGAGGTTGTAGAGCGGCACGCATCCGTTCCCACGGAGCCAGGCCTCCAGGTAGAGGAGCCCGACGTTCACGTTCTGGCGGAGCCCCGCCTCGGTGCGCGGCCCGGTGGGCAGCTCCAGGAGCACCGCCTCCAGGGCGTCCATGTCGACCGGATCGAGCGCCTTGTCGATCTGGTTCGGGGCGGGCATGCCGGCGTCGAAGATGTCCTTCGCGATGGCCACGAGGCCGGGGTGCGCGACCCAGGTGCCGTCGTGCCCGTCGGCGACCTCCCGCTCCTTGTCGGCCCGCACCTTGTTCAGCGCCGCGGCGTTGGCCTCGGGGTCGTTCTTGATGGGGATCTGCGCGGCCATCCCGCCCATGGCGTGCACGCCGCGGCGGTGGCAGGTGCGGATCACGTGCTGGCTGTAGGCCTGCATGAGCGGCTGGCCCATGCCGATGGCGGCGCGGTCGGGCAGCACGAACGCCGGGTCGTGCCCGAGCGTCTTGATGACCGAGAAGATGTAGTCCCAGCGGCCGCAGTTGAGGCCGGCGCTGTGCTGGCGCAGGGCGTACAGGATCTCGTCCATGTGGAGCGCGCCGGGCAGCGTCTCGATGAGCACGGTCGCCTTGATGGTGCCGACGGGGATCCCGAGCGCCTGCTGGGCGAAGACGAAGACGTCGTTCCAGAGCTCCGCCTCGCGCCAGTGCTCGAGCTTCGGGAGATAGAAGTACGGCCCGGACCCGTTGGCGATGAGCTGCCGGGCGTTGTGGAAGAAGAACAGCCCGAAGTCCACCAGCGACGCTGAAACCGGCGCGCCGCCGAGCAGGATGTGCCGCTCGGGCAGATGCCAGCCGCGCGGCCGCACCATCAGGGTCGCGATCTGCTCGCCCAGGGCGTAGCGCTTGCCGGTGGTGGGGTGGGTGAAGTCGATCGTGCGGAGGATGGCGTCCCGCAGGTTGATCTGACCGTCCAGGACGTTGGACCACGTGGGCGCGTTGCTGTCCTCGAAGTCCGCCATGAAGACGTTCGCGCCCGAGTTCAGCGCGTTGATGATCATCTTGCGGTCGACCGGCCCCGTGATCTCGACGCGGCGGTCGAGCAGGTCGGCGGGCAGCGGGGCCACCGTCCACTCCGCGTCGCGGATGGCCTGGGTGGCGGGGTCGAAGCCGGGCTTGGCGCCGGCCTGGAACCGGGCGTGGGCCTCCTGGCGATCGGTCAGCAGCTGCAGCCGCCGGGGGCCGAAGTTCCGACACAGGTCCGCCAGGAAGGCGAGCGCGTCGGCGGTGAGGATCGCGTCGTAGCCGGGGCCGAGGGGCCCGACCACCGTCAGGGAGTCGGCGGTGCGGTCGGGCGCGGCCTGCGTGCGTGCGGTGGGCTCCATCGTGCCTCCGCGCCGCTCTGTGGGGAGGTGGCCCGAGGGGGCGTCACCAGCGGCGTGGGGACACGATGGGATCCTTTCGTCCGCCGACCAATACGTCGTAAACCTGTGGATTGTTTACCTGCAAATCGGCGTGCGAGTAAAGATTGCTACACTCTGTCAAACGTGACGATCGCCGTGGACAGGCCCGCTGAGGCCACCCCATGTTGATCGCCCTGCGCGAGGACGACCGCCATGAGTGACGGCCCCCGACTCGGGACGAAGGTCCGGGCGCTGCGCCGCCGCGAGGAGCTCACCCAGAAGGAGCTCGCCGCGCGCCTGGAGATCAGCCCCTCCTACCTCAACCTCATCGAGCACAACCATCGCCCCCTGACGGCGCCGCTGCTCATCAAGCTCGCCCAGCTGTTCCAGATCGACATCACGACCTTCGCCACGGACGACGACCGGCGGCTCGTGGAGGATCTGATCGAGGTGTTCGGGGACCCTGTCTTCGACGACCCGGACTTCACCACGAAGGACCTGGGCGAGTTCGCGGGGACGCACCCGGACATGGCGCGGGCGGTGGTGAAGCTCTACGGCACCTGGCTGCGCGGCCGCGGCGGCGGCGAAAGCCCCGATGACAGCCAGGCCGGCGACGACGACCCCCGCGGGTTCACCATGGGGCGCCTGCCGTCGGAGGAGGTCAGCGACCTCATCCAGGACCGCATGAACTACTTCCCGGACCTGGAGGCGGCGGCCGAGCGGCTCTGGGGGGACGGGCGGCTTGACTCGACGGACCTGTACGGGAGCCTCGTGGCCTGGCTCGAGGACGCGCACAAGGTCCAGGTGGAGGTGCGGCCGGTCGGGTCCATGCACGGCGCCGTCCGCCGCTTCGATCCGCGACGCCGCACGCTGCACCTCTCCCGCGTGCTGGCGCCGCGCTCCATGAACTTCCAGCTCGCGCACCAGGTGGGCCTCCTCGGCTGCGCCGACATCCTCGAGCGGCTCAGCAAGAACCAGATCCTGTCGAGCGCGGGCAGCCGGGAGCTGGCGCGCGTCGCCCTGGCGAACTACTTCGCGGGCGCCGTGTTGATGCCCTACCAGGAGTTCAAGGACCACGCCGAGGCGACCCGCTGGGACGTGGAGCTGCTGGGTCACCACTTCCGCACCAGCTTCGAGCAGGTGTGCCACCGCATGACCACGCTGCGGCGGCCCGGACAGGAGGGGCTCCCCTGGCACCTGGTGCGGGTCGACATCGCCGGCAACATCAGCAAGCACTTCAGCGCCACGGGGATCCGCTTCCCGCGCTTCGGCGCCGGCTGCCCCCTCTGGAACGTCTACCGCGCCTTCCAGCACCCGGACCGGATCCGCGTCCAGCTCTCCCAGATGCCCGACGGCAACGAGTTCTTCTGCATCGCGCGCACGATCCGGCGCGGCGAGGGCGGCTTCAAGGCCGCGCACACGGTGCACGCCATCGGCATGGGCGTGGCGCTGGAGCACGCCGATCAGCTCGTCTACAGCGAAGGCGTCGACCTCGCCCACCCCGCCCGCATCGTGCCCATCGGGGTCACCTGTCGCCTGTGCCCGCGGGAGCTGTGCGAGCAGCGCGCGTTCCCCCAGACGGGCACGCCGCTGAAGGTGGATCCGAACGTGCGCGGCCGATCGCCCTTCGTCGGGCCCCGGAGGTAGCCTGGAGCAATGGACGACGACCCGCTCCACCTGGTTCGCAACGAACCCGACCGCCTCCGACGCGGGCTGTTGCTGGTCGCCTTGCTGGGCGAGGCCATCCAGGAGGACCCCATCGTTGTCGGGGGCTTCGCGGTCGAGGCCTGGACCGATGGCGGGTACACCACCGCGGACATCGACCTGATCTGCCGGCGGAGGGATGCCGCCCTGGCCTGGCTCGAGAGCGTCGGCTTCGAACGCAGGAACCGACACATGGTGCATGGGTCCCTGGGGCTCGCGGTCGAGATCCCCGGCACAGTGCTCGACGAGGGCCGGGGGGCGTATGACCGCCTGGTCCAGTGGGAGATCGATGGGCGGCGGGCGACGCTGCTGTCCGTTGAGGACACGATCGTCGATCGACTTGCGGCGATGGTCCACGGGCACGCGGACGGCGAGTGGGAGAACGCGCTGCGCCTGCTGGCGGCCTGGGCGGGCCGGCTCGATGAGTCGGTGCTCTAGGCGCGGGCGGAGGCCGAACACGTGTCCGAGGCCCTTGCGCGCGCCCGGCGCTGGCTCCAGGTTCACCTGGAGGACGATTGATGGATCGGATCTACGACTTCGACGCCGAGCGCCCAAGGCTCCGTCGCATCGCGGTGGCGGTCACCGCCGCGCTCGGCGACCGTCGTCGGGGCACGAAGGAGCGCACAGACAGTCGCATCGAGGCACTTGTCCGGCTCGATCGTGAGCGGATCCAGCGCAAGATCGCAGAGGGTGTCCTCGTCCTCGAGCCAGGACTGGTCATCGTCCGATGAGACAGCCGACTACGGCACGAGCTCGCCGTGCAGGCCCAGGTCGAGGCCGTCGCGCTCGATCTCTTCGCTCACGCGCAGCCCCATCGTGACGTCGAGGATCTTGAGCAGCACGAAGCTGACGATCCCCGCGTACAGAAGCGTGGCGATGACGCCCCAGGTCTGCGTCCAGATCTGGCCGACGTTGCCCTCCAGGGCTCCGGCCGTCCCGCCGATGGCCTCGCTCGCGAACACACCCGTCAGGATCGCGCCGACCAGGCCGCCGACGCCGTGCACGCCGAAGCAGTCGAGGCTGTCGTCGTACTTGAAGGTGTGCTTGAGCCAGGTGGCGCCCCAGTAGCAGACGACGCCGCCGATGAGCCCCATGGCGAGGGCGCCGCCCGGGGTGATGAACCCGGCCGCGGGCGTCACCACGACGAGGCCGCCCACCGCGCCGGTGACGATGCCGAGCACCGACGGGCGCTTCGTCTTGAACCACTCCACCGCCATCCAGGACAGGCCCGCCGCCGCGGCGCCGATGTGGGTGACGGCCACCGCCATGGCCGCCGAGCCGTTGGCCCCGAGGGCCGAGCCGCCGTTGAATCCGAACCAGCCGACCCAGAGCAGGGAGGCGCCGATGACCGTCAAGACGAGGTTGTGGGGCGCGAAGTTGCTGCGGCCCAGGCCCTGCCGCGGCCCGACCACGATGGCCGCGACGAGCCCCGCGATCCCGGCGTTCACGTGCACCACGGTGCCGCCCGCGAAGTCGAGCACGCCGTCGCCGCCCAGGAAGCCGCCCGGGCCCCAGACCCAGTGGCACACCGGCGCGTAGACCAGCACGATCCACAGCGCGGAGAAGACGATCATCGTGCTGAACTTCATCCGGTCCGCGAACGCGCCCGTGATGAGCGCGGGCGTGATGACCGCGAACGTCAGCTGGAACGTCATGAAGAGCGACTCGGGGATCGTCCCGTTGAGGGAATCGACGCCCATGCCGGCGAGGAAGGCGCGGTCGAACCCGCCGATGAACGCGTTGTTCTCGGTGAAGGCCAGCGAGTAGCCGATCACCATCCACACGACCGTGGCCACGCAGCAGATGGTGAAGCTCTGCATGAGGGTGCTGAGGACGTTCTTCTTGCGGACCATGCCGCCGTAGAACAGGGCGAGTCCCGGCAGGGTCATCAGCAGGACGAGGGCGGTCGCGGTCAGGATCCAGGCGGTGTCCGCCCCACTCAAGGTGTCCATGTGGCCTCCCGTGGTGGACGCGCCGTGCAGCGTCGCCCCCACGGGGATGCAGGCGTTACAAGATCGGGGCCAACCCCGCAGGACGCGGAGGATCGGTGCACAGCGTGCGTTTGTGGACCTCCGCTGCGCGTTCGGAGCTCAGCCGTACTGCCCGGTGCGCGAGCAACCTGCCCGATCCTGAGGCAGCCGGCCCGTCAGTCTCCGCGGACGGCTCGACGCACGTAGTCGGCCTCCGTGAGGATGCCGACGAGGACCCCGTCCGCGTCGACCACGGGCAGGCAGGACCGCTTGCTCCGCAGGATCTGCCGCGCCGCGTCCACCGCCGTGTCGCTCGGCTGGACGGTGTCCACCTCTTCGCGCATCACGGACGCGATGGGCGCCGCGCGCCAGGACTCGGGGTTGCCGTCGGTGCTGAGCTTCCAGGCGACGCGCAGCAGGTCGCGCTGCGAGACGAGCCCCAGGAGCCGCCGGTCTGCGTCGGCGATCGGCACGTGGCGGATCCGCCGCGTCTCCATGAGGACGGCCGCCTCGTTCACCGTGTCCGTCGGGCCCACCACGAGGGGGTCGGGAGTCATCAGGTCCTTCACCAGGTCCATCGAACAGCGCTCCGGGTTTGCACCCTGGGGGTGCGCCTTGGATCCTACCAGCCTGCCCGTGCCCGAACCTGCGCCCCGCTCCCGCCACGCTGTCGCCCTCGCCCTCGTCGGCGCGGTCGTGTGCATCTCGTTCGCCGCCATCTTCTTCCGCAAGGCGCTGCCCACGAACCCCGTGGTGGCCGCCGGCCTCCGCCTCGTCATCGCCGCAGCGCTGCTCGCCCCCGCGGGCATCCGCTCCATCCGGGCCGGGCGCGCCGATCGACGCGTGATCACCGCCGGCGCCCTGGGGGGCCTGGCGTACGGCGTGCACTTCGGGGCGTGGGTGAGCTCGCTGGCCCTGACCTCCATTGCGGCCTCGGTCACGATCGTCACCTCCACCCCGCTGCTGCTCGCAGTCGCCGCGCTCGTCACCGGCCGCGACCGCCCCGAGCCGCGCCTGTGGGCCGCCATCGCGCTGGGCGCCACGGGGTTGCTGGTGATCAGCGGCAACGATCTGGGGCTCTCGTCGGACGCGCTCCTCGGCGACGCGCTGGCGTTCGTGGGCGCGGCGGCCATGGCGGCCTACCTGCTCGTGGCCCGCCGCCTCGGGAGCGCCCTCGACATCTGGGCGTTCTCGTTCATGGCCACGCTGGTCGGTGGGGTCGCGCTGCTGCTCGGCGCCCTGCTCGCGGGCATCCCCATCGAGGCGTCGAGCCGCGCCGCGCTGGGCTGGATCGTCCTGTCCGCCCTGGTTCCCCAGCTCATCGGGCACAACCTGCTGACCTGGGCGCTGCGCCACGCGAAGCCGACGCTCGTGGGCATGGCGACGGTCGGCGAGCCGGTGGGGTCCACGATCCTGGGTTGGTGGCTGCTGTCGGAGGCGGTCTCGCCGCAGGTGGCGCTGGGCTGCGCGATCACTCTGACGGGGGTGCTGCTGGCGATGCGCCCCGCGTCTCGGCCTCCTCCGGACTGACCGCCGGGGAGGGCTCGGCGTCCGGTACAGGCTTCGGGACCGGCGGCGCGTTCAGCTCGCCCCGCAGGCGCTGGGCGACCAGGTCCAGCGCGCCCTCGGAGCCCCGCCGCAGCGTCACCCTCACGCTGCTCGTCCAGCGGTCTCCCTGCCAACGCCAGGTGACCTCGTCCCGCCCGGGGCCGTGGAAGCCGCTCATCGCCCCGACGCCTTCGAAGCCACCGCCCCCGTCGATCGACACGGACAGGGCCTCGGGATGCGGGTAGCGCGTCACGACCTCCGCCGTCTGCACCCGCGCCGGCGCATCCAGGGTGAAGTCGAGCGTGCCGAGCGCGGGCTTGTCGGCTGTCCAGTCCCCCGCCGGAGCGCGCACGCCGATGGTCTCCAACGGGCTGCCCTGCACCGCCACGCCGCGCATGAGCTTCGCGCCCACCGAGTCCGCCTTCAGGTGGTGCGGAAGATCGAAGGCCACGACCTCGGACGCCCGCCGCTCGGCGGCCTCCATCTGGCGTAGGAGCCGCACCGGATCGGGGAGCATGCCCGGCCCGAACACCTCCACGTCCGCCACCAGCCGCGCCCCCACCCGCTCGGCGCACCCCGCCGCGGCGGTGTAGACCCCATCGAGCTGCGTGACGTCCACGTGGCCCGTGCCCACGCCGTCCATCACCACGAGGACGTCGGGCCGCACAGCCTCCAGCCACCGACACCAGCCCCGGGCGGGGATCTCCTCGCCGACCCGGCCGCCCGGCCCGAGCACCACGGCCACCGGCTGCCCGGGGACCAGCGCGCGCAGGCGGCGCATGTGGGTCTTGCTGATGGACGCCAGGCGCCGCAGCCGGCCCGGCCCGGGCTCGGCCGACCAGACCACCTCGGGGGTCCAGTACCAGCCCGCCAGCGCCGGGTGGGTTCCGTAGCGGGCGGCGGCCTCCTCGGCGATCAGGAGGGCGCGATCCCCGGCGTCCTTCCACACCCGGAGCGGGACCTCGTCCTTGCTCCACAGCCGCGGATCCTCCCGGGTCCCGAGCCACACGGTGAGCCCGGCGGCGTGGGCGTCGTCGAGCAGCCCGCGCACCGGGTCGACCCGCTCGGGCCACGGATCCAGCAGCGAGAAGTCTCCGTGGGCCAGGTACTGGAGCCAGATGGTGCGGGCGCCCGCCTCGGCCATGCGCGCGAAGTCCCGCTGGCGCCGCGCGGGGTCGGCGAATCCTTCCGCGATGTCCGGCTGATAGAAGGCGCCGTCCAGGTAGAAGGCCGGGTTCGGCGCCCGCTGCCGCGCCTCCTCCCGGGCGGCGCGGTCCGGCAGCGTCACCGCCGAGAGCTCCGCCGCCAGCAGGCCCGACCCGCCGGGCCCCGACGGCCCGGGCACCAGCGCGGCGAGCCCGGCGGCCGCCACCCCGAGGGCGCCGATGGAGAGGGCAGACGTGAGACTGCGGAGCACACCCATGCCCGCGCAGTATGCCCTCCGGAGCCCGACTCCTCGACGGGCTCGGGCTGCACGCGGCAGACTCACCCCATGCCCGAGCTCCCGGACGTCGTCGTCTACATCGAGCGCCTGCAGGCCCTGGCCGGCGGCCACCCGCTGGAGCGGGTGCGCATCGCGTCGCCGTTCCTGCTCCGGTCCGTGGACCCGCCCATCAGCGCGGTGGCCGGCAAGACCCTCACGTCGGTCGAGCGCCTCGGCAAGCGCATCGTGATGGGGCTCGAGGACGACCTGTTCCTGGTGCTGCACCTGATGGTGGCGGGGCGGGTCCGGTGGAAACCGGCGGGGGCGAAGATCCCCGGGCGCGTGGGCCTCGCCGCCTTCGACTTCGACCACGGCAGCCTGATCCTCACGGAGGCCAGCAAGAAGAAGCGCGCCTCGCTGTACGTCGTCCGGGGCCGGGACGGGCTGGCGGATCACGACCGCGGCGGGATCGACGTCGAGTCCACGACGCTCCAGACGTTCACCGAGACGCTCACGCGCGAGAACCGCACCCTCAAGCGGGCGCTGACCGATCCGCGGATCTTCAGCGGGATCGGCAACGCCTACTCGGACGAGATCCTCTTCGCGGCGCGGCTGTCCCCCATCAAGCTCACGAGCCGCCTCACGGACGACGAGATCGCCCGGCTGCACGACCACACGCTCGCCGTCCTCGCCGAGTGGACCCAGCGCCTTCGGGACGAGGTGGGCGACGGCTACCCGGACAAGGTCACGGCCTTCCGGGACGACTTCATGGTCCACGGCCGGTACCGCAAGCCGTGCCGGGTCTGCGACAAGCCCATCCAGCGGATCCGGCACGCGGAGAACGAGATGAACTACTGCGCCGAGTGCCAGGTGGGCGGACGCCTGCTCGCGGATCGGAGCCTGTCGCGCCTCCTGAAGAAGGACTGGCCGCGCAGCCTCGACGAGCTCGAGACGAAGAGGAACGCGCAGTGAGGCGCCTCCTCGTGCTGCTCGCGGCGATCCTCGCCGGCTGCCCCTCTCCGTCGGCCCCCAGTGACCCCACGCCCGAGCCCGCGGAGACGCTCGATCTGCCGTCGGACCCAGGCGCCGCCGGCGTCCCCGTGGGGATCTCGACCACGACCTTCGAAGGCCAGACCTTCGAGGTCTGGTACCCCGCCACCGACGGCGTCGCCAACGCGGCCGGACAGTCGCTGCCGCTCGACGCGTTCGTGCCGGACGCGTTCATCGACCGGGTGGGGGCCTTCGAGCTCAGCGCGCTGGCGTCGGACGCCGTGCGGGAGGCGCCGCCCCGCCGGCTCGCCTCCCCCGTGCCCGTGCTGCTGTTCTCCCACGGGTTCGGCGGCTTCCGCACGCAGTCCGCGTCGCTGTGCGAGCACCTCGCGAGTCGGGGCTACGTGGTGGTGGCCGCGGACCACCCGGGCCGGATGCTCGGTGACGTCCTGCCGTGCCTGTTCGACCCGCCGCTGGAGGGCTGCGATCTCGCCGGGCTCGCCGGGGGGGACGACCCGGCCGTCGACGACCTGCTCGCGGCCCGCCGCTGGGTCGAGCTCACCGCCGGCAGCGACGACCACCCCGTGGGCGGGATCATGGACGCCGGCACCCTGGGGATCTTCGGGCACTCCGCCGGGGGCGGGACCGCCATGGAGCTGGGCGGGCTCGACGCGAAGCTCAGCGCGATCCTGTCGATGGCCGCGCCGGCCTCCACCGAC
>ENA-OWNT01001322-OWNT01001322.1-seawater-metagenome-genome-assembly--contig:-NODE-1322-length-32131-cov-8.944126_pt1 | contig 32131 bp, 22 predicted proteins | sample MGYA00238136_ERZ651165 | MGnify/ENA primary metagenome ERZ651165 (study PRJEB26861, sample SAMN08777766) | seawater metagenome | isolation source: coastal seawater | place: USA: Florida | collected...
GCCCGACCTCCTCACTCCGGGCCGCTCAGCCGAGCCACTGCCGCCGGTGCCCGGCGGTGAGGTGCTCGACGGCTGGACGGCCGACCTCGGGCGGGCGGTCGACGACTACCTCGAGGGGACGCGGCGCCGGCGGGCGCTGGCGCTCCGACAGGACCGCGGCGACGATCGAGGCGGCGCTGCGGCGAGCGAGGGAGTCGGCGGTCTCCGCCACGTCGGCCGCGAGTGGGGCCGTCGAGGGCGTGGCGCGGCGGAGGCGGGGCAGGCCCGCGGGCGGCGCGTCCGCCACGTCGCCGGACGCAGGGGTCTCCAGAGAGGCGGTCGGCTCGGCGATGTCGGCTTCGGCGCCCCAGTCCGGGTCTTCCATCCCATCGAAGCCGTCGAAGGCGTCCACGCCGAGGGAGTCGAGGGCGCTGAAGCCCGCGAGGGGGTCAGCGGGCGCGTCGAGGGCGCCGTCCAGGGAGTCCAACGTGTCGCCGAGGGTCTCGTAGTCCCCCGTCGCCAGGGGCTCCACATCGTCGTCGAGGTCCCAGGCCGACGGGAGCACCTCGTCGCTCTCCGGCGACCAGCGGTGCAGGACGTCCATGCGGCCCGGGCTGGTCCCCACGAGCAGGCGCTGGCCGTCGACCTCGAGGGCGAGGACCCGCTGGCCGGCGCCCAGGTTCTGGGTGGCGCGGACCCGGAGGGCGACGCCGTGGGGCCCTCGCAGGGTCCGCTCGCCGAGGACCCGGCCAATCAGGAGCCGGCGGGTCTTCGGCACGGCGAGCATCCCGAGGAGCATGAACACGGCCATCCCCATGACGGCCCACTGACGCCCCCCGAGGGCCTCCGTCGGAATCCCGACGCCCGAGGTCGCCGGCGGCGTCAGAGCCTCGGCGGTCTCGGCGGCGGGCTCGGGCGGGAGCGTGGCCATGAACTCGGCCCAGGCGTCCCCTTGCGCCGCGGGCTTCGCGTCGTCGGAGGCCGCGCTGGGAGCGGGCTCGGCGGGGGTCTCGGGCGAGGGCTCGGCGCCCGCAGTGGCGGGTCCGACGAGCAGGGCGCAAAGGAGCAGGGTCAGGCGCATGGTTCCTCCGGTCGGCAGCAGGAAGAGCAAGGCCCGTGCCAGCCCCGCTTCGGGGGTCCCAGCCGGTAGACTCGCGCGCGATGCGTCCCCTCCCCCTCCTGCTCGCCCTCACCCTCGTCGCCTGCGGCTCCTCGGAGCCCGCACCGAAGGAAGCCCCCGCCCCCGACGCCGCGCCCACCGAGGCCGCGCAGTCCGAGGCCGCGCCCACCGAGGAGCCCGCCGCTCCCGGGACGAAGGAGACCCCCGTGACCGCCCTCCCTGACTTCGACGCCGCCTGGAACTTCAACGACCCGGCCGCGACCCGGAAGGCCTTCGAGGAGATGCTGGCTGCCCATCCGGACGCCCCCCTCCCCTGGCGCCTGGAGCTGCGCACCCAGATCGCCCGCACCCACAGCCTCGCCCGTCACTTCGACGAAGCCCACGCCCTGCTGGACGCCGTCGACGCCGAGCTCGTCGCCATCGACGGTCACGCCCGCGTGGAGATCCGCTCGGCCCTGGAGCGGGGCCGGTGCCACAACTCCGCTGGCGACAAGGCCGCCGCCCGCCCGCTCTTCGAGCAGGCCTGGACCGCCGCCCGCGGCTCCGGGCTGGACGGCCTCGCGGTGGACGCGGGCCACATGGTCGCCATCGCGGCGATGGGGACGGACGACGAGCTCCCCTGGGGGCGCAAGGCCCTCGCCCTCGCCGAGTCCTCGTCGCAGCCGCGAGCCCGCAAGTGGCGCGGGAGCCTCTACAACAACATCGGCTGGTCGCTGCACGACCGGGGCGACTATCAGGGAGCCCTCGCCATGTTCGACAAGCAGATCGTCGTCCGCCGGGAGACGGGCGAGGAACCCGCGCTGCGGGTCTCGCTCTGGGCCCGCGCTCGCGTCCTTCGGTCCATGAAGCAGCACGACGAGGCCCTCGCCGTGCTGAACGCCATCGTGGAGACCTACGGAGACGACGCCACGAACGACGGGTTCGTGCACGAGGAGCTCGCGGAGAACCTCCTCGCCACCGGCAAGGACGCGGAGGCCAAGGCCGCCTTCGCCCTCGCCCACGACAAGCTGAAGATGAGCTGGGTCGCCCGCGCCGAGCCCGAGCGCATCGCCCGACTCGCCGAGCTCGGCGGCCAGTGACCCTCCTCCGTATACTCGCCGCCGTGCGCCCTGCCCTGGCCCTCCTCGCCCTCCTGCTCCTCGCGTCGCCCGCCGCCGCGGCGGAGAACGTGGGGGCGGGCGCGTCCATGGGCTTCGGCTTCGCCGCCTACCACCCCGCGCCCGGGGTCGGTCCGCGCATCGCCCTGCCGGCCCTCGAGGTCGCCGGCGCTCCGGGCGGGACCAGGGAGTGGCAGGTCCGAGCCCGCTTCCCGCTCCTGAACACCATCTACGCGGCCGCGCTCCGCCAGCAGCTCGATCTCCAGGCGGACCTGTTCCTGCTCAAGCTCGGCCAGTGCGACTGCCCCGTCGGCAACCACGTCATCCGGCCCATCGCCGGTCCCATGGTGGGCGCCCGCCTCAACGTGGCGCCGCGGGTCGCCCAGCCTGGCGTCGCCCTCGGCGGCCGCTTCGGCGCCGAGTACGTCGGTCCCCAGCGCCGCATCGGGTTCACCCTCGCCGCCGAGCCCTTCTTCGAGGTCCGGGGAGGCACCGCCGGCACCGGACGCTCCGCATTCACGGTGGGCGGGGGCGCGCTCATCGTCCTCGCTCTGACGGGGTACCAGGCGCCATGAAGCGACTCCTCCCCCTCCTCCTGCTGCTGACGGGCTGCTCCCAGGCCCCGACCCCCACGTTCCTGCAGTGGCTGCCCACCCACCCCGTCTCCGTGTCCCACCGCGGCGGGGCGGACATCGCGCCCGAGAACACGATCCGCGCCATCCAGATCTCCCAGGACCCGACCATCGAGGCGGAGATCGTGGAGATCGACCTGCACGCGAGCTCTGACGGCGTCATCGTCGTCAACCACGACAAGTCCGTGGACCGCACCACCGGGGTCGGGCTCGGCTGCGACATCGACCAGGACGACACGAGCGGCACCTTCGGCGAGGTCATCCTGAAGGACCTCACCTTCGCCGAGCTCCAGGAGCTCGACGCCGGCGCCTGCTTCGTCGACGAGAGCGGCGCCCGACCGTTCGCGGACCAGGGCATCACGATCCCGTCGCTGCGGGAGGTCCTCGAGCAGTTCCCCACGCAGCGCTTCATGCTCGAGGTCAAGCAGACCGAGCCCACGATCATCCCCGACCTTCTCGACCTGGTCATCGAGCTCGACGCCCTGGACCGCTCCTGCTTCCTCGCCTTCGACGAGGACGCCACGAGCGAGCTCGCCCAGCTGGCGCCCGAGGGGACCTGCATCTCGATGCCGTCTTCGGGGATCCGCTGCTGGTCCACCGACGGCCTCTTCCCCTTCGGCGGTGGCGGCTGCCCCACCTACGACGTCATGTGGATGCCCCACACCAACTCGGGCCTGAACCTCAAGCAGCCCCGCATCGTCCAGAACATCCAGGACGCCGGCATGCCGGTGTTCATGTGGACCATCAACGACCCCGTCGTCATGCAGGAGGCGCTCGACGCCGGCGTGGACGGGGTCATCACCGACCGCCCCGACCTGCTCCGCGACCTGCTGGGCCGGCCCGGGATCGGCGCACCCCAGGAGCAACGATGAGCACCATCAAGGTCAACCAGAGCCACAGCCTCTCCCAGGAAGAAGCCAAGGAGCGCCTCGGCGTCTTCGAGAGCCAGCTCAGCAAGTACGGCGCGAAGCTCGACTGGAAGGGCTACTCGGCGAAGATCAAGGGGATGGGTGTGTCCGGCGGCGCCGAGGTGACCGGCGACAACGTGGAGGTCACGGTGAAGCTCGGGATGATGGCGAAGGCCGCGGGCGTCGACGCCGAGCGCCTCAAGGGCTCCATCGCGAAGCGCCTGGAAGAGGCCTACAAGGCCTGAGCACGGGGGCTCCTCTTCGGGGCCTCACTCCGCCCGTCAGCTCACGACCCGCCCGAGCGCCCGGAGCAAGTCGTCCACCTGGTACGGCTTCTCCAGCAGCAGCGTCGGCCCCGTCTCCAGCAGGGGCTCGATGCTCTCCTGGCCGGTGTAGCCGGAGCTGATGACGACCGGGATGCCGGGCCACACCTCGCGTAGCGCACCGGTGGCCTCCATCCCGTCGACCACCGGCATCATCATGTCCATCACCACCGCGTCGACGGGAGGCTGCGGCCCCTCGTTCGCGGCGATCCAGGGCATGACGGCCTCGCCGTCCGAGAGCACCTGCACCGCGATCCCCCGGCGCTCCAGCGCCCGGCTCAAGAAGGTGCGCAGGGACGGCTCGTCCTCGACGAGCAATACGCGCAGGTCCTGCACCGCCGCGGGCTCGACCGACTCCTCGGGCGACGCCGCCGGCCCCGCCTCCTGCACCGGCAGGAACAAGGTCACCCGCGTCCCCTCCCCCGGCTGGGACTCGATGAGCATCGATCCGCCCCGCGACGCCACGAGCCCGTGGACCACCGCGAGCCCCAACCCGGTCCCGGCGCCCGAGCCCTTCGTCGTCACGAACGGCTCGACGACCCGCGCCAGCAGCTCCGCCGACATGCCCGGGCCGTCATCCGCGATCCGGAGCCCCACCACCGGCTCGCTCTCGCCCTCCGACGTCCACGCCGTCACGGAGATCCGGCCGCCGCGCGGCCCCATGGCGTCGCGGGCGTTCACGCAGAGGTTCACCAGGATCTGTTCGAGCTCGGCCTCGTCCACGCGCACGGGCGGCAGGTCCGCCTCCACGTCGATGGACCACTCGATGTTCCGGCCGAGGGTGCGTCCGAGCATGTCGAGCATGTCCGGGAGCTCGGCCTCGAGATCGATGCCCACCGTGGGGCTCACCCGGCCTCGTGCGAACTGGAGCAAGCGGTTCGTCAGGGCGCCGCCGCGGCGGGCGGACTCGGCGATGGACTGCACGCGCGGCGCGAGCTCCGCCGGCAGGTCCGGCTCCTGCTCGAGCTCGCCCGCTGCCACCAGCATCCCGGCGAGGAGGTTGTTGAAGTCGTGGGCGATGCCTCCAGCGAGCATCCCGAGCGAATCCAGGCGCTGGGCGCGGGCGACCTCCTTCTCCAGCCGGTCCCGCTCCGTCACGTCCCGCAGGGAGAGCAGCAGGTGCAGGTCGTCCAGCCGCGCTCCCTGCAGATCGACGATCAGCGGCACGCCGCGCGGACCCTCGAACGGGACGACCATCGACTGCGCCTCCGCCCCCACCGGGACGTCCCCGAGGTGGCTGATCATCGCGCTCAGGCGCTGCCGGTCGTCGGGCTCGAGGCGCACCTCGATGGCCCCGCGCTCCACGTCGGGCCCGGCGGACTCGAGCAGCCCGCGCAAGGCGGGGTTCGCGTGGACCACGTGTCCGTGCAGATCGAGCACCGCGAGCCCATCGCGGGACGAGCGCAGCACGGACATCGCCCGCCGGCGGGCTCGGGCCTGGGTGAGGGCGAACCCGGCGGCGATGCTCAGCACCAGCAGGAGGAACGCCGCCTCGAAGGGTCCCAGGCCCGGCAGCGACCACGTCCCCACCCAGGCCTCGTAGAGCGCCGCGAGGAACAACCCCACGCCGCCGCCTCGCACGCCCGCCCGCACCACGGGGTTGTGCGCGGCGAGCCCACGGCCGAGGTAGACGATGTAGAGCGCGCAGGCGGCGGTGAACACCCACGACGAGGACGCGAGCCGATGCAGGTCGCCCAGGGGAAGCGCCACGGAGATCCCGGCGAGCCCCACCGCCACGAGCGACAGCGCCCGGGCCCCGGAGTCGGCGCGCCCGAGGAACATCTGCTCGAACAGGAACAAGGAGCCTGCGTGCATGAGCAGGAACAGGGCCTGAGCGAGGTGTGCCCGGGTCGTGTCGTCCATCGCGAGGACGGCGAACCAGCCCGCGACCGTGCCGCCGTAGAGGGCGAGGGCCAGCAGGGTCGCCGCCAGGAGGAGCGGGAGGCGCTCCCGGTCCGAGGCGGCGAGGACGAGGGCGAAGACCCCGAGGAGGAGGAACGACACGACGAGGCCGAGGCTCAGGCCCGACTCCGCCGACAGCATCCGCGCGAGGCGGTCACGGGGCCCCACCCGCAGCGGCCCGCCGAGCCCCTCGAGGCCCTCGACGGCGGAGATCCGCAGAGCGAGGACGTTGGCCTGGGGGTCCAGCAGCCGGTTGGGCACCGCGACGATGCGGGAGACCCCCGGACGGCGCGCCACCTGCCCCGGCCCGCCCCCGGCACCGATGGGCTCCCCGTTCAGGTAGAGCGTCCACGCGCCGTGGGCCAGAGGGACGGCGACGGCGATGTCGCGGGGGTTCCACTCGTCCGAGCGCAGGTGGATCCGATACCAGCCCCCGTGGATGGGGCCCCGCACCGCGCGCAGCGACGGGACCTTGCGCCCCTCCCAGCCGAGGTCACGCCCGAGGACGGACCGGTCTCGCAGGTGGTCGGGGTGGAAGGGGACGAGGCCGCGGACGCTCGTCACCCGATCCGGCAGCAGCTCGAGCGGCTCCTGAGCGGTCTGCCCCAGGGCGACCGCGGGGAGCAGCGACAGCAGGAGCGCCAGGGCGGCTCGCACCCCCGTCAGTCCTCGCGGCGTCGGCGGCCGAACCCGAACGGGGCGAGGACGAGGATGGGGAGCCAGTCGAGGCTGTCGTCCACTCCGCCCGAGCAGCCGCAGTCCTGGATGTACTGGGGCGGGCCGTCCGGCGTCTCCGACAGGACGCCGAAGCCGTCGTCGATGCCGTCGCCGTCGCTGTCGGGGTCCTCGGAGTCGGGGATTCCGTCGTTGTCCGAGTCGAGGTCCTGGTAGTCGGGGGTCCCGTCGCCGTCGCTGTCGTCGTCGCCCTCGAACGAGTCGGGGAGGCCGTCGCCGTCGCTGTCGGTGTCGGCCCAGTCGGGGACCCCGTCGCCGTCCGTGTCCACCGGGTTCGCCGGGTCGTCGCCCCACTCCTCGCCGTCCGGGATCCCGTCGTTGTCGCTGTCGGGGTCGAGGGCGTCGGGGATGCCGTCCCCGTCGTTGTCGCTGTTGGGGTCGTCGCCGTACTCGTCGCTGTCACCGACCCCGTCGCCGTCGCTGTCGCTGTCGAGGAAGTCCGGCTGCCCGTCTCCGTCCGTGTCGACCGGGTTCTCCGGGTCGTCCCCCACCTCGTCGGCGTCGGGGACGCCGTCGTTGTCGCTGTCGTCGTCGAGGATGTTCGGGATGCCGTCGTGGTCGTAGTCCCCCTCCCCTTCCTGCTCGTCCGGGACCCCGTCGTTGTCGCTGTCCATGTCGAGCCAGTTGGGGAGGCCGTCGCCGTCGCTGTCGACGTCGCCCTCGAGCCAGTCGGGGATGCCGTCGCCGTCCGTGTCCTGGGTGGGGGATGGGTTCCACCAGGGGCCGGGCGCGAAGTCGTCCTCGCCCCACTCGCCGTAGCCGCAGACGCCGGTGGCGGCCTCACACGACAGATCGTCCTCGCAGCCCGTCACGTAGCAAGGCTGCTCGCAGGCGCCGTCGAGGCAGACGAGCTCGCCCTCGCAGTCACCGGACCAGTTGCACCCCATCCCCACCTGCCCGTTCGCCGGGTTGCCGGCCCAGGTCCAGCGCACCGCGTCCCAGGCGGTGGTGTCCGAGGCGGCGGCGGAGAAGATGTTGCTCGCCGCGACGAGGTTCCGAACGCCCTGGACGAACTTGAAGGGCTGGTTCGGGTGGATCTCCTGCCAGCCCGGGCTCGTGAGATCGAGGAAGGCCGGGGCATGGCCGCCCTGGAAGGCCACGTCGAAGGGGGCGGCTGTGGCGCCGATGCCCGGGGGGACGTGCACCTCGATGGTCCACAGCGCGGTGACCGGCACGTCGGGGGTCCAGCGGCCCATCATCGGCGTGTTCGTCCCGTCGAAGGGCGGGCCGGAGTAGTAGTTCCCGTCGTGCCCGCCGCTGCTGGCGGCGCTCACGTCCCCGGCGGTCCCCATGGTGAACCCGAACTCAGGGTCCTGGTCGTCGACGATGAAGGGCTGCACGCCCCCCGCGGTGCAGGTGACCTGGGGCAGGCCGCCGTGGACGCCCTGGTCGTTCCACGCCGTCTGGACGCCGGAGCAGGAGCCGGAGAACGGGTCGGTGCGGACGCCGTTGATGCGGTAGTCGAAGTGGAGGTGGGGACCCGTGGACCGGCCGGAGCTGCCCACCTGGCCCAGGTACGTCCCGCACGTCACCTGCTGCCCCGCCGAGACGGCCACGGAGTTCTGCTTCATGTGCCCGTAGTAGGTCATGACGCCGTTGCCGTGGTCGATGGAGACGTAGTTCCCGAACCCACCGCCCCCGGGGCAGTTCGCGGTGGTGCAGCGGTCGAAGTAGCCGTCGAGGGCGGTGACGACCACGCCGTCGGCGGCCGCGACGAGATCGCGGCCCGCGTCCATGCCCGGGAAGCCGCCCACCCCCAGATCGGTCCCGCCGTGCCCCGAGTAGTAGATGGAGCCGCAGGCCCAGTCGCGGGCGCCCTGATCCTTGTACGCCGTGGGGTAGAAGAACTGCGCGTGCTCCTCGCTCGTGGGCATCGAGAACTGGGCGAGGGCCGTCGCCGGCGCGAGCACAGCCAGCGACGCGAGGGCGGCGACGGTGCGCACCGCGGCGCGCGCGCCTGGCGTTCCGCCAGTCATCGGGGGACCTCGACCGAGTACTCCCGGCCCTGGTTCGTCCAGGCGACCGTGCGGTCGTCGACCCAGCGAAGTCCCTTCGCCGAGTCGGGCACGGGGACGAAGCCCGGCGGGGCCTTGCCCGGCGTGCGGGGCAGGTCTTCGAGGCCCCGGTTCGTGAGCTGGATGGGGGTCGGCGCCGGGTCCGCCGCGGTCGGCATGGGGACGGCCCACACGGCGGCCCATCCGGTGCTGCCGTTCACGAAGGCGACCCAGGCCCCGTCCGGTGAACGAACCTCCAGTTCCTCGGCGCCGCGCATGCGCGTCACCTGCACGAGCTCGCCGTCCACGGGCATGACGATGTCCCGCTCGGGCTCGAGGAGGACGCCCGCGTCGGACTCAGGCGGGACCTCGGACGGCGGGACCGTCTGCTGGCAGCCGAGGAAGGCGACCATCGCCGCGAGGAGGAGGGGGCGAGAGAGAGCGGAGAACACAGACACCATCGACCTCACAGAGCCACGCCGATCCCCGCGCTGGCGCCGACGAAGAAGGGCTTGCCGAGCATACCGGTGCGCACGTCGAAGCCAATGAACACTGGAGTGTCCGGGATCACGAGGTCGAAGCCCGCGAGGCCGTACCAGCCGGGCAACGGGCCGATGGACCCGCCCGAGTCGTCGAGGCCGATCTGGAAGGCGGCGCCGACGCGGGGCTCGATGGCGGCGACGGGGAAGCGGTAGCTGGCGCCCAGCGACGCGGTGGGCAGCCAGACGGGGCCCGCGCCCTCGACCTTGCCGGGGTTCGCGGCGGCGATCTGGATGTCGAGGTGGAGGCCCTCGACGAGGCGGATGCCCACGTCGACGGGGATCTGGACGTAGGGGAACGGGCGGGTGAAGGAGAACCCGCCCGACACCCGCAGCCGGAGGATGGAGCCGTCGCGGTCAGCCTTGACGGTGCGGCTGCCGCTCGACCGGGCCGACCGCTTGCCGCCCCCCGACGTCGTGACGGTCATGCCGGCGCTGCTGGACCCGGAGCTGCTGGTCTTCGTGGTCTTCGTCGTCTTCGCGGTGCTTTGGTTCGTCTGCGACGCGCTCGACTTCGTCTTGCTCTTGCCGCCGGCCGTCCCGCGAGACGCGGTCGACCGGCCCCGACCCCCGCTCTCGACGCCCCAGTCGGCGTCGAAGCTGAACCGCCCGGTGCTCGGGCGGAAGAAGTAGCGAAGGGGCTCCGCGACGTCGAGGTCCACGAGCGCCACGAGGTCGAGCTCGGCGGTGAGCGCGCCCTCACCGAGCTCCACGGCCGTGTAGGCCCGGGCTCCGGGGCTCACCGGCGCGTCGCGCAGCGCCCGCACCCGGTCTGCCGCCCGCACCACCACCACCGGCTGATCGACCACCTCGAAGACGATGGTCTCCACCGTGCGTCCCGCCTGGATCTGGACCACGTGCATCCCCGGCCGCACCGGCGTCTCCACCACGGACGGCTCCAGGGCGCGCCCGTCGACCCGCAAGCGCTGGCCCGGAAGCACGACGATGGACAGGGGCACCTCGGCCCCCTTGCTCGCGGTGCGGGCTGCCTCGAGGCGCCCGTTCGCGGCGGGGTCGAAGTTGGGGTCCGCGGGGTGGGAGGGATCGAGGGCCACGACCTTGGCGAAGTCGGCGTCCGCGTCCGGCCGCCGCATCGCGTGCTTCGCGAGGCCCCGGTAGTAGAAGAGGTTCGGCAGCAGGCGCGCCGGGACGTTCTTGTCCACGCACGGCAGGCCGGCGACGGCCTTGTCCACCACCCGCACCGTCCCCTGGTAGTCGAGCTCGATGAGGGCATCCAGCGCGGCGGTCACCGCGGAGCCGAGGCTCGGGGCCGTCCCCTCGCAGGGGATCACCTTCTTCGCGCCCACCGCCAGCATCCCCTCGCCCGGCGGCAACAGCTCGCTGGAGTGGAGGATCTCGGCGGCGTCGAGCTTCGGGACCGCCGTCTTGCTCTCCTGCATCGCCGCCACGTCGGGCTGGGCGGAGAGATAGACGACGAGCACCTCCTCCTTGCGCGCGGCCTCGGCGAGGGTGGGGAGCGCGAGGAGCGCCGCGAGGCCCAGGAGCAAGAGAACCCGGCGCGGCCCTACTCGCTCGGAGGGAACGAACGACCGGCCTCTGTCCGACGCGCGCCCGCGTGAGCGCCACCCGAAGACCAGGAGCGCCAGCAGCCACGGCGCGACCCCGCCCCGGCCGGCCACGCTAGACCCGCACGACAGGCCGTACGGCCGCGGCTCGGGTGGGGGCGGCGTGGCCTCCTCCTCGCAGTCGGGATCGTCGGGGTCGAGCAGCCCGTCGCAGTCGCCGTCGTTGTTGTCGTTGCAGACCGGCTCGGTGATCTGCGGGTACGTCAGGGGGGTCCCGTCGCGGCAGTCCCCAGCGCAGGTGGCCCAGCTGTCCTCGTCTACGTCGAAGGGGGCATCGACCAATCCGTCGCAGTCGTTGTCGATCCCGTCGCAGAACTCGGGGATGCCCGGCGATATCGACGCGTCGCCTTCGGCGCAGTCGCCCGAGCAGGCTGAGAAGCCATCCCCGTCGGCGTCCCCGAGGTCCGACGTCCCGGAGCAGTCCGCGTCCAGGTCCGGGTCGCACACGCCGACGTTGCCCGGGAAGCGGAGCGGGTCCCGATCGTCGCAGTCGCCGTCGCACTCGGCGAAGCCGTCCCCGTCGTCGTCCCGCGCGTCGTCCACGACGCCGTTGCAGTTGTTGTCGAGGCCGTCGCAGTCCTCCTGATGGCCGGGGAAGATCTCCGCGTTCGTGTCGTCGCAGTCCCCGTCGCAGGTGGCGACCCCGTCCCCGTCCGCGTCCACGTCCACGTCGATGGCACCGTCGCAGTTGTCGTCGACGCCGTTCACACAGTCTTCGAAGCGTCCGGGGCGCACGAGGGGGTTCAGGTCGTCGCAGTCCGCGGGCGCGCCGTCCACCGAGCACGCGGGGATGCCGTCCCGGTCCACATCCTGCTCCTCGCGGGGCAAGGCGCCATCGCAGTCGTTGTCGAGTCCGTCGCAGGTCTCCGGGAGCCCGGGCGCCATCGCGGCGAGGAAGGGCTGGCAGTCGTCGCAGTTCGCGGCGCCGTCCCCGTCCTCGTCGTCTGCGGGGATCAGCCCGTCGCAGTCCAGGTCGACCGTGTCGTCGCAGGTCTCTTCGGCGCCGGGGAAGCGGTCGCCATCGGTGTCGTCGCAGTCGCCGTCGCACACGAGGACCCCGTCCCCGTCGCCGTCCTCGGACCCGTCGTTCCCGTCACAGTCGTGGTCCAGCTCGTCACAGACCTCGAGCGCGCCGGGGAGCACGGTGTCGTCCGTGTCGTCGCAGTCCCCTTCGCACACCCCGACGCCGTCCTCGTCCTGGTCGACGCAGAGGATCAGGTAGGCCGCCGCGCACAGCTCGGTCGTGCAGCCGTCTCCGTCCTCGAAGCCGGAGGTGACGAGCAGGTCGAGGACCCCGTCGCCGTTGGCGTCGCCGGCGCCGCCGAAGCCGAAGCGAAGGTCCTCGTCGACCGCGATCCCGCCGGGAGTCCCCACCGTGAGCACGAAGGGCGCGAGCTCGCCGTCCGCCCAGGTGGCTGGTCGGGGAGAGGTCAGCAGCCCCACGACCGGCTCGGCGACGGGGCCCGAGCGCACCCACAGGTCGATCCCCCCGTCCCCGTCGAGGTCTCCGGCCGGCGCCATCGCCAGGGCCTCGGCCGTGTCCACCAGCCCGGGGGGGAGCCACGTGGCGTAGGGGTCGAGCTCGCCCACCTCCTGGAGCCAGTAGAGATCGATGGGGTCGATGTCGCTCCAGGGCGCCGGGTGGCCCGCGACGATCCTCCCCGAGACGATGGACAGGTCGTCCGCCCAGGAGCTCAGGGAGAACTCGTCGAACCCGTCGCCGTCGAGGTCACCCAGCGGGGTGAAGTCGTTGGGGTAGACCTGCAGCGCGCTCGACGGCAGCACGCGGAACGACCGGGTGGAGAAGTCGAAGTCGCCCGGCGGGAGCAGCGTGAGGTCGGCCCCGAGCCACACGGAGAACTGGATCAGCGTGTCGTTGTCCGACGGCTCGAACACGCAGGACATGCCGAGATCCGGGACAGTGTCCCCGTCGATGTCCCCGAGCCCAGCGGCGAACATGGGCGCCACGCACTGGGCCTCGGCCTCGCCCTGGAGGCGCCACAGGCTGTCGTTCACCGACTCGATCGTGGAGATGTCCTCCACGCCGGGCATGACCCAGGCGGTGGGCGTGGACGGCGACGTCGGGGGCGGCACGATGTCGAAGCCGGTGATGACGAACTCGGCGCGCCCGTCCCCGTCCAGGTCGCCCAGGGCCGCGACGTCCGCGCCCGGGCGGGTCCCGTCCGACGGAACGAGAGGATCCCCCGCGAGCACCACCGGGTCTCCGAGGATGAGCGTGTCCGGCTCGGTGATGCTGGACGGCCACGTGGCCCGGCCCAGGTAGATCGCCACCGCGCCGAGGTGCGGGACCCCGTCCACCTGCTCGTCGAACAGCACGCAGCCGACGCCGATGTCGTCCCGCCCGTCACCGTCGACGTCCCCGAGCGCCGCCCACTGGACCCGGTCGTCCCCGTCGCGGCAGCCGTCCGGGAGCGTGATGACGCTGTCGCCCTCCCCCGTGCGCCGGTCCTGCTCGTCCGGGTCCAGGTCGTCGTCGCCGAGGACGACGTGCAGGACATCGGTCGCGCCAGGGAGGACGAAGTCGTCGGTGCCGTCCCCGTCGAGGTCTCCGGCGAAGCGGCCGTCGATGGCGTAGGTGCGGGCTGCCCCGGGGGGCCCCTCGTCGGCGACGATGAGGTGGGCGGCGACCTCGGGGTCGAGCGGCGCGCGATCCGTGGGGCTCAGCTGGGCCTGGGCCGCTCCGGGAGACAGGAGCGCGCACAGCCCGCAGACCAGGGAGACCAGCGCCAGGGGGCCGACGGGACGCACGTGCGGGGAGGCTATCATCGGGCGGATGCGCCGATGTACCCCTGCGACCGCCGTGACCGCACTGTTCCTCCTCACCGCCGGGAGCGCCGGCTGCTACGACCGGCTGGAGCCTCCCACGCCGCCCACCGAAGCGACGGCGTCCGAGGTCTCCCCCGAGTATCCGCCCCCCGAGCGCGACCCGGCGCCGAGCGTGGCGGGGACGGGCAACCTGGCGAAGAACCTGGAGCTCCTGGGTGGGGTGGTGGACCGCCTCGGCCGGGACACGGAGGGCAAGCACCCCACGGACCGCCCCGGCGCCACGACGTGGCGGGCCGCGGAGCTGGACAAGCTCGGCGAGGTGGTCACGTCGGTGTGTCGCGCCGGGAGCGCGGGCTGCCGCGACGGACTGCAGGCCCTGGTGGGGGCGTCGTTGCCGCCGGACGAGCTGCGCGGGGTGCTCGGGCTGTTCCTGGGCCCCCTGCGCCCTCAAGCCGAGACCGGGTTCGTCACGCTCGGCGCTCACCTGCTGACGCACGCGGACGGGATGACCCGCGACGTGGCGTTTCGGATGGCGGTGGGGGCAGGAGTCACGCGCCGGGGCGAGCCCGACGACGCGGGCCGACGCGCGGCGCTCGTGCCCCAGGCGGCGCGTCCCGGACAGCCGGCGGTCGTGGTCGTGGAGGCGCCGTCGGCGTGCGGACGCCTCACCGTCGAGCACAAGGGGCCGGACGTGAACGGCCGCATCGACGTGGACGCCGGGGCCGACTGCGGCGCGGACGCCGAAGCGAAGACCGGGGAGGACGGCTTCCCGCTGCCCAGCCGGGGGGTGTGGGCGCTCCCCGTCGCCAGCCTGCCGAAGAGCGGGGTGTCCGTCTGGTCCTACGGCGCGGAGGAGCCGCTCCTGACCTGGCGTCCTCCGACGGAGGACAAGGAGCCGACCGGGGCTACGGAACCACCGTCACCGGGAGGCGATCGACCGAGGTAGGGCCGTCGCCGCCGCCCTTGAACCGCGCGGTGGCGATCTTGAACTGGAGGCACGTCTCGAGCTCGCTCAGTTCGCGGGGCACGATCTCGATGCCCGCGATGCCCAGGGCCCCCTCCGCGGGGACAGCCACCGGTGCCTCGGGCGCCTCGAGGCCCAGCGCGCCCGCGGCCCCGCCACCGACGGCCTTCGCCTTCTCTTCCTTCTCGTCCGGCGGCGGCACGTACTGGTCCTGCGGCGTCGCCTGGATGGAGCCAGCGGCGTTGATGTCCACGTGCCACAGGGTCGTGGAGCCGTGGCCCGCCCGCAGCTTGCCGAGCTCGGCCGCGCAGACCTGGGCCGCGGAGCTGAAGACGAGGCGCTCGGCGCGCAGGACCTCTTCAAGAGACAGGGCGCCCTCGGCCTCGGGCTCGAAGGAGACGCTCCAGTAGAGCCCCGGGGGCGGCGTGGTGTGCTGCTCGCCCGGCTTGAGCTTCTTGCGCTTCTTCTCGCCCTTGCGCGGCTTGTCCCACCAGACGCGCACCGACATGGCGAGGCCCGGGGTGGTCACGGGGAGGATCCACTTGCGGGACCAGGTGAGGACCTCCTGCACCTGCTCGTTGGTGATGTTGTCGACCTTCGTGACGCTCGGGGCGCAGCCTCCCTCGGTGCAGGTCACCAGGAGGCGCACAGACGGGCCCTTCTTGAACTCGGGCGCCTTGACCACCGTCTTCGCGATGGCCTTGTCGATCGCCGAGGCGAGGGCGTCGAGCTCGGGGAGGGTGTCGTCGCCGACGGCCCAGCGGGGGGCGGCGTGAGCGGTGGAGGCGGCGAGGAGCGCGCAGACGAGGAAGGAGCCGAGGAGGGTACGCATGCGGACATCGTGCCCCGCGGGGCGCCCGGGATCGAGGGGGCGCGCCGCATCGAGCGGCAGGGAGCGGGTAGGTTGGCCCCGCATGCGCGTCTCGGTCGTCCTGGTGCTGGCGGTGCTCTCGCTCGGGTGGCTGGGGCTGGATGCGGCCTGGCTCGCCGCGGACCACGGCATCCAGGAGACGGACGCCGCCTACCACTTCAGCCGGGTGGCCGGCGTCCGAGCGAAGCTCCTGGGTGTCGACCCCACCGGCGGCTTCGACGGACAGCGCTACGGGGCGCTCGTCTACTGGCTCGCCGGGGTGCTGTCCCTCGGCGTGGGGATCGAACCGGCGCGGCTGCTGCTGGCCCTCGCGGTGCTCCTGCGCCCCCTGACGGTCGTGGGCTTCTTCTTCTTGGGGTCGGAGCTGGCCCGTCCCGACCGACGCACCGCCACCGGGCTGCTCACCGCTGCGCTGGCCCCGCTCCTGCCGGGGCTCGTGAACTACGGGCGCGTCCTCGTGCTCGACCTGCCGCTGACGGTCGCCGTCACCTGGGCGGCGGTGTTCGGCCTGCGGGCGGTCCGAGCGGGGGTGGACGGGCGATCCCGACGCCGGGATCTGTGGACGTTCGGCGGGCTGAGCGCGGTGGCGCTGCTCATCAAGCTGAACGCGGTGGCGTTCCTCCTGGCGCCGGCCTGGGTCGCGCTCCGGCCCGACCTGAAGCGTCTGTGGGGAGACCCACGCCGTCGTCGGGCGGTGCTCGGCGGCGGGGCCGCGCTGCTGGTCGTGCTGGGCGCCGGGCTGCTCCTGGGGACGCGGGGGGAGGCCATCCGCCGCACGCTCACCGAGGCCACGTGGCCCGGCGCGCTCGTCTTCGGCTACGTGCCCGACGGCAGCGTCGGCCGGTTCGTCGGTGACTGGCTGGGGACCTCGTTGGACCACTCCTGGGAGGCGGCGTACTTCACCTGGCTCCAGACGCTGACTCCGCCGCTCTGCCTGGTGGGGCTTGCGTCGTACGTCTGGTACTTCGCGCGGCGGTACGGCTGCGAGGACCCGGTGGGCCACCCCCAGCGGGACGTGGCCTTCTGGTGGTTCCTCGTGCCCGTGGTGTTCGTGGTGCTGCTCTTGCGCGGGCTCTACGACGAGCGGTACGTCCTGCCCCTGCTGCCCCTGACGGCGGCGCTCATCGCGGCGGCGGTGATGGACCTGCGGGGCTGGCGGCGGGGGCTGGGCGTGGGGGTGCTGCTCCTGGGCGGGGCTCTGAACCACGCCTGGGTCCACCACGACTGGTGGCCGACGTCACGGCCGCTCGCCTGCGCTCACGTGCCGGCGTGGACGACGTCGGAGCGGGTGGGCGGGACGCTGTGGGCCTGCCTCGGCTACCCCGAGTACCAGTTCATGGACCGGCTCGCGACGCCCGAGCCGCTGCCGCCGGACGCTGACGCGGTCTCTGCGTTGCTCGCTCCCGTGCGCGCGGCGCGGGGCGAGCCGCTGCGGGCGGTGTTCCTCGACGAGGCCTACGGGCTCTTCTACGCGATGCACCAGCAGAGCCTCCTCGCCGACGACCCCTTGCTGCTCGAGGAGCACGCGCTGCTGGTGACCGAGTGCTGGGACACGGAGCAGATGCGCGCGATGTTCCGCGAGGCCGAGGAGGTGGAACGGCAGATCCTCGCGGCCGACGTGGTGGTGATGCGGCTCGGGAGCCGTGACGACGGGTCCCCGGGGCTGCGGGGGAAGCGCTGCGCGTTCTTCTGGAGCCACCGCGACCGATTCGAGGACGCGGGCGAAGCGCCGATGGGGGACGGAACGGTGATGCGGGTGTGGCGGCGGGTCTGGTAGCGTCCGCCGCGCCGTGTCCGAGCCCCTCGAAGCAAGCCAAACGCCCCCGATGGAGATGTTCGTCCCGCCCTCGCGGGAGGCGATGTGTCTCACGCGGCTCGCGCGGGGCCTCGTCGCCCCCCGGACGGGCCGGGGGAGCCTGCTCTCGCGGGGGGCGCGCTCCTTCCTCGTGGCGCCGTTCACCCAGCTCACGTTCGTCAGCTTCGACCTGCAGGCGTTCCTCTTCGACGTCTTCCACACGACCTGGGTCGCCCGGATCGGGCACTTCGTGGGGATGACGGGGGTGAACTTCTTCCTCATGGTCGCCGCGGGCGCGCTCGCCGGGCCGGCGGGGGTGCTGGCCTACGCCGCGCTCATCCTCGCCTGGTACGCGGTGGTGGCGCGGGCGGCGGGGCTGCCGGGATGGTGGTTCGCGACGGCGCCGCTGGTGGGTGGCCTCGCGGCCGGGGCCCTGGCGTGGCCTGCCTGGACGGCGGGGCTGCCGGGATGGGCGAGCGCTCCGTGGGTCGGACTGGCGGCGAGCGCCGCGGTGATCAGCTTCTCCCATGCCCCCGAGCCCTGGTTCCCACCTCGCGCCGGCGACCCCCTGCGGTGGACGAAGGTGACCGCCTTCATCCGCGGCACCGGCCCCGACGCCGCCCGCGGGCGGTGGCTCCGAGTCCTGCGGGTCGGGATGTACCCGTGGATCGGGATGGTGGACGAGTTCTGGGCCGCGCCGCGGCTGCTGCCCTACAACCTGCTCCGCGTGATGCTCGCGTTCGGCTACGCCCCCGAGCTCAAGGTCGAGCTGGACTCCTGGAAGGACCGCGCCCTCGCCTCGGGGCAGCCGGCGCTGGACTACGTGGGCATCGGAGGCGGGGCGTTCCTCAGCGAGGACGGGACGCCGAGGATGCCGGCGGCCTGAGCGGCCGCCCGCGGGGCTCTCGCCCTACTGCCAGTCCCCGAGGGCTTGCCCGCCTTCGGACATCAGGTCGCCCCCACCACGTCGACTCACTATCTCCTCAAGGCAGGGCGGCTGGACGACCCTCGGGAGGTGGAACCGATGTCGATCGCGAGGGCTTGGCTGCTGTGTCTGTTCATCGTGTGTGCCGGGTGCACCCCGCCCAGCGTGTCGGGCGAAGGGTCGGTCCCCCCGAACGAAGAGGACGTCGCCGCGCCCGAGGACTTCGCCGCCCCCGACGACGAGCCGCCAGTTGACACAGACGCCGACGGCTACGCCCGCAGCGAGGACTGCGACGACTTCGATGCGGAGCGACACCCGGGAGCCCCCGAGCGCTGCAACGGGTTGGACGACGACTGCGATGGCTCCCTGGTCCCCGAGGAAGTCGACCTCGACGGCGACGGCGCCGTCTGCCACCTCGACTGCGACGAGTCTGACCCTGCCGTGCACGCCTTCGCCACCGAGGAGTGCGACGGGGTCGACGTGAACTGCTCCGGGGTGCAGGACGAGCAGGACGGGGACGGAGACGGCTACCTGGCCTGCGAGGAATGTGACGACACCCGAAGCGACACCTGGCCCGGGGCCCCGGAGCTCTGCGATGGCCGCGACAACGACTGTGATGGCCTGGGCGACTCCACCGAAGACGAGGACGCAGACGGCCACGCCACCTGCGTCGACTGCGACGACCAGGACGCCGCCGTGTATCCCGGGGCACCGGAGATCTGCGATGGCCTCGACAACGACTGTGATGGCGTCACTGAGTCCACCGCGGACGCAGACGGGGATGGGACCGCCGCGTGCTCCGACTGCGACGACCTCGATCCGACGAACGCCTGTGACGACCTGCTGAGCTGGGCGGAAGCGACACTGTCCGCCGCACGCAGCGGGGGTCCCCTGTCCACCCTGCAGGGCTGGGTCGCCGCCGCCGGGCTCGATCCCTGCGTGACCGCGGTGACTGCCATCGAGGCGGCACCACCTGCCGGGATGTGGCTCCCTCCCACGTTGGTCACCTTCTGGGGCGACCCATTCGAGGTGACGACCACCAGCGAGGGGTGCGCAGCCGGGTCCAGTCCGTGGACGGGCGTCTCTGAGTCAGGCGTCACGTCGAACTCGCTTCATGACTGCGGGAGCGGCACCTGCACCTACTCCGCGGACTGGCTCGACGCTTCTGTCGTGACCATCGACGGCGTCGTCGCGGTCGACGGATGGCTGTCGACCGTCGACCACCACGACGAGTGGTGGCCCGATGGCTACTACGCCCACGACGAGGTCTTGATCGACGCCGCCTGGTCGGTGGAGCCGCCGATCGTGGCGGGCCCCCTCCTCCAGCCCGGCGACTGGGACGCAGACTCCCTCTACTCCCGCACGGACTTCTCGGGGTGGGGAGGCTGCGGCGCGGGCCTGCAACAGCAGTACTCCGCGGCGCTCACCAGCGAGATCGCCTGGACTCCCAGCAGCGGCCCCGAGAGAGACCTCACGGCGGCACTCGACTGGTGCTTCGCCCCGTCCGAACCGTGGATCGGGTACCCGGAAGGAGGCTGCGCCATCGAGCCGGGGTCCGGGAGTCTGACCGTCGTCGGACCTGCGCAGACCACGACACAGACCGTGATCCTGACCTTCGACGGCGCCACGAACTGCGACGGCTGCGGAGCGGTCGAGATCGACGGCGTCCCCACCGGGACCTGGTGCCACTCGGGCGGCTTCGCCCTCTGAGCCAGTCCCCTACTGCCAGTCCCCGAGGTGGTCGAGGATGTGGCGGGACACGCCCAGCGACATGAGCACCTGCTTCGCCACGTTCCGCACCGAGGCGGGGACGTCGAGCTTGCCCTGGTCGTCGTAGGCGGGCTGGTGCGCGTCGATCAGCGCCACCACGGACGAGCCGAGCTCGTGCTTGAGCAGCTCCACCGCGGGCTGCACGTGGTCGACGTAGAACGTGTAGCGACGCTCCAGCATCTCCGGCGTGTCGTCCTGGCGCTTGCGGCCCAGGGCGCGACGGTGCATCTCGCGCTTGCTCACCGACAGGTGGATCACCTTGATGATCGGGATGTCCAGGCGCTCGGACAGGGCCAGGACATGGCGCGCCGCGACCTCCGTGCGGGGGTAGCCGTCGAGGAGGATGATCCCGCTGGCGCCGGCCGCCGTCTCGCCGATGACCCCCTCGAGGATCGCCTCGGACCAGGCGTCCGGGACGAGGAGACCGGAGGTCACGCAGAACTCGAGCCAGTCCACCTGGGACGGCTTCGCTCCGAAGCGGCCCTGGAGCTCGTCGCTGTAGGCGAGCGCCTTGCGGACGATGGAGGCGTCGGTGACCTCGCCGTTGAACACCGAGCGGTCCGCGTGGATCCCGAAGCGCTCGCCCATGGAGCTGCGAAACGCGCCGTCGTCCTTCGCCCGAGCGATGACGCTGCGGAGGGCGTCACCCATGGAGATGTGGTTCTCCTCGGGTACCTGCAGGGTGTCCGACAGGGCCTCGGCCACGGCGCCCTTGCCGCACGAGCTCGGTCCCGCGAGGACGATGATCCCGGTGCCGGTCGCGCGGACCTTCACGGAGAGGCCGAGGGCCTGGGACGGCCGCGCGCCGACGAAGGTGAGGGTCGCAGTGGGCATGCCGGTCATCGCCTTCCTCTGGGCCTCGCCGCTCGACGGACCGGGGTCGGATCATCGGGACCCGGGGGGCCCTGTCAAGCGCGCGGCGCGAGGGCGGGGACGTGGCGCTATCTTCGCGCTGGATGCGTGTGCTCCTGATCCACCCCGCCGACTTCCCCGACCCGTCGGCGCCCCCTCCCCTGCTGCCCGCCAACCAGGCGCCGCCGCTCGGCCTGGCCTATATCGCCTCGTTCCTGCGGGACGCGGGCCACGAGGTCTCGCTGCTGGACATGCGCCACGGCAGCCACTCGCGGGACGAGCTGATGGACGCCGTGCGCGCCTTCGTCCCGGGGGTCGTGGGGATGGGCCTCTACACCGTCACCGTCCCCGTTGCCGAGGAGATCTCCCAGCTCATCAAGGACTGGAACGCCGGCACCACCATCGTCGTCGGCGGCCCGCACCCCGCCGGCGCCCCCGAGGAGTGCGCCCGCAACCCCCACTTCGACTACGCCGCCGTCGGCGAGGGCGAGGTGATGATGCGGGACCTCGTCGAGACCCTCGAAGCCGGCGGCGACATGCGCACCGTGGCGGGGCTCTGGTTCACCGAGGACCCGCGGGACCCCGACTCCGAGCTCGTAGTGAACGCGCCCCGGGGTTGGATCGGCGAGCTCGACTCCCTCCCCTACCCGGCCCGCGACCTGCTCCCGCCGCTCGACTCGTACGCGATGACGATGTTCCAGTACAAGGAGTGGCCGGCGACGACCATCTACACGTCCCGCGGCTGCCCCTACTCCTGCATCTTCTGCGAGCGTCGGGAGATCCTGGGCAACAAGTTCCGGGTGCACAGCGCGAGCTACGTCGTCGACGAGATCGAGCACCTCGCGAACGAGTACGGGATCAAGGAGATCTTCTTCTACGACGACACGTTCACCCTGGACGCGCGCCGGGTGGAGCAGATCTGCGACGAGATTCTCCGCCGGGGCATCACGATGTCCTGGAACATCTCCACCCACGTGAACACGGTGAGCCGCGAGCTGCTCCACAAGATGGCGAAGGCCGGGTGCTGGCAGATCGCGTACGGCATCGAGACCGGCGACCCCGTCGTGATGAAGGACATCATGAAGGGGACCACCGTGGACACCGTGCGGGAGCGCATCCAGTGGACGGTGGACGCGGGCATCGAGGCGAAGGGCCTGTTCATGATCGGCCACCCCACGGACACGCCCGAGACCATCGCGCGCACCGTGGAGTTCGCCCGCTCGCTGCCCATCGCCAGCGCGAACTTCAAGATCACGACCCCCTTCGTGGGCACCCCCCTGCGGGACATGGCGGCCGACTACGGCGACATCGCCGAGGACGACTACCGCAACTACATGGGGGACCCGGACCAGGCCGTGTTCGTCACCAACGGCCTCACGCGCGAGTACCTCGCCGGTGTGCAGCGCCGGGCCTACTACCGCTTCTACAGTCGCCCCTCCCGCCTCGCCCGCATCGCGCGCTCGATGGCGGGCCGGGAGAACCTCGGCAAGTGGGTCGAGGGGGCGAAGATCATGACCCGCCTCATGCGGCACCAGGCCCTGGGCCCCGACAAGGGGGTCCTGCCGACGCTGCTCGAGTTCGAGCACTGAGAGGTCTCTGATGGCCCGAGTCCTGCTGACCGCCGCGCCCTGGACCTACCGGGAGATCCGCTTCCCGGACGGGCAGACCGGCCTGCGCGCCGCCCTGGGCGAGCACGTGTTCCAGGCGGAGTCGACGATCAACGGCAAGATGCCGTTCTGGTCGCTGCTCTACCTCGCGTCGTGGCTGCGGGAGCAGGGGCACGACGTGGCCTACGTGGAGAGCTACGGCACGCCCGAGGCCGCGTGGCTGCGGGAGATCGAGGTCTTCGACCCCGACATCATCGGGTTCAACTCCGTCACCTGCACCTGGCCCAAGACGCGCCAGCTCATGGGGCGCCTCAAGGAGCGCTGGCCCGACAAGCTCATCGTCCTCGGCGGCTCCCACACGAACGTCGCCAAGGAGAAGGTCCTCGAGGACTGCGACGCCCTCGACCTGGCCGTGTTCGGCGAGGGGGAAGAGACGCTCGCGGAGATCGCGGCCCAGGTGGACGCGGGGACGAACGACTGGGGCTCCGTCCTGGGCCTCGCCTTCCGCCAGCAGGGCGAGATCGTCCGCAACGGCAAGCGCCCGCTCATGGACGTGCGGCTGCTCCCTCAGCCGGCCCGCGACCTCATGCGCGTGCCCGAGCGCTACAACCCGCGCCTCAACATCTACAACCGGCCGAACAACACCATCCTGTTCACCGGCCGCGGCTGCCCGCTCACGTGCGCGTCGTGCCACCTGCCGGCCACCGGCGGGCTCAAGTTCCGCATCAAGTCCCCCCAGCAGGTCTACGACGAGATCGCCTGGTGCCAGGACGAGATGGGCATCAACGACTTCGGGTTCTACGACCACTTCGGCATCTTCAGCAGCGACGAGGCGGCGGCGATGGAGCTGTGCGAGCTGCTCATCCGCTCGGGGCGGAACATCACGTTCACCGTGACGTTCTGGTCGTTCGACTTCTCGAACGAGCTGCTCGACATGATGCGGCGGGCCGGGTGCTGGCGCATCGACACGGTCCTCATCTCCGGCAACGACAAGAACCTGCGCAAGGCGACGATGGGCTCGCCGCTCACGGTGGCCCAGACCGAGGCCGGGGTGATGCGGGTGCACGCCGCGGGCATCGAGGTGGCGGCGCGCTTCTCCCTCGGCATCGACGGCGAGACCGTGGACGAAGCACGCCAGACCATCGACTACGCCTGCCGTCTGCCCCTGGAGTGGGCCTTCTTCACGCCGGTGAACCCGGTGTTCGGCTCGCGGCTGTGGCGCCAGCTCGACAAGGCGGACCAGTTCCGCCAGGACGAGCGCTCGATGAACATCTTTCACGTGTTCTACGAGCCCACGGCCATGACCCACGCCGAGCTGAAGGGGCTCCAGAAGGAGGCGTACCGCCGGTTCTACGGCCGCCCGCGCTTCGTCCTCGACAAGCTGAAGTACCTGCGCGACCCGAACGGCCTGCAGCGGAACCTCACCGTGGCGAGCCACCTGGGCCGCCACCTCGCGGGCTTCTGACCTCCGGCGCCCCCCCGGTTCGGCCGACGCCAGCCTGATATGATGAGCGACTCCCCATCCGGGGAGGATGGACCCAGCGGAGCCACCTCTTGGCCACCTCGTCGTTCCACGGCACGCCCTGTCTCGTCCCGGCGGAGTTCACCCTCGAAGGGGGCGAGACGCGGAAGGGGTTCATCACCCGCCTGTCCCACGTGGCCGCGGCGCTGAGCAGCGACCCCGAGCTGCCGGTCGGGACCCAGATCACGATTCGCTTCAAGCGCCCCGCCGACGGCCAGAGGCTCGAGGTGAAGGCCGGCATCCGCGAGCACTTGGCCGAGGGCGGTCTGTGGCGAGGTCGCCCCGCCGGGCTCGTCCAGTTCCACTCCCCCGTCGAGCTGGAGGAGGGCGAGGGCGCTCCCACCGTCGAGCCCCTCACCGCGGCGCCCCCCGCCGACGACGTCACGCCGAAGCAGACCGCCGAGGACGAGGAGCCCCCCCCCCGGTTCGACGAGGACGAGTCCGTCACGGACGAGGTCCCCTCGGTGCCGTCGCTGGGGACCGCGCTGCGGGGCGCGGGCCTGGGCAAGCGCCGTCTGTCGGGACGGCCCATCAGCTCGACCACCCCGGGCGCCCGGCGCTCGGAGCTGTCCCGGGGTCCCGAGTCCCTGACGGACCGGCACACGTCGGTGCCGCCGAGCAAGGTGGAGGAGGTCCCCGACCTGGACGACGCAGGCGACGACTTCTTCGGCGTCAGCACCGACTCGGTCCCCGAGGCCCGCCCCTGGCTCGACGAGCCCGAGACCTGGTCCGCCACGGGCCAGCCGGCGCTCCAGCCGGACGGCCCGGAGGCGCTGGGCGCGGACGACGAGCTGGCAGCCGAGGATCTGCCCGAGGCGGAGAACATGGTGCAGTCCCTGTTCCGCCAGCCGCCCCCGACCGACGACGACGGCGAGCCCGTCTCGCTCGACGAGGCCTCGGTGCAGGCCTTCCTCACCGCAGACCCGGACATCCAGTCGGAGAGCTCCCTGCCCCCCGCGGAGCTCTCCGACTCCGAGGTGGACGACGCGTTCATGGACCAGTTCGGGAGCGTCCCGGCGGGCGCGCACGTCGACGTGTTCGCGGGGCTCGACGAGCCGACGCCGGCCGGAGACCTCAAGTCGCTCCCCCCGCAGTTCATCGCCCCGGCCTCCGTCCCCGCGTCCGGGGTCCCGCAGCGTCCCGGGGGCCGGCCGTCGACGGATGTCGACCGGACCGCTCCTCCCCAGCAGGACCGCCCGCCCTGGGAGGAGGACGTCCCGGAGGAAGAGCTCGCCTCCCTGATCCCGCGCAACGCCCGCATCGCGTCCACCATCGACGTGACCTTCTGGGCCCGCGGCCGGCGCAACGAGGCGACGGCGGACAACTTCAGCCGCGAGGGCCTGTTCCTGCGGTACCCGGGCACGCCGCCGGTGCGCGGCGCGATCGTGCGGGTGGAGTTTCCCGTCCAGGGCTCCGACGAGAGCGTGTCGATTCGATTCAACGCCGAGGTGCGCTGGCACCGGAGTGACCGCCCGGGGGTGGGGCTGGCGGACGGCTTCGGGGTGCAGATCCTGACGTTCGAGACCCCCAAGGACCGAGGCCGGTACCTGGAGCTCCTCGACGCCATTCTCGCCCTCGGTCCAGCTCCGTCGCCCGAAGAAGGCTTCAGCTGGGCCAACCAGGGGCGCTGACGTGAGCGCGCCCCCCGGCGCCTCGGTCTGGACCAGCGTCGTCGCGCTGAGCGCCAGCGTCGGGTCCGCCCCCGACTCCGACACCCTCTGGCGCCGGCTGTACGAAGCGGTGGACCGCCTCGGCGGACGGGTGGTCGAGGGGGCGGCATCCGGTGCAGGGCGGCGATTCACCGTCCGGGGCGCCGGAGACCTGGTCGTCGACGGGCCCCTGTCCCCGGAGCTGGAGGCAGCGCTCGCCGTCCTCGTCGAGCTCGCGGGTGCGCGGCTGTCGGAGCTGGACCTGCAGGCCGAGCAGCTGTCGAGGTCGGTCCAGCTGGCTCGCCTCAACGACCTGAGCCGCCAGCTCAACAGCGCGGAGACCGCCGAAGCGGTCCTCGCGACGGCAGCGGAGGGCGCCCGGACCTTGTGCCGTGCGACGGCGACGGGCCTGTACCAGCTGCGCGAAGGGCTGCTGTCGCTGGTGGGCCACCAGGGCTCGATCGGCGACCTTCCGGCCACGATCCGCGTGGTGGACGCCCTCGGGGCGCCGCTGCTCGGGGGCCCCGCCGTCCGCTCCTTCCCGTTGGGCACCAGCACGCTGGACGGGGGAGCTGCGCTCGTGCTCGCCCTGTCCAGCCGAGGGCGGACGGCCGGGGTGCTCCTGCTCCGGCGAGGACCGGAAGACGGCCCGTGGAACGAGGGGAGCCGGAGCCTCGCCGAAGGCATCGCCGAGCACCTGACCGTGGCCCTGCGGCACATCGATCTGCTGGAGCGCACCCGGCGCGACGCGGCCTACGACGAGCTGACCGGGCTCGCGTCGAGGCGCCAGTTCATGCGCGAGCTCGCTCGGGAGACGGAGCGCGTGAAGCGGCAGGGCTCCCCGCTGTCGCTGCTCATGATCGACGCGGACCACTTCAAGGCCGTCAACGACACCCACGGGCACGGAGGCGGCGACGAGGTGCTCCGGACGATCGCCCGGTGCCTGAAGTCCGGGACCCGCTCGCTGGACGTGGTCGGGCGCCTGGGAGGCGAGGAGATCGGCGTGCTGCTGCCGAGCGCGGCGACGGAGCAGGCGATGCTCGTGGCCGAGCGCCTGCGCCGGGCGATCGAGCAGTCGCGCACGGAATGGCGTGGCGCCGTGATTCGGGTGACCGTGAGCGTGGGCGTGGCGGAGTGGGACCCGGAGTGGAGCTTCGAGGACCTGCTCGAAGTCGCCGACGCCGCGCTCTACCAGAGCAAGGCGACGGGACGGAACCGGGTCACGGAGTCCCGCGGGCTCGAGACCCTGGTGACGGGGACGCGGAGCTGAGGAGGCGGCGGTGAGGGCACCGCCCCGCGCTCAGAAGCTGGTCTGGCTGAAGTAGTTGCGCGTGTACCAACCGATCCTCAGGAAATCGAGGAACTCCATGTCGTTGATGCGCATGATGCTGTAGCCGTAGTGGGCCTTGAACAGGAAGTTGTAGACCTGATTCGGGGGGAGCTTGATCGCTTCCTTCACCACCGGCTGGAGCCAGGGGTAGCGGACCGCCAGCGGGAACAGCTTCTGGAGGTTGGTGATCTCGCGCTTGTTCTCCACGTCCACGGGCGTGGTCATGAAGTAGGACTGCTCGAACTCGTCCTGGTCGAAGCCCGGCGGCATCATCCCGTCCTTCATGACGAGGTCCTGGATGGTGGTCCCGGGGTACGGCTGGATCAGCGAGCACCAAGCGTGCTCGGGCGCGAGCTTGGCGTTGAACTCGAGCGTCTCCCAAGCCGAGTCGAGCGTCTCCCCTGGCGAGCCGAGGATGTTGCTCGTCTGGACCATGATCCCGTACTTCTTGAGCCACCCCATGCACTGCAGGATCTCCTCGTTGGAGAGGTGCTTGTGCATGATCTTGTTCCGCATGTACTCGTTGCCGGACTCGACCCCCATCTTCACGGCGAAGCAGCCGGACTCGGCCAGGTCCCGCACGGACTCCTCGGTCATGTAGTCGGCGCGGATGAGCACGGAGAACGGGATGCCGATGCGCTTGCGGTACTCGGCGAGGAGCGGCTTGACGTAGTCGTGGTAGCCGACGATGAAGGTGTCGTCCCGGAACACGAGCCGACGCAGCGGGTACTTGGCGAGGAAGTCCTCGATCTCGCTGATGACGTACTCGATGGACTTGCGGCGTGAGTACTGACCCAGCCCCTTCATGATCTTCTTCAGGCCGACGTGGAAGCAGAAGGAGCAGTTGTCCGGGCAGCCGCGGCCGGTGATGAAGCCCTCGATCTTCTGGTTCTTCACGAAGGGGTAGCGGTCGTAGATGGACCGGTCCGGGAAGGGATAGCGGTCGAGGTTCTGCTCGAGGGGCCGCATGGGGTTGCGGTGGATGGCGCCCCGGTCGTCCTTGATCCACAGGTTGCGGATGCCGGTGGGGTCATGCCCGTGCTCGAGGGCGTCCAGGTACTCGACGAGAGCGTCCTCACCGTCGCCCCGACAGACCACGTCGACCACGTCGCCCTCGATCATCTCCGGGTAGAAGGTGGCGTGCATGCCGCCGAAGACGGTCTTGACGTGGGGGAACCAGCGCTTGACCTTGTGCGCCTGCTGGAGCGCCCACAGGTGCAGCCCGGTCGTGACGGAGAACCCGATGACGTCGGGGTCCACGCGGCGGATGGCGCGGCGGAGGTTGCCTTCGGCGTTCTCGATGATGAGCGAGGACTCGTGCCCTGCTTCGTTCGTGCACGCCACCAGCTGGGTGACGCCCATGTTCACGAACGGGTCCTTCTGGAGGTACAGGATGCGCATGGGTGCTCCGCGTCGGCGTACTCCGACGGGGGGACCATAGCCCGCGGATTGGGGAGCGACTACGGCGGGACGGAGCCCGAGGGTGGCCGCCGGCCCGCGCGTCCGGCGAGAGAGACGCCGCCGCGTAGCGCTTACTGGCGCTCACGAAGTGAGACGACGGCCCTACAGAGTCCGGGGCGGGACAGGGCGAGGATGAACAGGAACCTCCTGCCCCGGAGCCTTTGATGCGCGTGTCCCTTGCCCTCCTCTTGTCCTCCCTGCTCCTCGCCGCTGGCTGCGGGGAGACCGGTCTCCAGACCGACAGCTCCGAGCTCCGGCAACGGCCCGGCGCGCCGGGACCGTCGGCTCCGCCCCAGGACCCGCCGGAGCCGCCGGGACCTCCGGGCGACGACGACGATGACGGCGGGGCGACGGGCGCGGACGACGACGACGACGCGCCCGGCGGTCCAGCGGACGACGACGACGCGCCCGGCGGTCCAGCGGACGACGACGACGCGGCCGGCGACGACGACGACGCGGCGCCCCCTCCTCCGCCGGGGCTCATCGCCGACGCCCGGGCGCGGCTGAACAACGCGAACGTGACGCCGCTGCCCGCGGCGCCGCCGGTCACGCCGGCCATGTTCGACCTCGGCCAGGCGCTGGCCTTCGACAGGGAGCTCTCGGGCAACCGCGACGTGTCGTGCATGACCTGTCACCACCCCCTCCTGGGGAGCGACGACGATCGGACCCTGCCCGCGGGGACCGGCGCCACCGGCCTCGGCGCAGCCCGCAGCCACCCGGACGACGTGCACATCCCCCGGAACGGCCCGGCCCTGTTCAACCTGCACACCTGGCCCACGATGTTCTGGGACAGCCGGGTCTCCATGGGCGGCCCCGGCGCCGGCGGCCCTCCCGGGCCTCCTGGGCCCCCCGGCCCTCCCGGCCCTGCCGGTCTGGTGACGCCGGCGGGGAACCAGATCACTCCAGCGATGGAAGCGGTCCTGACCCACGGGGTGGTGGCGGCCCAAGCGATGTTCCCGGTGACGAGCGACATCGAGATGCGCGGTGACCCGGGTCAGAACGAGCTCGCGAACTTCGCGGCCGACGACTTCACGGGCATCTGGGGCGCGATCATGGACCGCCTCGCCCTCATCCCCGCGTACCCGGTGATGTTCGAGGCGGCCTACCCCGGGACCGACTTCGAGGACATGTCCTTCGCTCACGCCGCCAACGCCATCGCAGCCTTCGAGGTCACGGCGTTCGAGAGCCGGGGCAGCCCGTTCCAGGCCTTCGTCGCTGGCGACGACCTCGCTCTGACCGCGGCGGAGCTGCAGGGAGTCGTGGCGTTCTTCGACAGCGGCTGCCAGCGATGCCACACGGGGCCGAACCTCTCGAACTTCACGCCTCACAACATCGGGCTGCCCCAGATCGGGCCCGGGGTCGGGGACGGGCCCTCGGGGGCCGAGGACTTCGGGGTGGAGGCCGTCACGGGGAACCCGGCGAACCGCTACGCGTTCCGCACGGCGCCGCTCCACAACATCGAGCTGAGCGCGCCGTACGGGCACGCGGGGCAGATGTCGACGCTCGAGGCGATGGTCGACCACTACGACAACCCGGGACAGTCGCTGAACCAGTACGTCATCAGCGACCACGTCAGCGACCCGACAATCGGCGAGGCAGGCAATGAGGCGGCGGTGTTGGCGCGCATCTCCCCGTTGCTCGCCGGGCCGCAGAACGTGGTGAACCAGCCGGCGCTGGTGGCCTTCCTCCAGTCGATGACGGATCCGGCGGCGGAGGACCTGAGCGGGTTCATCCCCGCGAGCGTGCCGAGCGGGCTCCCCGTCGCCGACTGACCAAGCGCGCGCGACACCTGGAGGTCGCGCGCCGCCCGGGTCGGGGCTCCGAGAGGGGCTCCGACCCGCGTGCTTGGGGCCTACATGATCTCGATGCCGAACTTCCGCAGAGAGCGATACGTCGTGAACATCGCCGCCGACAGGTAGGCGCGGCGGATGATGCGCTCCTTCGGGGAGCGGTTGCGGATGGCGTGCTTGAGGATGGAGGGGTGCAGGTAGTACTGGAGCTGGCGCTTCACGAAGCCCCACTTCATCTCCTGCGGGTCCCGGCCGTCGTCGAACAGGTACTCGAACTGGTTGAACATCTCGGGGTTGCGCGACGGCATCCGCCCCTCGCGGGTCATCTCGTAGAAGAGCGCCGAGCCCACCTGCGGCGTGTACATGTTCATACGGAAGAAGTCGCAGTGCTCCATCCCGTCCTTCGTGATGAGCTCCAGGTCTTCGTCCGTCTGCCCCGGCGCGCCGTACACGTGCGAGCCGAGGATGAGCACCCCGTGCTTGCGCAGGTTCTCGCTCGCCTGCCGGTTCTTCTCGATCGTCGTCGCCTTGTTCATGTCCTTGAGCGCCTTGCGGCTGTAGGACTCGAAGCCGACGTTCACGAAGAACAGGCCCGCGCGGCGCATGAGCTTGATGAGGTCCGGGTGCTTCGTCGCCGTGTCCGCCCGGAGCGTCCCTCCGAAGGGGATCGCCAGGTTCCGGCGGAGCATCTCCTCGCAGAGCTGGGCCATCTTGTCGACGTCGAAGGCCATCGTGTCGTCGGTGACCATCATCTCACGGAACCCGAGGCGCTTGATGTGCGCGATCTCCTCGAGGATCCGGTCGATGCTCTTCTCCCGGTGCTTGCCCCAGAACGTGGGCCGTGTGCAGAACTTGCAGTGATAGGGGCAGCCGCGGACCATCTCGATGGCCGTGCTCGCGTACCCACGCCGCGTCACCGACGGGTAGTAGGGCAGCAGGTCCCGCCGAGGCATGGGCAGGTCATCGAAGCTCTGGAGCAGCTCGCGCCGCGGGTTGAGGACGACCTCGCCGTCCCGCGTGGTCCAGGCGACGCCGGGGATGTCCGCGATGTCCGACTGGGTCAGGCCCGCGAGGTGGTCGATGAGCGCCCGGAAGGTGACCTCGGCCTCGTAGAGCACGACGTAGTCGATGCCGTTGTCGAGGTAGACCTCCGGCAGGAAGCTCGGCGCCTGCCCACCCACGATCGTGATGAGGTGCGGGAACGCCTCCTTGAGCTGGCGCGCGACCGTCTGGGTGATCAGCGAGTCGGGGTAGAAGTTGTTGGTGAAGGCGACGACATCCGCCCGGAACTCCTTCACGTGCCGGAACAGGTCGTGGCTCCGCAGGCGGTGCTTCGCGTTCTCCACGATGCGCACCTCGTGCGGCGGGCTGATCGCCGCCGCCGCTGTCGCCAACCCCAGCGGAGGGAAGTTGGTCAGCATGAAGTTCGTGGTCTGCCAGTAGCGGGCTGGCGCCGTGGAGAGGATCACGCGCATCGGCGCGAGGATAGCCACCGCCGGGCTCACTGGCCTGCCGGCGGTCGCCGAGCGGGCGTTCAGCTGCCGCCGAAGACCGCCCGCGCCCCCACCGCGCCCGCGAGCACCAGGAGCACGATCAGCAGCAACACCGTGAGGTTCGGGCCCTTGCCGACGCCGCTCCCCTCCCCTTCGTCGCCCCACTCGGCGGACTGGCGCCGCTCCCACCGCTTCCGATCGGCCTCCCGCTCCTCGGCTGCCTTGCGGGCCTCGATGTCCCGGTCGTAGCGAGCGCTCCCCTTGTAGGTCTCGTCCGCACCCGGGGAGTAGACCGTGACGGCGTCCTCGCCCTCGCCGATCTGATGGACGCCGCTGCGACCTTCTCGGCTCGCCCGCATGATCCCGTCGGCGTCCGCGCCCCCGGACGGTGCGCCGTTCGCGGCGTAGCTGTCTGCGAGGCCTCGGGAGCTGCCGCCGGAGCCGCCACCGCCGTTGCCGCCGGAGCCGCCACCGCCCCAGTCGTCGCCGCCGGACCCGCC
>ENA-OWNT01001323-OWNT01001323.1-seawater-metagenome-genome-assembly--contig:-NODE-1323-length-32115-cov-5.473781_pt1 | contig 32115 bp, 22 predicted proteins | sample MGYA00238136_ERZ651165 | MGnify/ENA primary metagenome ERZ651165 (study PRJEB26861, sample SAMN08777766) | seawater metagenome | isolation source: coastal seawater | place: USA: Florida | collected...
GACGGCTCTGGCGGAGATTGGCTCGAAGGTGGCTCGGACACCGCCGACGAGGGCGAAGGGAGCGGCCCCGGTGAGGTCGACCTCGGAAAGGGCGGCTGCGCGGTTGTTTCCGGCGTTGGTGCGAGCGGTGCCTGGCTCGGGCTCCTCGCGGTGGCGGCCCGTCGGCGCTCCGAGGGTGTGCATCTCCGTCCGAGGAGATAGGCTCGGGCGACGTTGAACCGGAGCAGTTCCGATGCGCACCGCACGCTTCATTCTCGCCACCGCCCTGTGCGCCACCTCCATCACCGGAGTGCTGGTCACGGCGCCCACCTCGGCCTTCGCGGAGGGGGAGGACGACGGTGGAGACGGCAGCACCGGCACCGAAGGCGAGACTGGCACAGAAGAAGGCGACGACGGCGGGGATGGCGGCGACGACGGTGGCACCGAAGAGGCCGATGATTCCGGCACCTTCGACAATGGCTACCAGGGCGTGGGTCCTGCCGAGCTGTCTGGCGAAGAAGGCGGCGGCTGCCCATTCGTATCCGAGAGCGTGGTCGGATTCGGCTTCCTCGGACTGCTGGGAGTGGGCATCGCCCGCCGCCGCGACTGAGTCCCTGCCCCACCATCGCCCTGTCCCCGAGGCCTCGATGCCCCTGCTCACCCGTCGTGCGAGCCTGCTGGGACTCGCCAGCTTCACCATGGTCCCCGGCCTTGCCCTCGCCCGTCCCAAGGGCATCAAGGGGCGACTCGAGGATGCCCGTCAGCAGCTCATGCCGGGCTTCGCGGAAGGCAGCCACGTCCATGCCTACCAGAGCTACGCCTTCATCTACAGCTTCGCCAACGGAAATGTGGTCACCCACCAGCGGGCCACTCGGGCCATCCAAGGCATCGGCGTCGGCATGTTGGAGTCGCTGCAGGCCAAGGGGGCGCGGGCGCAGCTCAAGGTGCACACCGACCCCCACGACGACGGCACCCAGTGGTACGGCCTCGACCTCCTCGTCTCCAAAGGCAGGAAGACCATCCGCATCCCGGGCACCAACCCGCCCGACCCCACCGGCTGGCACAAGGGGGTGGCCGAGTCTGCGGCGCTCACCGGGCTTCCCGCCGCCGACTTCGAAAAGGGCCACTCCGCCTGGTTCGATCTCGTGCGGGTGCTCAATGGCCTCGACACCGAAGCCGCCACCCTCATCGGCCATTCCTTCGCGTTGCAGGTGGTCGCAGAGCGCACCCGAAATGGAGAGCTGGCCGACTGGTTCGGGCCCCGTCCGGCGGAGCAGACCCTCGAGGACATCGCCCATGCCCAGTCCCTCATCGCCGATGATGTCGACCGGGTTCGGGGTGCGCAGGCCGCGGTCCTCGCCACCATCACGCTGGCCAACCTCTACGAGAAGCCCGGAGCACTCGACGCTCTGAAGGCGGAACTCGCTGCGGTCTCCGACGACCTCGCCGCCTGGCAGGCGAGCCACCGCCAGCCCACCCCTGCAGACTTCGGGGTGAGCTACGAGATGCCCTCGCCCGAGAAGGTGCAGGAGGTCATCGACGACCAGCTCGGTGTCGTCGGTGCCGCCATCGACGTGGCGAGGGGGGCGGCCACAGGCGACCTGCCCCGCACCCTCGATGGCCTGGCCCGGCTTGCGCCCAAGGACACCAAGGTGCGCACCGTGGCAGAGGGCATCGCGGCGGCCAGCAATGGCGACATCAAGGGCACTCTGGGGGCCATCGCCGAGCTTGGCGGTCCCGACACCCAGGTGGGTCGCGTCGCCGCTCGACTCGAGAGTGTGGCCGGCGTGTTGGACAAGATTCCGGGCTGAGCTGGCACGGGCTACTGCAGTGCGATGGTGCACCAGACTGCGAGAACGACGGCAGCGAGGATGTTGAGCACCAGGCCTTCGCGGGACATCTCCTGCAGCTGGATTCGCTCCGAGCCGTAGACCACTGCATTGGGTGCTGTGGCGACGGGCAGCATGAAGGCGCAGCTTGCAGACAGGGTGGCCGGCACCATCCACAGGATGGGGTCGATGCCTGCGGCGATGCCTGCGGCGGCGAGGACCGGGAGCAACAGAGTGGTGGTGGCGGTGTTGCTGGTGACTTCGGTGAGGAAGGTGACGGCGAGGCAGATGGTGAGGCTGGTGGCGAGGAGTGGCCACTGCCCCATGCCGAGGTCGTTTGCGAGAAGGTCGCCGAGCCGGACCGCCAGGCCACTGGTCTTGAAGGCCTTGGCGATGGCGATGCCACCTCCGAACAGCAGCAACAGACCCCAGGGCAGGCGCCGGGCATCGTTCCAGCTCAGCAGGCGGTCTGCGTCGCCCCTGGTGCTGCCATGGCGGTCTCCCGAGGGCACGAGGAACATGGCGACCGCGGCGGCAAGGGCGATGGTGCTGTCTTTGGCGCCGGGCAGGTCCATCAGTCCGCTCCAGCCTCCCGCGGGCTGGGTGCGGGTCACCCAGGCGATGGCCGTGATGGCAAAGATAGCCAGCACGCGCCGTTCTCGTGGAATCAGGGGGCCGGTGGGGGGCAGCTTCGGGGCCGTCATGTCGCTGGGAAGCTTGCGGGTGAGCCACAGCCAGGCGACCGGCAACAGGAGCGCCACAGCCGGAAGGCCGATGGCGGTCCAGTCCAGGAAGCTGATTCCCGGCCCCTTCACGGTCTCCTGGTACACGCCCATGAACACCACATTGGGGGGTGTGCCCACCGGCGTGCCGAGACCGCCGATGCTGGCCGACCAGGCGAGACCCAGCAGAAGGGGGGTGGTGAGGCGTTCGTCCTTGGATGCGTCGAGAATGGCCAGCACGACGGGAAGCAGCATGAGCGTGGTGGCAGTGTTGGAAATCCACATCGAACAGACCGCACAAGCCAACATGACGCCAAGTACGAGACGGCGTCCACCACCTCCAACCAGACCGACCAGCCCCAATGCAATCCGGCGATGCGCTCCCGCTCGTTCCATGGCCAGAGACAACACGAATCCGCCGAGGAGCAGCAGGATGAGGTGGTGGCCGTAGGCCTCGGCTGCTTCGGTGTGGGTGATGACGCCTGTGAGCGGGAACACTACGAAGGGTACCAGCGAGGTGACGGGCACGGGAACAGGCTCGGTCACCCACCAGATGGCGCACAGTGCCGTGACTGCAGCGGTGATGGCGGCCTCCATCGACAGGCCGGCTCCGAAGGCCAGCATGCCCACCAGCAGGCCCGACAGCAGGCCTCCCAGGATGAAGGCGTCGCGCCGTCGGGCTGTCACGGAGCCGTGCCCGAGGGCTGGCCTTCAAAGGCGCCGAGGTCCCACAGCACGGCATCCTGCACCTGCACCCCCGGCCCGAGGTCGGCCTCCAAGGTGGCGATGGTTCGGGCCGCGGCTTCCGGGTCGATCTGCCGGTGGACCACGATCCAACGAATCCCCTGTCCGCGCAGGCCGTTGGGATGCGCGCTGCCGGGGTCGTTCCCGCCAAGGTTGAGGCGTTGGTGTTCATCTGCGCGACGCGAGGACAGTGCGGCGAGCTTGCGGAAGGGGGGGCTGTGGATGAGGGCGTTGGTGCTCGCCCGGGCATCGGGTCCGTAGGGGATGGGGCGACCGTGGGCGGCCTGCCACACGAGGTACCGGCTGGTTCGCATGGTGGGCCCGGCGTCGGTGGGAAGGTCGAGAACGCCCCATCTCAACGGTTCCCCGGCCTGCCGCACCACCCGACTGTAGACGGCGGGGTAGTCGATGGCTGCGGTGGGCAGGGGCCAGGTCGTGCCGGACACCACGAGGCTGTCGAAGAAGATGAGCAGCACCCCCACCATGGCGGCCGGGCCGCGCACCACACGCTGCAGTCCAACGGCGGCGAGGCCGGCCACCACGGCGAGAAGGGGCACGGCGAGACGCAGCGGGTGGGTGACCGCCAGACCAGGCGCGAGCTGCTGCACGAGTCCCCAGGGCAGGCGGAGACGCTGTCCCTGTCCAACCTCCACCCATGCCCCGCCCACGAACAGGTAGGGTCCCAGGGCCACCACCCCACACAACACACCGGCCGCGGTCCACCAGACCTCCGAACGCTTCCACCACGCAAGGTCCCGCTGGGCAGGGTCACGCCGGCGCAGTGCGACCGCTGCCAACACAAGGGCCACGAGGCCAAGGTACATGCTGTGTTGGAATCCCTCATCCGAGAGGTCGACGCTGCGGAAGCCGAAAGGCTGCACGAAGGTGCGGGGGTCGACGGCGTTGTGGGCCGCGAGCTGGTCATTCATCGAGTCGGGGTGCTTGACGATGGCGTCGGCGCTCTCGAGCTGCGCGCGCATGGTGAGGCTGGGAGGGGCGGCCACCAGGACGGCCACGATGGCTCCGAGCCAGGCATGCTTGAGGTGGGGAAGGCCCCGCACGAGAGCGGCGAGGCCCGTTCCCAGGCCAAGATAGGGGGAGGCGACCGAAGCCAGTCCCACCCCCAGGCCGGCGAGCGCCCAGGCACCGAAGGTGCGCTTCTTCGCGGCATCCTCAATCCAGCTCAGGGCGAGGGCCACAAAGCCGATGTCGGCGGCCTCGGAGATGCCGTTCTGGAGCTCGCAAGTCATCCATGCACTTGCTGCGAACACCCCGCTGGCCGCCCAGCTCGTCCACACGCCCGCGCCGAGGCTGAGTGCGAAGCGGCGGGCGGCCCAGCTTGCGAACACCACATAGCCGAGCATCACCAGGTTCCAGGTTCCCGCGATGCCGAGGGTGCCCACAAAGGGTGCCCCGAACGCAGCCAACACCGGGTCGATGAACCACAACACACCGCCGTCGGGCCAATGCAGGTAGCCTGTGTGCCAGGGCAGCTCCCCCTGGGACAGCTCGGTCGCCCACCACCACGGCCCCCAGGCGTGGTTCCACACGTCGACATCGCCGTTGCCAAGCAGCTCCCAGGGGCGGAGCAGCATTGGCATGGTCACCAACAGCCCCACGAACATGTGACCGGCGGCACCAGGCAGCAGCCCCCGCAGGCGCTCGGTGGGTCGGCTCGGCATGCTCGCCTCCTGCCCGGGCCAGGGCTTGCGTCGGGTCGCTCGGGGGCGCGGAGTCTACATCCTGGCGGAGGGAGTGGCGGGCCCGAGGCCTCAGGGGAGGGGAGTCGCTGGCGCGGTCGTGAGGTCGCTCGCCGGGGCGGGGTCGTCGGAGAGGGCCTCGAGGAAAGCGACGAGTGCCGCCTGTTCCTGGTCGTTCCAGCCCCGCCGCTCCAGCAGCTCCTCTCGGTGCCCGGGCCCGAGGTAGTCGGGCGGGTCGTTGTAGAAGGCCACGACCTCCTCGAGCGTGGCGAAGTGCCCGCCGTGCATGTAGGGCGGGTTGTGGGCGACACGGCGGAGGGCGGGGGTGCGGAACTGTCCAAGCTGCTCGGTGGTGTGAGCGATCTGGTCGATGCGGGCGGCAATGTCGCCGGTGGGGTCGTCGGACCACTGTGAGGCGGCGTTGAACTCGCCGGCGCGCAGAGCGTCGATGCCGTCGTAGCGGCCGGTGTCGAAGGGGTCGACGTCGGCGACCTCCGGCAGGCCGATGTTGTGGAACTCCTTGTTGGACCCCAGCCAGCCGGCGTGGCAGAACACGCACTCCCCCTCGCCGGCGAACAGATCGAGCCCGAGCCGGGCCTCTGCGCTCAGCTCGGCCTCTGCGGTGGGCCGGTCGCCTTGGGCAAGGGCTGCGATGAAGCGGTCCACAGAGGTCTCGCCGGTGACGACGGTGCGTTCGTAGGCGGCAATCGCCTTGGCCACGTTGACCAGGACCTCAGTGACGGCGAGCCGGTCGGCCTCGGTCATCGACGTCCAGGCGAGGTGGTCGGGGTGGTCGGGGTCTTCGGGGATTGGACGGGCGGACACCGGGAAGCGGTCCGTGTCGGAGACGTCGGGCGGTGCGCCGAAGATGGCGGTGTAGCCCGTGGACAGGTCGGACTCGCTGGCGATGAGGCGGGCCAGCTCCATCCGGGTGTAGTCCATCTCGCCGGGGGCCTCGATGGGGCCGGCGGCCTGGCACCAGAGGGTGTCGCAGCGCCCGTCCCAGAACATCCACCGTTGCCAGGCCGCGTTCCAGATGTTGGGCGCGTGGCGGCCCGTGGTGCCAACCCCTTCGGACAGGGCGAGGCCGTCTCCAAAGCCTTCCGCAGGGTCGTGGCAGGTTGCGCAGGCCACGGTGCCGGTGCTGCTCAGTCGGGTGTCGAAGTAGAGGTAGCGGCCGAACCAGGCTGCGGTCTCGTCGTCTGCCCAGGCATTGGTGGGGTCGTCGGGCACGGCCGGGCGGTCGCCGAGGCCCCACACGAAGACCTCGACGTCGGGGTCGATGAGCGGCGCGGCCGAGTCTTCGGATTTGTCTCCACTGCCACCGCATGCAGCGAGGACAGCGCAGCACACGAGCATCACGTAGGTTCGATGAAGCACGGACTCACCCTGGGTTCACGGTCGAGTATGGCGCGGAAGGTCTCCCCCGGCCACTTCGCTCCCTTGGCGCCTCAACCTGCCTGCCCGGCGGATGATGTGGACCAGGGTGGCGTCCAGCCGGCCTTCACCATGTTGCGCGCGGCTTCACGCCGGGAGAGCCCGCTCAGGACCTGCCAATGTGCGTTCAAGAAGGCCTGGACCGACTCGGGGGCGACCCGGGCGTGGTCGCGCAGGGCCCAGCCGATGGCCTTGCGGATGAAGAACTCGCTCTCGTGCGCGCGGGCGAGGCAGAAGCGGAAGAGGCGGGCCTGGTCCAGCTCGGACTTGTGGCGAAGCTGGCCGATGATGGCGGTGCGCCGCAGCCACATGTCCTCACTGTCGATCCATCGGTCCACCACGGGCTCGGTGGCTGCCCGATGCTGCTGCCACACCCGCCCCACGAGGTGGGCGGCGATGGGGTCGACAAGGTCCCACCACGCGCCACTCTGGACCATCCGGGCGTAGAGGTCGAGCTGGGCGGGAAGCACGAAGCGCTTGTGCCGTCTGGCGACGTCGATGGCGAGGTATTGCTCCTCGCGGTGGGGCCCGGACCAGAGGGCCTCGATGACGGCACGGTAGGTGGCGGTGTCCGGAACCGGTATCCGGTAGAGCTGCTTGGCGATAGTGGCGAGTGCTGGCTTCTTCACGCCGTAGAACGGCTGATCTGTCTTGAGGTAGGCCTGCATCTTGGCGACGTTGGCGGGCGCTGCGGCCTGCTGGAGCAGAGTGCGCGCCTGCTCGGTCATCTGGGCGGCGGCGGACGATGCGGTGGACATGGGGAGCGGTCCTCTCAGCCTCTGCACGGGCGGGTGGACTGTGCCACACTCGGGTGCTGACACAATGACGCGGAGGCGACGGTGGCGGACTCGGGCTTGTTCCTCGGTGGGACGGTGGGCGAAGACGGTGAGATTGCCGAGCCCTGGCGACTGAAGGCCGAGCGACTGCGCACACATGGCGTGGTGGTCGGCATGACCGGGTCGGGAAAGACCGGTCTTTCGCTGGTGCTGCTCGAGGAGCTCGTCAGGGAGGGTGTTCCCATCCTAGCCATCGATCCCAAGGGCGACCTGGGCAGCCTCGGCCTCGTGTTCCGCGGGCTCGACAGCCAGGCCTTCGCGCCATGGGTGGAGGATGGCCAGGCCGAGCAGACCGCCACCCGATGGCGGAAGGGGCTGTCGAAGTGGGGGCTGGACGGCGCTTCCGTCGACGCACTGGCCGACCGTATGGACCTTCGCCTGTTCACTCCGGGCAGCAGCGCCGGACGCTCCATCGACGTGCTTGGGGCCTTCCGAAGGCCCGACCAGGGCGTGCTCGGTGATGTGGAGTCCCGGCGAAACCTGGTTGCGGCCACGGTCTCCGGGCTGCTGGGGCTGGCCGGCCGTGCGTCGGACCCCGTGCGGGACCCGGCCCATGTGGTGCTGTCCCGCATCATCGACGACGCCTGGCAGGCGGGCACCGATCCCACCCTCGAGGAGCTGGTTCTCGCGCTGGTGGACCCACCCTTCAGCAAGGTGGGGGTGTTCCCGGTCGACCGCTTCTTCAAGCCCGACGACCGCATGGACCTCGCCATGAAGCTCAACGCCGTGCTCGCCTCTCCGTCGTTCGCGGCCTGGCGTCAGGGCGACCCGATGCAGATCGACCAGATGCTGCGGCGGGCGGGGGACAATGGCGGCAAGGTGCCTGTCAACGTGGTCAACATCAGTCACCTCGACGAACAGCAGCGCCGCTTCCTGCTCAGCATCCTGCTCGGACGGCTCCAGGCCTGGTCCCGGCGGCAGCCCGGCACAGAAGGGCTGCGGGCCATCGTCTACTTCGATGAGGTGGCCGGCTACCTGCCCCCGCACCCCAAGAACCCCCCCACCAAGGGACCCTTGCTCACCTTGATGAAGCAGGCCCGAGCGGTGGGCGTCGGGGTGGTTCTCTGCACGCAGAACCCCGTCGACCTCGACTACAAGGCACTGTCGAACGCGGGCACCTGGATGATTGGCCGGCTTCAGACCGCCCAGGACCGCGCACGGCTGCTCAAGGGCATCGGCCGGACCGACCTCGACGACACCGTGCAGAGCCTGGCCAAGAGACGCTTCGTCGTGCATGTGGCGGGCCGGTCCACCACGGTCATCGGCAGCCGGCATGCGATGTGCTACCTGCGGGGGCCGCTCACCGGCATCGAGATCAAGCGCATCACATCGCAGCACGCGTCACTCTCGCCGACTCCGGCTCCCCGTCCCCCGGTGTCGGCTTCTGCTGCGCCCCCTCCGCTGCCCGGCGTGGCGCCCCCGCCAGTTCCCGTGGTCGGTCCCCCGCCTGTGCCAGGGGCCACTGCAGCTCCGCCGCCTGTCCCGAGCGCATATTCGGCCCCGCCCCCGGTGCCAGCCTACGCAAGCTCGGCTGCGCCGCCGCCTGTCCCCTCCCATGCGCCTCCGCCCGTACCCTCACGGGTTCCGCAGCCAGTGGTGGACGACGGCTTGCTGCCCGCACCGCCACCCACTCCCGGCGGCGCGGTCTGGCTCGATCCCAGGGTGGCGCACAGCCATCGCCTCTCTGTGCTGGGTCGCGTGGAGGCCCGTCGGGCGGATGGCGCGATGGTGTGGCGTCCGGCTCTGCACCTCGACATTCGATTGCGGTTCGACGAGACCCGCACCGGCTTCATGCTCAACGAGCACCACCACCGCGTCTGGTTCCCGCTCGGGCCCCATGGCCTGGCGCAAGATGCCCTCGAGCTCGACCTTCAGCCGGGCGACCTGCAGCCCGCCCCGCCTCCGGGCCCCGGTCGATACGCCCTCCCGCCGGAGTGGTGCGACGAGGAGCGGGAGCGCAAGGCCCTCCAGAAACAGGTGGTGGACGTCATCTACCGCACCGAGGCGAGGGGCATGTACGTGCACCGCAAGCTCAAGGTGCATGGCAAGGCGGAGGAAAACGAGGCGGACTTCCTCGCCCGTTGCCTGGAGGTGGCCGCCGACAAGGCGGATGAGGCCGTCGAGAAGCTTCAGGACAAGGCCGAACGGGCAGCCGACCGCCTCGACGACAAGATTGCGCGCACCGAGCACCGCATCATCGAGCAGAAGGGCGTGCTGCAAGGCCGGAAGGCCGAGGAGATGGTGGGCATCGGTGAGACCGTCTTGTCGATGTTCGTCGGACGTCGCCGCTCGCTGTCCACCGCGGTCGGTCGCCGCTCGCGCACCCGCAAGTCCGAGCAGCACCTCGTAGGCATGGAAGACCAGCTCGCGCGCCTGCAGGCCGACGCGGTGGAGCTTCAGGAGAAGCTGGCGGACGACATCGCCGAAATCCGGGCCGAGTGGGAGGCCATCGCCGAGGATGGCGTGGAGCGAAAGGACATCCGACTGGCCCGCAACGACATCGCCGTGGTCCGCTTCGGGGTGATGTGGATCCCTGTCAGCGCGCGGGTGTGAGCATGTGGGGTGACCCGCTCACAGGTGCGCCATTGGCGGATGGCCCCGTCGTCTCCGTCGAGGGTGTGCCTGTCCTCTTGCCCGACGCACGGCGTTTTGTCGCCCGTCACTCCCCCGCCTGGCGTCCCCGCTCCCCCTACGCCATGGTCCCCGCCGACCCCCTGCCCATCGATGCCCCCGACCCGCTGACGCCTCACCTCGCTCCAGGTGAGTGGCCGGAGGCGCTGCTGCCACCGGGGGCCTTCGGACAATGGGTGAGGGGACTCGGGCGCCATTGTCCCGATGCCGTGTGCGCCGAGTGGGCGTCCGAGCTCGCACCGGACGGCCTCGCGGTGGATGCGGGGTGTGGGGTGGGTGGAATGGCCCGGCGAATGGCCGAGCGTCGTGCGTGCGTGCTGGCTTTCGACCGGTCCCCGCGCGCGGTGCTCCTGGCCCGGGACCTCCTCTCAGCCACCCTCTCACCGGTCGCCATTCCCGCAGCACGCGGCCGTCTCATCGAGTTCGACTGGCCGCATCCCGCTGTGCCAGAGGGTGTGGTGTCCTGGGCGGTGGGCGATGTGCTTCACCCACCCCTGGTCGACGGCTCGGTGGCATGGCTGCACCTGGGTGCGGTGGTCGACATGGTGCCAAGCGGTGTGGATGACGTGCTGGAGGCCATTGTCGGATGCCTGATGCCGGGCGGGCTGCTCACGCTCGCCACCCCCCACGATGAAGATGCGGTCCCCACGCCCGATGGCCCGGACCCCGGTGAAGTGGTCCGCGCGGTGCTTCACGAGCTGGGCCTGCATCTGGTCGACGAAGCGCCCGAGGTGCCTTGGGTGGTCCGGCAATATGACCGGGGATACCGGGTGCTGCTGACCGACTGCCTCGCCGCACGGGCGCCTGCCTAGCCGCAGGCCCTTCCCAGGCAGTCCCCACCTTCTCTTCCTCCGGGAGCCGGCCATGGCCGAGCACTCCGCGCCGGACAAGCGCGTCTTCGTCAAGACCTTCGGCTGCCAGATGAACGTCTACGACTCGGGCAAGATTCGCGCGCTGCTCGCCCGCGACGGCTACAGCCCGACCACCGAGATGTCCGACGCCGACCTCGTCATCGTCAACACCTGTTCGGTCCGCGACAAGCCGGAGCAGAAGCTCCACAGCTTCCTCGGCGAGGCCTTCGTCCACAAGCGGAAGAATGCCACGGTGCGTCCGATGACCGTCGCTGTGGCGGGCTGCGTGGCCCAGCAGGAGGGCCGCAAGCTCCTCAAGCGCTACCGCGACCTCGACCTGGTGTTCGGACCCGATGCCGTGCCCCGCATCGTCTCGCTGGTGTCGGCCGCCCAGGATGCGCCCGTCCTCGACACCGAGTTCCTCGACGCCGATGACTACGTGTTTTCCGGAGAACTCGACCCCGACCAGGCCGCCCGGGTGAGTGCGTTCGTCACCATCCAGAAGGGCTGCGACAACAAGTGCACCTTCTGCATCGTGCCCACCACCCGCGGACCGGAGCTGTCCCGGCCCAGCGCCCAGATCATCGCAGAGGTGCGGGATCTGGTGGCCTCGGGGGTGAAGGAGGTCACCCTCATCGGGCAGAACGTCAACTCCTACGGCCTCAAGGTGCCCGGCGAGAAGACCTTTGCACAGCTGCTCTACGCCGTGGCCGAGGTGCCTGGCGTGGAGCGGATTCGCTACACCACCAGCCACCCGCGGGACATGGGCGCCGACGTCGTGCAGGCCTACCGCGACCTCCCACAGCTTGCGAGCGGCCTCCACCTCCCCGTCCAGTCCGGCTCCGACCGGGTGCTGCGGCGAATGAAGCGGTTCTACACCCGCGACGGCTACCTCCGCCTGGTCGACGACCTCCGCTCCGCCCGTCCCGACATCGCCCTGTCCACCGACATCATCGTGGGCTTCCCCGGCGAGACCGACGACGACTTCGCCGAGACCATGTCGCTGTTGGAGGCGGTCCGCTTCCACAGCGCCTTCTCCTTCTGCTTCAGCCCGCGGCCCGGCACCCCCGCACTCCGGCTGCTCGAACGCGACCAGGAGGTCCCCAAGGACATCTCCAAGCAGCGCCTCGCGGTCTACCAGGCGCGGCAGCGCACCATCTCCCTGGCCAACAACCGGCAGATGGAGGGGCGTGTGCTCGATGTGTTGGTCGAAGGGCCGGGTCGGCACGGCGAGGGCATCATCTGTGGCCGCACGAGCTGCTTCAAGACGGTGAACTTCCCCGGTTCCCTCGACCTCGTGGGACAGACGGTTTCGGTTCAGCTCACCCGCGCCTTCACCAACTCCTTCCGCGGAGAGCGGGTGGAGGCGGGACGTCCGCTCCGCAGCCTGCAGGACATCGCAGGCCACCGGTAGGCTCGGCGTCGCCCGGCCGCCCCCTCTCGATACTCGATGCTGGATCAGAGGGCGTAGTCCACGGTCTTCGTGAACAGCTGGGTGGCCTCGCCGCCGTCTGGGGTCTGGCTCACGCGGAGCTCGACCTTGCCGGTGCGCTCCAGCACGGGCACCACAGACTTGAGCCAGACGAGCGTGGGGCCCATGTCGGCCACGGACTGCCGGCTGACGAAGTGGCGCGACTCGCCCACCTTGCGGTCGCCAACGTGAATCTCGGTGACCAGCCAGTAGTCGGCGGCGACATCGGTGGGCTTGGAGGCCACGAGGATCGGAAGCTCGACCACCACGGCGTCGAGGTCTTTGCCGACGATGGCGGCCGGGTAGTTGTCGGCCAACGGGGACTTGCCCTTTGTGGCCACGCCGAGGCCGAGGACCGGAGCGGCAGCACCGGCGGGACCGAGGTCGGCGGGCGGGTCGTCGTCGAGGGGGTCGCCAGATCCGGCCCGGGGGGGCGGCGGTGCCTGGATGAAGTCGTCTGGCGGGTCGTCGCCGAAGTCGAAGTCGTCTTCTGGGGCGCCGCCGTCTTCGGGCGGGTCTTCGTCGAAGCCGCCGATGTCGTCCTGCACGGGCGCGGGGCCGGCATCCCAGTCGGGGTCGTCGCCGAAGTCGAAGTCGCCCTCGGCCTCGGGGTCGGCCGGGGCCTTGGTCTTCACGCCGCCCTTGGGAGCATCGAGGAGGTCGTCGCCGAGGTCGTCGAGGTCGTCGTCGAATGCAAGGGCCGTTGTGGGCGCCGTGCTGGAGGCCACCAGGAGGGACAGGGCGAAGATGGCGGTGTGGAGGGGCTTCATCGGGACTCCGCGGGACTCGTTCGACGCATCTGGCAGTTGGCTGACGGTCGAGCGCAGCACACGTTACGGCGCTGGACGCCATCGTCAACAGTTTTCACGCGCGTCGAACCCTCTCGGTGGCAGGTTCCGTCCGTCGGCGCGCGCCCAGCCCCCGATGCGCCCTCCTGCCCCCCAGGGCCCAGTGTCCCGACCTCTACGCCCGTCCCGCAATCCCTACCGCGCCGTCTTTCGGCTCGTGGCCTCCCGACGCGGTGACGGCTGGCGGTGGTGGATGCCTGTGCTTGCGGCGGTGGCCGCGGCCCCCCTGGCCCGACCGGTCCTCCTCGGATTCCTCGACAACGGTCTGTTCCATGTGGGGCTGGAGGCCATCACTCTGCGGTTGGGTGCGTTGATGGCCGCTGCGATGGCCATTCACACCTATGCCGACCTCGTGCGCTCCCCCGACCGCGCAGTGCTCGATGCCCACCCGGTGGCCCCCCGCCTGCTGCTGCGGGCCATCGCCCTCCGCACGGCCCTTCAGCGCAGCTATCTGCCCGTGGTGGGGGCCATTCTGCTCGCGCCAATCGTTCCCGTGGCGGGCTGGCTTCCGTGGCTGGGCGGGGTGGGCGTGGTCCTCGGCGCCTGGCTGGCGGCGCTCGGCGTGGGCTTCGCCGTTCACCTTGGCGCCGTGTGGGCGGGGCTCTCCGATGGCCTCGCGAAGCTGCTGGATGCCCTGCGGGGGGACAACCCGCGAATGCAGGCGGCGCTCATCTACGCTCCGGGCTTCGCGCTGCTGGTGGTCGCCTTGTCGGTGTCCTTCTCGGCGGGGGGGCTTGCGCGGGCGGTCTCAGGCGACCCCACCGGCTGGCCCTTGATGGGCGTCCCACTGCTTGTTGGTGGCGTTGGCTGGGCGCTCGCCGGCCCGCTGGCCGACCGCTACTATGTCCGCGCCACAGCCCTTCTCACCGAGGTGGACGGCCTCGTCGCCGGCGTGTCTGCTGCCGAAGAGGACCGCCTCGTCTACCTCGAGTGGCTTTCTCGCGGGCGACCCGAGCTGCTTCGACAGCTTCGACAAGGCTGGCGCGCGCAACGAAGCTGGGCCGTGGGCGCCTGGGGACTCGGTCTGCTCGGCCTGCTCGCGGCCTGGTCCACCGAGCCGGGCGTGGCCGGGCGTCTGCTCAGCGTCGTGGGCGGCTGCGCATTGCTGTACGCGCTGCTGCCCCCGCGGCTGTCGGGAGGCGACCCCGTGTGGCTCGACGAGGCGCTGGGTGTGCAGGTGAACAAGGTCGACAACGCCCGAGCCCTCGTAGCTTTCGCCTACGCCCAGGGGGTTGTGCTGCCCGCCCTGGCGGCTGGCCTCGTGCGGCACGGGACGGCGGTGCTGCTGCCCCTGGCAGTCGTCGAGATTATCGCAGCACTGCTCATCTTCGTGTCCTCCAAGCTGGCGCGGCGGATGGGCGAGCGGGCGGCGTGGATCATGGGACCGGTCGCACTGGTGGCCTGGGCAGGGCTCACCACGGCGGCCACTCCCGAGCTGGCCGAGTGGCTGTCGCGCGGGGGTGGGTGATGGACCAGAAGGGGAGCCGACATGGCTGAGGTGCTTCAGGTGGACGGGCTGGGCCGCGACTTCGGCAAGGTCCGGGCGGTGGACACGGTGGACTTCTCGGTCTCCGCCGGCGAGTTCGTGGGACTGGTCGGGCCCAATGGAGCGGGCAAGAGCACGACCATCAAGCTGCTCACCGCGCAGCTTCTCCCCACCCGCGGCAGCGTGCGGGTCGCCGGCGTGGATGTGGTCGAAGACCCCAATGGGGCCCGCCGTCACATCGGCTACGTCCCCGAGGACCCCAGCCTCTACGAATACCTGAGCGCCCGGGAGATGGTGTCCTTCGCCGCGGAGTTGCGGGGGGCGAGCGAGGCCGAGGTGGAAGAGGTGCTCGACCTTGCGGGGCTGGGCGCCGATGCCGACCGCCTCATTCGCGAGTATTCACAGGGCATGCGCCGAAAGACCGCACTGGCCTGTGCCCTGGTCGCCCGTCCGCCGCTGTTGGTGCTCGATGAGGCGCTCAACGGACTGGATCCGCCCAGCGCCGCCCGCGTCGTCGATGCCCTCAAGACGGCATGTGAGCGCGGGCAGGCAGTGCTGCTGTCCACCCATGTGCTCGACACTCTCGAGAAGGTCGCCGACCGCATCGTGATGGTGGCTGCCGGTCGGGTGCTCGCCGACGTGCCGGTCACCGAGCTCGATCGGGTGCGTGGAATGTTCGACGATGCGCCCACCCGTGGGGAGACTTGAGGCGAATTCGCCGCGGGACTCACATTGCCACGCCGCTTGTCCGTTCCCCTGCATGCCGGGTCCGAGCCCTCCATGTGGGCGACCCAACGGCCAGGAGGATTCATGGAGAACGGTGTGATGTGGGTCACTCTGGTGACTGGTGCCTTTCTTTTCTTTGCGGACCCAATCCAGGAGGCTGGCGTGGACTGGCGAAACGCCGTCTACTCGGCCTCCGTGTGGGTGACCGGCGGAGAGACCTGACCGCATTGGTTGCGGCAGGCCACCCCGCCGGGTGAAGACACGCTCCCCCGCACTGGTGGAGCGGACATGCCAACGTGGTCGCGACTTCGCCGCCTTGTCGCGCGGGTCCGGCGTGGACTCCGGGCCCCGCTACGGGTGCTGCACCACGACGACTACCGACTTCCGTTCACGTCGATCGAAGCCCGCACGGGGCTGGGGCCGAGGCGAGCGGACTTTGCGCTCTGGAAGCTCCAGATCGACGGCGCACTCGGCGAAGATGGCCTCTGGGAGGCGCCCCGGGCCCTGCTCTCGGATGTGCTTCGCGTCCACACCGGACGGCTGGTGGAGTCTCTGGGGGATCCCGATGTGCTCGGGGCGGTCTTTGCCGTGGAGCCCTGGGACGTCCCCGTAGATGCCGTGCTGGACACCGTCTTGCGGGGGGTGGGCGGCACGGTCGACGCCGCGAGGCTCGCGCTCGACTCGCCTGGGCCGGTCCTCAACCTGTTTGGCGGCTTCCACCACGCGGCCCCCGATGTGGCGGCCGGATTCTGCGCGCTCAACGACATTGCAATCGCGGTCGAAGCCGTGCGTGCTGGGGGCTTTTCGGGCACCGTGGGCATCCTCGACCTCGACGCCCACCCGCCGGATGGCACGGCGGCCTGCTTCGAGGGAGACCCCGGGGTCTGGATCGGCTCCTTGTCGGGGAGCGACTGGGGCGAGCTGCCCGGTGCGGTCGACGAGACGGTGCTTCCGGAAGGCACCGGGGACGACGACTACCTGGCGGCCCTCGACGGGCTCCTCGACCGGGCCCCCCGGGCCGACCTCTGGTTCGTGCTGGCGGGCGGGGATGTGGTCGCGGAGGACCCCATCGGAATGCTCGGCCTCTCCGAATCGGGGGCTGCGGAGCGAGACCGGCGCGTGCTGCGGCATCTTGGACGCCAGCCCCAGGTGTGGCTACCCGGCGGTGGCTACGGCCCGCACGCTTGGCGACGGCTCGCACTCACCGGCCGCACCCTCGCGTTTGGACGACCGGGCCGCATCGCGGACAACCTTGATCCGCTTCGATTGGAGTTCGCCCGCATCTCGGGCACCCTGAGCCTCAAGGACCTCGGCGACATCGGGGATGAATGGCTCACCGAGGCCGATCTGGGCGACCTGTTCGGCCACTCCGAGCAGCCCCGGCGCTTCCTGGGGGTCTACACGCCGGGCGGGGTGCGCCTCGCCTTCGGGCGCTATGGGCTGCTGGAGCACCTGGAGCGGCTGGGGTACCGCAGCTTCGTCATCGACTTCGACCGGGTGAGTGCAGGCGAACGCCTGAGGGTCACCGCAGCCAGCACGGCCTCCGACGAGCGCCACACGGTGATGGAGCTGGTGGTGGAGGTGGTGAGCTCTCAGCAGCTCGAGCTTGCCCTGCCTGGCGAAGATGCCGCAGCACGCGTGCTCTTCATCCACTGGCTCACGCTTCGACATCCGCTGGCCGCCTTCCGCCATGGCCGTGGACCGCTGCCGGGTCAAGAGGTGCCCGGCCTCGGTCTCGCGCGCGAGGCCTCCGAGCTGCTCCGTCGGGTGGCATTCCGCGTGGACTGCGTGGCCATGGCGATGCGGCCGGCCTGGTACCACGTCGCCTTCAGCGCCCGAAAGGCCATGCGCTTCGTGACGCCGGAGGCCCAGGCCCGCTTCCTCGCCCTGCAGCGTGTGCTGGGTGAGATGCCCCTGGTGGACGCCACTCACCGGGTGAAGGAGGGGCGGGTGCGCATCGACGGCACCCCATGGAGCTGGCAACCCGACCTCATGGCGGCCTGGGCCGACCCCGACCGCGAGTGGCCCTGCACCGACCGCCTGGCGGGGATGGCCGCCGAGATTCGCGTGGAGGTGGTCCCCGAGAACACCTGAAAAGTTGTTCACCATCGCGGGTGGTCTGGGTTAGTGCGGAGGCCCTGCACAGGATCGCCATGTCGTCCCCGTCGGCCCCCTCGCCGGACACCGAGCACATCCACGTCGTGGGTGCCTGCGAGCACAACCTCCGCGACGTCTCCCTGTCCATTCCCCGCGACAGCCTCACGGTCATCACCGGGCTGTCGGGGTCGGGCAAGTCCTCGCTGGCCTTCGACACCATCTACCAGGAGGGGCAGCGTCGCTTCATGGAGTCGCTGTCGGCCTACGCGCGGCAATTCCTCGGCTCGATGGAGAAGCCGGCGGTCGACCGGGTGGATGGCCTTTCTCCCACGCTGTGCATCGACCAGAAGACGGTCAATCGCAACCCGCGGTCCACGGTGGGCACGGTCACCGAGATCCTCGACCACTTTCGGCTGCTGCTCGCCCGACTGGGCACGCCACGCTGTCCCCACTGTCGGCGCGCGCTGTCCCGCTCCACGCCCGGACAGGTGGCCGACGGGCTGTTGCGCGACCATCCCGATGCCCGTGTCGTCGTGCTCGCGCCCATCGTGCAGGAGCGAAAGGGCGAGTACCGAAAGGAGCTGGCCGATGCCCTCGCCGACGGCTGGCTGCGCGCCCGCATCGATGGGGAGCTGCGGCGGCTCGACGAGGACATCACGCTGGCGCGCTACGAGAAGCACACCATCGAGCTGGTGGTCGACCGGGTGAAGGTGCGTCCCGATGCCCGCCCGCGCCTGGTGGAGGCCATCGAGCGCGCGTCCGAGAAGTCTGAGGGCGGCCTGAGCCTGTTGGTCCACGACCGTGGTGCCGAGGCTCCCCAACACCGTCTCGTGTCCCTCGACCGCAGCTGTCCCGACCACAGCGTGAGCGCACCCGAGCTCGAGCCCCGGCTGTTCAGCTTCAACGCGCCCCAGGGCATGTGTCCGGGCTGCAGTGGCATCGGCTACCACGAGGACTTCGACCTCGACCTGCTGCTCGACCCTGCCGCCCCCGTCGAGGCCGCAGTGGGCCCCTTGCGGGAGGGCGACAAGGTGCCGTTCAGCTCCGTGTCCCGGGAGGTCGTTCGTCGGATTGCCGACCAGATCGGTGTTCCTGCGGGTGCCACCTTGGGCACGCTCTCGGAGTCCCAGGCCCGGCGCCTGCTGTTCGGCGACCCCGGACTTCACTACAAGTCCATCGTGGAACGCGACGGCCACCGACAGGTCACCGTCCGGCCCTGGTCGGGGGTGGTCGAGGTGGTGCGCACGGTGTGGCGCTACACGAGCTTCCCGAAGCTGCGCAGGTACCGGCGACGGGTGGAGTGTTCGGCCTGTGGTGGGGCCCGCCTCCACCCGCTCGCGCTGGCCGTCGACTTTCGCGGCCGGAACATCGCCGACCTCTCGCGGATGAAGATCAGCGCGGCGCGGGCCTTCTTCGAGTCGCTGGAGCTCGACGATGCGGAGGCCCTCATCGGCACGCCCATCGTGCGAGAGCTCGCCACCCGGCTGGGCTTCCTCGAAGAGGTGGGCCTCGGCTACCTGGGCATCGACCGTTCCTCGGCCACCCTGTCGGGGGGAGAGGCGCAGCGCATTCGGCTGGCCGCCCAGGTGGGGGCGGGCCTCCAAGGCGTCACCTACGTGCTCGACGAGCCCAGCATCGGCCTGCACGGCCGCGACCAGGTGCGGCTGCTGGGTGCGCTCCAGAAGCTGCGCGACAAGGGCAACACCGTGATTGTGGTCGAACACGACCCCATCACGATGGCGCGGGCCGACTGGCTGGTGGAGGTGGGCCCCGGCGCGGGTGTCGAGGGCGGCCAGGTGGTGGCGCAGGGGCGGCCCGCTCGCTTTTTGCGGTCCAATGCGCTCACCGCCCGCTACCTCCGAGGCGCTGAGCGCATCCGCATGCCCGATGAGCGGCGGCCCACCGACGGAGACCGGCTCGCCCTTCGCGATGCAAGCGAGAACAACCTCACCGGCGTTGATCTCGAGATTCCCATCGGGGCGCTCACGGTGGTCACCGGGGTGAGTGGCTCGGGCAAGTCCACCCTCGTGGAGCGCACCTTCCATCGCGTGATCGCGGGCGAGCTGCAGGGGGCCACGGCCCGGCCAGGCCGCTTCGGGTCCATCGAGGGGCTGCACCTCATCGACAAGGTCGTGCGCATCGACCAGGCGCCCATCGGCCGCACGCCGAGATCGAATCCCGCCACCTACACCGGCGCCTTCGACCCCATCCGAGACCTCTTCGCCAGGCTCCCGGAGAGCCGGGCCCGCGGCTACAAGAAGGGCCGCTTCAGCTTCAACGTGCCGGGTGGTCGCTGCGAGGAGTGCAAGGGCGCAGGCGTCACCACCGTGGAGATGCAGTTCCTGAGCGACGTGCAGATTCCCTGCGAGGTCTGCGGGGGCGCACGCTTCAACGCGGAGACCCTCGACATCCGCTACCGCGGCCGCACCATCTCCGAGGTGCTGGGGATGAGCATCGCCACCGCGCGCGACTTCTTCAGCCGCCACCGAAAGATCTCGCGCATCCTGTCGATGCTGTGCGAGGTGGGCCTCGGCTACGTCAGCCTCGGCCAGCCCAGCACCACCCTGTCGGGCGGAGAGGCCCAGCGCATCAAGCTGGCCGCAGAGCTCGCGCGTCCTGCCACAGGCCGCACCCTCTACATCCTCGACGAGCCCACCACCGGCCTGCACATGGCGGATGTGGGCCGCCTGCTGCACGCGCTCCAGAAGCTGGTCGAGGCGGGCAACACCGTGCTGGTCATCGAGCACGACACCGACGTCATCAAGTGCGCCGACCACATCGTCGACCTCGGTCCCGAAGGCGGGGAGGGGGGCGGACACATCGTCGGAGTCGGACGCCCCGAGCACATCGCCACCCTCGACACCCCCACGGGTCGCATGCTTGCGGGCGTGTTCGCCCGGGAGGCCGCCCTCGACGAGGAGGAAGCCGGTGGGCGCGCTGCCGAGTCTCCCATGCAGCTCTATGGAGCCCGCGGAGGCCGGCGCGCCGTGAAGGAGCGAGTGGTGTCGCTGCGGGGAGCCCGCACCCACAACCTCAAGGGGGTCGACATCGACCTGCCCCAGGGGCACTTCATCGTCGTCACGGGGCCGTCGGGAAGCGGCAAGTCGTCGCTGGCCTTCCACACGGTGTTCGCCGAAGGACAGCGCCGCTACGTCGAGTCGCTCAGCACCTACGCCCGCCGCTTCCTGGGGCGCATGGAGCGTCCGCCGGTGGACAAGGTCGAGGGTCTGGCGCCGGCCATCGCCATCGACCAGCGCAACCGGGGCGGCAACCCGCGGTCCACCGTCGCCACCACCACCGAGATCTACGACCAGCTCCGCCTGCTCTACGCCCGCATCGGCAAGCCCCACTGCCCTCGGTGTGGCACCGCCCTCGTCGCTCGCTCACCTGGCCGGGCCGCCCGCGAGCTTCAGGCCGCGGATCCCGGCGCCGGCTGGCTGTTGTGTGCATTGAGCCCCGACACCCGCCTCGGCGACCTGCGCGCAGAGGGCTTCGCCCGCCTGTGGGACGGCCAACAGCACGACCTCGAAGCGCTCATTGATTCCTCCGAGCTGGGTGCGGAGACCCCCGTGGGCGAGCGGATGCTGGTGGTCGACCGCTTCAACCCGGTGAAGGTCGACCGGGTGCGCCTCACCGAGTCCATCTCCTCGGCCTACGGCTGGGGGGCCGACCGGGCCATCTTCCACCCCCGGAGTCGTGGTGGCGTCGACATCGTCCTGAGCCGAAATCCCGCCTGTCCCAGCCACGGCAGCGTGCTCCCCGACGAGCTCACCCCGCGGCACTTCAGCTTCAACTCCCACTGGGGCGCCTGTCCCGACTGCACGGGTCTGGGCCGCTCCACCGCAGTCGACCCCGCGCTGGTGGTGGTCGACCGCAGCAAGCCCCTCGCCGGTGCCCTCGATGCCCAGGTGGGCGTCTACCTCACCCGCTCGGCCCGCAGACGGGCGCTCCTCACCGCACTGTTCGACCGCCACGGTGTCGGCGCCGACATCCCGGCCTCGGCCTGGAGCCCGGAGCTCGAAGAAGACCTGCTGCGGGGCACTTCCGAGGAACTGGAGGTGCGCTTCACCCGAAGCTGGGCCGGTCGCACCACCCTCATCGAGGAGCGGCGAGGCTGGGACGGCATCCTCGCGATGGTCGACGGTTGGGGCAAGAAAGCCGACCGCATGCGCCGGGAGACCACCTGTCCCACCTGCCGCGGCGGACGGCTCCAGCCCTGGGTGCTGGGCGTCACCATCGGCCACTCACCGGCCGCCACCCGCAAGAAGCCCGCTGGCCTCGACATCTCCTCGGCTTGTCGCATGACCGTGCAGCAGGCCCGCGCCTTCTGGTCCACCCTCGACCTGAGCGCGTCGGACATGGCGGTGGCCGATCAGCCTGTGTCCGAGATGCTCCACCGCCTGGCCTTCCTCGATGACGTGGGGCTCGGCTACCTCACGCTCGACCGCGTCAGCCGCACACTCTCGGGGGGCGAGGCCCAGCGCATTCGGCTGGCCACCCAGCTCGGGGCTCGCCTCACCGGCACCATCTACGTGCTCGACGAGCCCACCATCGGCCTGCACCCCCGCGACACCGAGCGGCTCCTGGGCACGCTGCAGGGGCTGCGGTCCCTCGGGAACACCTTGCTGGTGGTCGAGCACGACCCCGACGTCATGCAGGCGGCCGACGTGTTGGTCGACATGGGGCCCGGGGCCGGGGAGCACGGCGGCGAGGTGGTCGCGATGGGCACGCCGGCCGAGGTGGCCCGGTCCGGCAGCCTCACGGGCGAATTCATCTCCGGCAATCGCTCCGTTCCGGTGCGCAGCAAGCCCAGGACCCCGAGCAGCTGGCTCTCGCTGTCCCCCTGCTCGCTGCACAACCTCAAGGCGGTGGAGGCCCGCTTTCCCCTGGGGGCCTTCACCGTGGTCACGGGGGTGTCGGGATCAGGCAAGTCCACCCTCGTGATGGAACACCTCGTTCCCCACCTCGACACTCTGGCGAAGGTCCGTCCCAAGAGAGGCGAGCCCCGTCCGCTGCGCCTCGTGGTTGTCGACCAGCGTCCCATCGGCCGATCTCCCCGGTCCACCCCCGCCACCTACTGCGACGTGTGGGACCGCATCCGCAAGCGGTACGCGGAGGCTCGGCTCGCCCGGGAGCGGGGATGGAAGCCGGGCCGCTTCTCCTGGAACACCGGTGGGGGCCGCTGCGAGGCCTGCGAGGGGCGCGGCTCGGTGCTGGTGGAGATGCACTTCTTGTCGGATGTGTGGGTCACCTGCGAGGTCTGTGGCGGCCGGCGCTTCTCCCGAGAGACCCTGGAGGTGCGCTGGAAGGGGCACTCGGTGGCCGACGTCCTCGACATGACCGCGGAGGAGGCCGCCGAGGTCTTCCGCAACCAGAAGGCCATCGCCTCGCGGCTCGACGCCATGGTCGACGTCGGGCTCGGCTACATCCGCCTCGGGCAGTCCGCGACCACCCTGTCTGGTGGGGAGGCCCAACGGATGAAGCTCGCCGGAGAGCTGGTGGCTCGGAAGGGGCCCACTGTCTTCGTGCTCGACGAGCCCACGACCGGCCTCCACCTCGCCGATGTGGAGAAGCTGCTGGCTGTCATCCATCGGCTGGTGGACAAGGGACACACGGTGGTCGCCATCGAACACCACCTCGACGTCATCCGCAACGCCGACCACATCATCGACATGGGACCCGAGGGCGGGGCGGCGGGCGGGCGCATCATCGCCACCGGATCGGTCGACCACATCCGCTGGGTCACCGACAGCGTCACAGGTCAGGTGCTGCGCAGGTCGGCTGGCATCGGCTGCGGCCCGCGGTAGCATCCAATCGTCTCCGCGGGCGTTGGTGCGGCGGATGGCGGCATCCATGAGGTGGCGAGATGGCCAAGGGCTACATGCGGGTCGGCAAGGTCGGGCAGACCGACCTGCGGGTGCACTGGTCGGCGCCCATCGCCCTTCTTCTGTGGGTGCTGGCCTTCGGTGAGTCGGGTGCCTGGGGTGAGGTCACGGCCGTGGTGCTCGGCATCTACCTGGCCCACGGCCTCGGGCACTGGGCCGTCGCGAAGGCACAGAAGTTCAAGGTCCACCGCCTGGAGATGGGGCCCCTGGGCGTGCACGCCGGCTACTCGGGGCATGGCACCCAGTCGGCGCACACCTGGGTCGCTTTCGGTGGGGTGATGGCGCACATCCTCATCGGCATGGCCATGGTTCTCGTGCCAGGCAGTGGCACCGTCTTCCAGGCTGCAGTCGGGGTGAACCTGGTGCTGGGTGCGGCCAACCTCGTCCCCGCGGGCACGCTCGACGGCGCCGATGGCTGGCCGCTGGCGATGGGCGCTGCACGGCGAACCGGCCATCGCAAGTCCTCCAACCACCCCTCCGCCCAGCGGGCCCGGCTGGTCCAGGAAGTCGACGACGACTTCGGGCACCCACCAAAACGACGCACACGAGGCCGTTCCGAGGAATCTGGCCTCCAGGTGTCCGCCAGCGAGGCCGAGGTCCCTCCCGACCTCGTGGAGATGGCCGAGCTGCTCATGGCCCAGGCCCGGCGAGATGCGAAGCTCCGAACGGAAGGCGACGACGACTCGGTCGGCCCAGCCGCCATCGACGAGGAGTAGTCCCCCGGCGACTCTGGGCGGACAGGTTCGGTTCCCACGACGCGGAAGCACCCAACCTGGTGGGCGCGTGGCCGGCCGCTCAGAACAGCTGCACGCCCACCTGCACACCCGGGAAGGTGCGGGTCATCACCGAACCGCCGGTGCCCACCACACTGCCGTCCCGCACGTACTTCGCGCCGTCCTGCACGTTGGACACGAGCGTGTTGGCAGTGAGGCCGCCGGTGATGGCGATCTGGTCGAAGACCTGCAGACCGGCGACCGCGCGGGCCGTCGCAAGGGTGTTCGTGGCGACGAGGAAGCCGTTGGCCGGGCTGATGTGGCGGGCCAGCAGGTCTGCGTCGATGAAGAGGCTGTTGCTCAGCTCGAAGTGGCCGCCCGCGCCCAGCATCAGGGCCCACTCGGGACACTGGCCCTGGGGCCGCACGCCGCCACCGTAGATGTAGTGGAACTTTCGTCCGCCGTGCTTGAGGGAGGCTTCCACAAAGCCGGTCGACGCCTGGGTAATGTCGACGTGGGTGCGGCCCTCGTAGATGACGTTGATGAGGCCGAGGGACACATCGGAGTCCTTTGCGATGTTCACCACGCCGAGCTGCACCCCGCGCACGTCGTCGGACGAGATGTTGATGGGAGCGATCTGGACGCCATCCACGCCCGTGGCGATGTTGATGCCGCCGGCGAGCTGGGGACCATCCACCTGGCCGCCCGAGATGTTCATTCCCCCCGCGACCTGCATGCCGTCGACCCCGCCCTCGGCGATGTTGAGTCCGCCTGCGGCCTGGAAGCCGTCGACACCGCCCGCCGCCACGTTCACGCCGCCAGCGGCCTGGAAGCCGTCCACGCCTGCTGCGACGATGTTCGCGCCGCCGGCACCCTGAAAGCCGTCCACCTCGCCGCCCACCACGTTGATGCCGCCGGTGAGCTGGATGCCGTCCACCCGGGTGCGCACCAGGCCCACCACCGTGGTCATCTCCATGCCGTCGATGCCGCCGGCGTAGGTGCCGACCAGTCCGAGCGAGAGGTTTCGGTCGTCTTCGCCTTGGGCGATCTGCGATGCGCCCACCCCGGGCAGGAAGTCGAAGGCCATGCCGACGGGCTGGAGCGCGGGCTCGGCCGCCTCGGCGGGCGCGGGCTCATCGTCGGGGACGACCTCTACGGGGGTGTCTTCGGCGAGTGCGGGGGCGAGGCTGAGCCAGAGGGCGAGTGCGGTGGCGGACATCGACGTTCTCCGAGTGCGGTGGCCGTTGGGTTTCGACGCCCTTCCAACACCAGCCCCTCGTGGACGTGTCACCGCCTCTGTCCGTTTTCTCCGACCGGATGGTGCAGGCTGCGGGCCCCGCGTCCACCGCACCCCTGGCGGACCCCTCGGGTCCGTGTAGCCTCCGCGAGAACAGCCTTGTCGTGTGTGGACTCCCCATGCGTCCCCCCCTGCTGTACGGTTGCTGAATGCCCCCCACCGAACCGAGCTCCGCAGAAGTCGAGCCCGTCACCGGCCCCGCGCGGGTGGTGCCAGCGCTGCTGGATGGCGGCCACCTCCCCCAGATGCGCTCTCTCGTGCAGAGCCGGGCGCGGGTGTTCCTCCAGGTACAGACGGTGTTGCTGCTGGTGGCCTTCTCGCTCACCGTGCTCGCGCGCGCCTCCGGTGTGCTGCAGGCGAGTGCTGCGCCGCCGGTATTCGTGGCCATCTCCGCCATCGCCCTGGTCACCGCGCTGGGGTGGACGCTGCTCCGCACCCGGCTCCCCCCGCGGGCGCTTGTGCTGAGCGTGCTGCTGGTCGATGCCGTCGCGGGCTACCCCATCGTGTTCCTGGTGGGCGGCGCCGCCTACCCGATGACCAGCGTGATGCTGCTGTGTCTCGTGCAGGTGCCCATCTTCGCCGGACGCCGCTTCGCGCTCCCCATGGCGTTCGTCCACTGGGTCCTGTTCACCTCCTTGCTCGTCCTCCATGGCACCGGCATCCTCGAAGGTCACCTGCCCGAACACCTGTTGGCTGCGGAGTCCAGCCTGGGAGCGATGGTGGAAGGCTGGCTCGCCTTCAGCATCGCGTGCATCAGCATTCCCGTGCTGGTCGGCCAGGCGCCCATCGACCTGCTGAAGAGTCAGGCCCAGCTCGCCGACCAGGTGCAGCGCAACACCTCCGCACTGGAGCGAGCGTCCCGGCGACTCGTCACCGCCAACGGCGACCTCACCGAGCTCAACCAGGAGTTGGCGGAGACCATCGCCCAGCTGGGGGTCGTCAACGACCAGCTCGGCCGGAGCAACGCCGATCTCGCCCGAGCCAACGCCGACCTCGGGCAGGCCAACGCCGACCTGGAGGTCGCCAATGTGGCCTTGCAGCGGTCCAACGAGCGGCTCGACCAGTTCAACACCGCGGTGTCGCACGACCTCAGGGCGCCACTGCAGGCCATCACCGCGCGGGCCGAGCTTGCTGCCCTCGCTGCCCACAACGACCCCGGGCGCGTGAGCCGCATGGCCGACCAGATCTGCGACAGCGCCGAGCGCATGGCGCGCCAGCTCGACGAGCTCCACAAGCTCAGCCGGGTGGAAGACCGTCTGGATGCCGTCGATGAGGTCCACCTGGGCGCGCTCCTCGGTGAGATTGCCCACGACCTCGACCCCCGCATCCGCGAGCGACGGGTACACCTCGAGGTCGTTCACCCGCTCCCGAAGGTGATGGGGAGCCGGGCCCTGCTCGCCGAGCTGTTCCAGAACCTCCTCGACAATGCCGTCAAGTACGGCGGAAAGGGAGGCCCCCGGGTGCGTGTGGCCGCGGCCGAGGCGCCCGACGGTTGGGTGGCCGCGTCTGTGGAGGACGACGGACCAGGCATCCCCGACGACCAGCGGGCCCGCGTGTTCCAGCTCTTTCGGCGACTGCCCCGCGACCAGGGTGAAGAGGGGCTCGGCGCCGGCCTCGCCATCGTTCGCCGCATCGCGCACGTCCATGGAGGCTCGGTCAGCGTGGAGCAGGGCAGGCACCTGCCGGGGGCCCGCTTCGTTGTGCGGCTGCCCGGGACGCAGCAGCCCGGCCAGGCGGACGTGGCGGCACCCTACTCCGGGGCGGTGCCGTCGGTGTCGCTGGTGTCTCCGGTGCCCGAGGCGTAGAGGTAGACGTCGCGCTTGGGGTAGGGAATCTCGATCCGAGCGGCGTTGAGCGCGTTGTAGATGGCGAGGTTCACGGCGTCCATGAACACCGTGAGCTCCCGCGCCTCGGCCAGCCAGACGATGACGTCGAGGTCGACGCTGCTGGCCCCGAAGCCCTTCACCACCACCCGCGGCGGCGCGCCGGGAGGACCATCGAGCACCTGCGGGACCTTGTGCAAGGCCTCCACAAGGACGTCCTTCACCTGTTGCAGATCGACCCCGTAGGCGACCCCGATGGGCACCCGGACCCGGCGGGGACGCATGGGTCCACCGGTCTCGTTCACCACCTTGGTGTTGGCCATGATGCTGTTGGGGACGATGATCTCGACACCGTCGGTGGTGAGAAGGCGGGTGGACCGGATACCGATGTCGACCACCTCGCCCCGGTCGCCGGACTCGAGCTGGAGCATGTCGCCGATCTGGTAGGGGGCGTCGGCGATGATGAGCACGCCCGCAAAGAGGTTCGCCAGGGACTGCTGGGCGGCAAAACCGACCGCGATGCCCACGATGCCGAAGCTGGCGACCGCTGCGGTGGCGTCGATGCGCCAGGCTGCGAGTCCGAGGTAGGCGGCGAGTGCCCACACGCCGAGCTTCACCACGAAGTCGAAGACCGGAATCGACCGCGGGTGGATGTGGAAGGTGGTGGGGCCGTCGGGCCGGGCCACGGTCTCCAGGAAGAAGTGGCCCAGCCGAAGGGTGACCCGGGCCCACAGCAGGATGAGCAGGGTCTCCAGGATGCCTTCGCACAGGCTCAGCACCCAGTCGGCGGGGTTGAGCACCGCCACGGCACGGTGGAGCGACCAGAGGACCGCTGTGGCTGCCAGGGGGTGACGCAGGATGGCGAGGAGTTCGTCGTCGAGGGTGGTCTCGGTTCGCTTGACCAGCCGGACGACGAAGCGCCGCACGAGGAGCTCGAAGGCGATGGCCCCAAGGAAGCCAGACAGCACGAGAAAGGCCGCGTGCTCCGTCTTGCTCAGCTCCGCGAGGAATGCGGTGAATGTCAGGTCGCCAGTCATTCGGCCCGCCTAACCACCAGAGCGGCCAGCAGGGCGCAGAGGTGACGAAAGGCCATCCGCCCTGAGGGGACCTCGCCGGGAGCACCCCTCGGGACTTCTTCGTGACTCATTTCGGCTGATTTCAACTCTGTGGTAGGGCACTCTTTGCATCGCCTTTGCGTTCCTGTAGGGTCGCGGTGTCACGAGGTGCAACGCGATGTCTCAGAATGTCACAGGCCCCCGACCCGCCCCGGTCCAGTCGGTTGCTTCGCTGCTGTTCTCCGCCGTTCTCGCCACTGGCGTGAGCTGGTTCGCGGCCTCGGTCAGCTCCGCTTCCTGGGACCCACCGCCTGCGCCCGTGAGCGATGGTGTGTGCGCCGAGGCTTGTGGAATCGCGGCCTGCATCGCCTTCGACCCCGGCGAGGAGGCCCAGGCTTGCATCGCAGACCTCGGAGACCTCAGCCGGGCCGGTCCCGACCCCAGCTGTGTGCAGCAGTGTGCCCGCGGCGGGGCCCCGCCCGAGGTGGCGCAGTGGCAGCGGTCCCCCCTGGCCACGATGGGCACGCACTGAAGCCGAGCACTCGTCTGGCTGTCCTGGGTCCAAGGCCAGCAGGCTGTCGGCCTTCCGCCCATGGAGGGGCTACACTGGCGCCATCGTGAGGTGCCTTTGTCGTCGATTCATCGCCTGACCCTGTCGGGCCTGCTGGTGCTCTGTGTCGCGCCGGGGCCGGTGCTGGCCGAGGCGCCGCCGCCGCCCATCGTAAACGGCGCGCCCGAGTCGGGATTCCCTACGGTGATCTCCCTGGGCGCCGACATTCTCGATGACCGGGTGTCGCTGTGCACGGGCAACATCATCACCACCCGCATCATCCTCACTGCGGCCCACTGCACCGACTTCATCCCCACCTCGATGCTGCAGGCGGGCGGACGTGCCTACGTGGGGCCCGACATCTGGTCGGCGGAGTACGAGCTGCGGCTCGAAGACCGCATGGTCCACCCCGACTATGTGGAGCTGGACAACTCCCTGGATGAGCTGGGCGAGTTCGACATCAGCGTGGTGGTGCTCGCCGAGGACTCCCCCATCCGCCCGATGTGGGTGAGGCTCGACGACTTCGACGACGACGACTTGGGCACGGACATGACCTCGGTGGGCTTCGGCCTGGACGAGGACGACCGCAGCGGCACCAAACGCTCGGCGGTGCTCACCCTGGACACCCTCGACGAGCAGTTCCTCATCAGCTCCAGCTTCTCCAATCCCGACGGCGCCACCATCTGTTCGGGCGACTCGGGTGGACCGCAGGTGGCCCTGGTGGACGGCGAGTGGGAACAGTGGGCCGTACACTCCTGGGGCGACGCCGCCTGCCGCAGCCAGTCGGGCTCTCAGCGGGTGGACATCGCCCGCGACTGGCTGTTCGACCAGATCGAGGCCGTTCACGGCACCCGCGACCTCTGCAAGGCCAACGGCTGGGCCGGCGACGGCGTCTGCGACGAACGTTGTGGCGAGTACGGCGACGTCGACCCGGACTGCGTCGACCCGGTCGCCCTGCTGTCGTCCGCCGAGGCCGCGGACATGGACAAGTCGGGCTGCGCCACGGTGTCGGCCTCTGGAGCGGCGGGATGGCTCGTCCTGCTGGCACCCCTGGGGCTGGTCTGGCGCCAGCGGAGGACCTGATGCGCAGAATCGACGTTCGGGACGGCATCCGCCTCGCGGTGGAGGTCCATGGCGAAGGCGAGCCACTGGTCCTCATCATGGGCATCGGTGCCCAGCTGGTGTTCTGGCCTGCCGACCTCATCCAAGGGCTGGTCCGCCAGGGCTTTCAGGTCATCACCTTCGACAACCGCGACTGCGGCGAGTCCACCTGGCTCGACGGCGTCCCCACCCCGCAGCCCCTGTCCACCATGACCCGGGCACTGGCCGGGCTGTCGGTTCCCGCGCCCTACACTCTGTGGGACATGGCGGACGACACCGTCCACCTGCTCGACGCTCTGGGGCATGACACCGCCCATGTGGCCGGCATCTCCCTCGGTGGCATGGTCGCCCAGTGTGTGGCCATCAAGCACCCCACGCGGGTGCGCTCGCTCGCGTCGATGCACTCCACCACCGGCTCCAGGCGGCATTCCATCGGCGACCCCCGGGCCTATGCGGCGCTGTTGTCCAAGCGACCGCAGACCCGAGACGAGGCGGGGGAGACCTTGGTGCGCTTCTACCAGAAGGTAGGCAGCACGGGCTTTCAGCACGACTGGGACGAGGTCCGCGACCGGGGGCGCCTGGCCTTCGACCGGGGCTCCAACCCCGCCGGCTTCCTGCGCCAGTGGGCCGCCATCATGGCCACCGGCGCCCGCGACGAGGCTCTGCGCAAGCTCGATGTGCCCACCGTGGTGGTGCATGGTGCCGTCGACCGCCTCATCCCCACCCGCGCCGGACGCCACACGGCCCGCTGCATTCGAGATGCGCGCCTGGAGGTGATCGAGGGCCTCGGCCACGACCTGCCGCCCGGCGTGCGGGGCCGCATTGTGCAGCACCTCGCCTGGAATGCGGGGCGCGCCAGCAGCTGAGCCGGCCTGGGCGAGCCCCGGAGAGGTCGCCCGAAAGTGAATGTCCTGCCGGGCCTCTCCGTCGGCGCCGGCATGTCGGGACCCCTGTGCTCGCTCGGGCACAGCTTCCGGCGTGCTGATGTTGGAGGACCGATGATTCGCACCCGACGCCTGCCGTGGCCCGTCCTCGCTGCGGTGGCTGGACTGTCGACCGCTTGCACCGATGGCACCTTCGCCGGCGTGTACTTCGTGAAGCTGAAGGCCGAGCCCGCCGAGGTGGTGGCCCTCGCCGACGAGATCGCCCGGGAGGTGGGCGCCGAGCCGCTCCATGTCTTCGATGCCGCCACCGCGGGCTTCACGCTGAAGCTGCCCCACCTGGCCGCGCCGGAGTTGGGGCGTGTAAAAGCCGTCGAGTACGTCATTCTCGATGCTGCGCAGAGCCGGCTTCCCCCCGATGTCGCGGGCTGGCCGGTCACCGAGGTCGACCCCCGTGAGGTGCCCGTGAGTGTGGAGCGGGTGGGCGGGCCGCTTCCCTGGAGGGTGGACTGGGAGGACGTGGAGGTGGCCGTGGTGGACACCGGCATCGATGCCCGACACCCCGACCTCAACGTGGTGGCCCAGGTGGACTTCGTGGCCATGCGCGGCGGCGGACACGCGGGCCCGACCGGAGATCCTGTGGGCCATGGCACGCATGTGGCGGGCATCATCGGCGGTCGGGACAACGGCGAGGGGATGGTCGGGCTGGCTCCCGGAGTGCCCCTCCACGACCTGCGTGTGCTCGGGGCGGACGGCTCGGGCTACTCCTCCGACATCCTCGCTGCAGTCGACTACATCCTCGAGAATCCGCGGATCCGCGTGGCCAACTTCTCGCTGGGTGGGCCGGCGGGCTCGGGCATGGACCGCGAGCTCCAGCGGGCCTTCGCCAAGCTTGAAGATGCGGGCGTGGTGGTGGCGGTGGCGGCCGGCAACGAAGCGAGCCCCGCCTCGACCAGCGCGCCGGCGGCCTTCGACGTGGGCCTGGTGGTGAGCGCCTACGATGCTGCCGCGGGCGACCGCGGCTTCGCCGGCTTCTCCAACTACGGCGACGAGGTGGACATCGCCGCCCCCGGAGTGGCGGTGCGCTCCACCTGGCCGGGCGGCGGGGAGGCCGAGCTCGACGGCACCTCCATGGCAACGCCCCATGTGGCCGGCGCCGCTGCAGGACTCGCTGCGCTGTACCCGGGCGCCGATGTGCAGGACATCTACGATGCCCTCCTCGACCACGCCGTCCAGCACGTTCCGCTTGTCGATCCGCACTGCACAGCCATCGACGTAGGTGCGCTCCGTCCACTCGTCCGCGCCGGTCCGCACGTCGGAGAACGTGTACGTCACCTCGTTGCCGGCGGCATCGAAGGTGCGCCGGGTCTCTCGGTCCGGCTCCCCATCCAGGTTCGTGTCCGCCTCCGTGCGGTGCACGCAGGACGCGAGGTCTCGCTCCGCGCGCGGCGCG
>ENA-OWNT01001327-OWNT01001327.1-seawater-metagenome-genome-assembly--contig:-NODE-1327-length-32007-cov-5.593830_pt1 | contig 32007 bp, 29 predicted proteins | sample MGYA00238136_ERZ651165 | MGnify/ENA primary metagenome ERZ651165 (study PRJEB26861, sample SAMN08777766) | seawater metagenome | isolation source: coastal seawater | place: USA: Florida | collected...
CAAAGTTCAAAAAAGAAAATCGAGACCTGCTACTTTTCAGCTTTTGGGTCTCGATTCTTCTTAACTTGATGCTTATGGCCTCCGATTATCTCGAAGGCTTTGTAAAAGTCTATGTTTAAGTTGGTGGAGGAGGGTCGGGTGGTGGAACACCGAGACCGGGGTCAATCGGTACGCCTGGCGGCAAGCCACCATCGGGTCCGGGTGATGTCGGTGTCGGTCGGATGTCCAGTCCAGGAGGAAATTCTCCAAAGGCTTCCGGCGTGTAATTCGGATCAGGTGTAATTGTCGGAACAGGCGTCGGGTTGGCTGGCGGAATCGGGTTTGGATTCCGGGGCGGGATGAAAATGACTGTGTCACCTCCGGTTGTGCTACCGCCTGTGGTGCTGCCTGTTGTATTTCCGGTTGTACCACCGCCTGTTGTGTTGGCAGTCGTATTTCCGGTCGTATTGCCTGTCGTGCTACCGCCTGTGGTGCTGCCTCCGCTTGTAATTCCACCCGTTGTGCTGCCCTGATTTTGTCGGGCTGCGGTGGTTTGTGTCGCTTCTAATTGACGTGCTGCTGCTGTTCCTGTCAGAATTTCACGGCGCACGATTGCTGTTTCTGTCGCGAATCCCTGGCGGACAACGGCTGTTTCTGTTGCGCCCTGTGCTGCGGCGGCACGTTGAGTCTGAGCGTCATCTTCGAGATTGACTTCCGGTTCGTCGAAGGATTGCACGATTTCGGCATCATCTTCACTGATATACACAATTTCATTGTCGAGCGTGACAACAGTCAACGTGCCATCTTCGTTCTCTACCACACGGATAAGTTCGCCGTCTTCAAAGGTGGTAATCACGTTACATCCCTCTAATTCAGGGCAGATGTAACCGTCCACATCCGTATCCGAGATAATGCGCCACAATTCTTCTGAATCGTAATTCGCCGGATTATAGATTTCGGGTGCATCGGTTGCTGTGGCAGTGAATGTCGCCGTTGCAGTTGCTGTCGGTGCATCTGTTGGTACAGCAGTCGGCTCATCGGTTTCTTCTACTGCCTGAGCCTGTACAACTTCGGTTGGCGTGTTGGTCAGTGTTTCACTCGCCGTCGGGTCTATATCGGCTGTATCGCGTGGAATAAACACACAGGCAAAGAAGATAAGCAATAATATGATGATGATGATTACGATTGTTATGCGTCGTCTCATTGTCATTGGAAGAATTTGTCCCCTTGTTCCCTATGAGATGTTTTGCATCTATATAATGACCTGAGCAGTGTAACACAGTTTTTTCAACTGTGTCAGTTATACTCAGCATCATTCTAATCGCAAAAAGAGGCATAAGTGCCGCTTGTTAAGGAATTATTACCTATGACTTTGGTACTGGTTTTTGTAACATCTGCGAGAAAGTCTCAACTTACAACAATCTATACGGGTTTGTCACCGCGAATCAGGACAGATGAACCGCCTCTACTCAGTCTCTCAACGAATCCGGCATCTGTCATTGCCTGTTCTAATTCTGTCAGGACTGCTTGAATATCATAACAACCCGTCCACCTGGCTTGAGAACACGGATGATTTCCCGCGCTGCTTTTTGACGCGAGTCACTGCCCCCCATATGATGAAACGCTGATGAAGAGACAACCACATCGAAGCTATTATCATCGAAGGGCATATCACGCGCATCCGCTATTTCCAGTGCAACACGGTCGGATACTTTTTCAGCTTTTGCATTTTTCCAGAAAATATCTGCTGTGCCACCACCACTATCTTCTAGAAAAACATCAATTCCGGTTGCTTTGCCAGATGTGAGTTTTTCCGCACAACCGAAGAGCGTCAAACCACTGCCTGTACCGACATCAAGTACCTGTTCATCACCGCGCCAGTTGACGTGCATCACCATTGCATCGCGAACGTGATAGCGAATATCTTGAAACTTATGCAATAATGAGGAAAAGACAGCACGCGGTAAAATCAGCACAATGCCGATGATGATCCCTGTAACAGATAATGCAGTTAATTGATTTGTGAGTATCCACACACCTGCTGCGACTATTAGTAGAATGCCAATAACTGTGATTAGATTAAAGATAAGCGGAATTTTCATCCGGTAATCGGCTGCAATTTTGTGGGTAATACGGGCTGCCATACTTTTCGGGAGTAAGTGCATGAGAATATCTCCTCTTGAATTGACCTGTATTTAGAGATTAATCGGAGCAGGGGAGGAAAGCACTAAGCAAGAGTCGGGTTTTGTTCAAAATTAGACAATTTCAGTAAATTGTTCATTTCGGAAAACAAAATGACAGAAAAACAGGATCGGCGGGTCAAACGAACGCGCAACGCACTCAAACATTCTTTGATACACTTGATTCGCGAAAAAGGGTACGATGCCGTCACCATTCAGGACATAACTGATGCCGCTAATCTCGGGCGCACCACTTTTTATCTGCATTACGAGAGCAAAGAGGCATTATTGCTTGACCACTATGCAGATATTCTGGAACATCTGGATTTAGGGCGATGGTCGCGTGAGGAATTGCTTTCTAAGAGTGAAGCTACAGGGTTGATCGAATTCATGAATCTGGTATCCGGCAGTCGCAGTTTTTACATGGAAATCTTGAATGCCCGTGATGCTGACCGCATTTTAGAAGGGATGCAGGTTCAAATGGTGAAGAATCTCGAAGAAAGCCTGAATTCTGCGTTTCCTGACAAACAATCGCGCTTGCCATTGAATATAGTGTGTAATTATGTGGTCGGGGCACAATTGGGTTTGATAAAATGGTGGCTGACACATCGCAATGAGTACAGTACACGGCAACTCGCGCATATGATTCAGCGACTGCAATATGCTGCGATTCGTGATAATTATGGAATTTAGTGTCAAAAGGATTGAACGATGAATATGGGCTTATTGATAGCGGGGATTGTTGGAACAGGGATTGTGTTTGCTATAGCAGCATGGGCGGGTCCGAAAGTTATCCGGGCGATGTACCCCGAAGAACAACACGAGCGCATGATAAAAATGCACCGGATGATGGTCATTATCGCGATCATTGTCGCTGTGATCGGATTTATGTCGGGTATTCCGGCGTATATGGCGAATTCTGCGGGATAAAAGAATAGACATCCGAAAATGCCTATTCTTGATATGGTAATTAGAGGTCAGCGACTGCTGGCATAATCTCTTTGGCGAAGGTTTCTAATGGCGTAATGTCATAAACATCGGGCATATTGAAAATTGCGTGTGTGAATCCCATTTCGGATAGTGATTTGATACGATCAATTGTGCCTTCGACAGTATCATTTGCCGAGAGATGCACTGTCCCGAGCGATGTTTTCTCAATATCATCGTAATCACGTCCCTGCGTTTCACAGTGACCTTTGAGGGTATCAATTGCCTGTTGGACACGTTCCATTCCTGCACCTTCAAAGAAATTGCAAGCGTCGGCATATTGTGCAACCATCCGCAGGGTTTTCTTAGGACCCATACCACCGATCATGATGCGGGGATGTGGATCACTTATCGGACGTGGATTGTTGGTGATTGCCGGAGCAGAAAAATGTTTGCCCTCGAATGATGTTTCATCGCTTTCCCAGAGTGCATGAGCCAGTTGCAAATTATCTTCCAGCCATTCAAAGCGTTCGGAGGTAGAAGGGTAGTCCACGCCGTAGCCTTTTGCTTCTTCTTCATACCATGCCGCACCGATGCCAAGATAAGCACGCCCACCCGAGAGAATATCAAGTGTATTGACCATTTTCAGCAAAATAGATGGATGACGATAAATCACGCCTGTCACCAGTACGCCGAGATATGCTTTTTCTGTCAATCCGGCGAAATATCCGAGTGTGGTATAACTTTCCATCATCGGGTCAGTATAGGCTTCTCCAAATAAACCCTTAATTTGATAATAATGATCCATCACCCAGAGGCTGTAAAAGCCGGATTCTTCGGCAGTGGTGACGATTTCTTTGAGCTTCGGGCGAATGGCAGCCGTGCCGCCGGGATACTTGAACGACGGAATTTGCAATCCAATGTGCATTATAAATCTCCTTATGTGAGGAATGTTTCGGGATACATATAATTTTGCGGATGGGAAGCAAGACGCTCATAAGCCTACCGACTCAGAACGAAGATTGCAAATATTAATTTATAGATTCATCAGTTTTGCATAAATTCGTCGGGAATGACGGATTTATCATGAGGGTGGACTGTCAGGAACAAAAAGTACCCCCGTAATTGGCGGTACTTTGAATGATTGTCTGCATAGAATTAATCAGTACACGATCAATTCAATTCTTGATGATATTTTCTAACGGATGGAATGATGCTTTTTAAATTTTGAATACGGAGAAAAATCTTAGTCATATATCCAAAAGTAGACCAGGTGTAGGGGAGTGCCTCTGTGCGCTCCCACGATTGTTCAACGGGAAGGCACGGCGACCTTCCCCTACACTTATTTCAGCACCTGATTTTTTAACCTTCATTATCTCCACCGATTGCGGAAACCCTCAAAACCCTGCCTGGTCAAGCGCTAGTAATTATAGAAAATCATCGAGATAAGCTGATTTAACATGCCATTGATGATACTCATTGCAATCCCGGTCAGTAAGAGGGTGGCACAGCCTTTGCCCCAGCCAATGTCATAAACTTTAGTGACTTTGAATGACATCCAGATGGTGAATCCGATTGCTGAGACGGCATAGAGCAACATCAGCCCGTAAGCAAGCATGATATTTTCCAGCGTTGATTCAAATGCTTCATAATTTTCGGTTTCTACCATGTATTCCCATACCGCAGGGTCAGTTGGTAAATCCGAGAATACGGCAAATGTTGCAATACTGACGAGAATAATGCCTACAATGGTCTGTAAAATGAAGGGCATCCGCAGATGATAGATCAGGTTGGTGTAGTTGCCATCACCACCTAAGCCCATTGAAGCTATGATGTGCATAACGCCTGTTTGCATGAAGAACGAAATCAATGACCAGATGATAACCACCAGTGCAACAATCGCCGCGATAATCCCGACCGCGCCCGTGCTGACTGTCCCGAGCGAGGGTTCATCCATCGAAATAACCATCGCAATGAATTGCCCGAAGATGAGCATCGGAATAAAGGCAAAAACACCCATCAGCAGACTGTAGATGCCAACACCGACCAGTGCTTTACTCCAGGGAATGACATCTGCATCACTTCTTTTATCGCCGCGTTTGGGTTTGTCGGTCATTCCGATAGCGCGATTGCTCATTAATGCTTGAACAGCGACACTTTCATCTGTGCCTGTAATTTCGGCGGCAACACCGCGTGCGTAACCGTCATTTGCCAGGTCAGGGTCTGCTCTGAATGCTTTCTGTGCCCATTCCCATGCTTCGTCATTTTTGAGATCGATCACATGATCCATCGCCCGTTCGAGATAAACTTTCGCCTGTTCGGGGTCTCTTGCTGCGGGTGCAGGAGTGGAAAAATCCATATCGAAAGAGGGTGCTTGACTCTCTTTGAGTTTGCGGGCAGTTTGTGCTGCCAGCTTCTTGACGTTCGGATCAGTTTCTTTCTTGTAAAGTGCGCCGAGAATCTTGATCGTATCGGGATGACCGGATTGTTCCAGTTCGCGAATACCTCTAATTCTATCCTGTGGATTGCCACTTTTGAGTAATTGAATAATTGCTTTGTCCATAACTTACCCCTGATAACTATGATTTTGTAGGACGATAATGCTATGTCTATCGTGCCATAAAAAGTGAATTCACACAAATAAGGTATTGTATTGGTTTAGTTTCAATTTTTGTGAACTTGCATGAATCAATGACATTCTGTTATACTGGTTAGTAATGTGATTTAACTTATTTTGAAACGACAAGAAATTTTTAAACCATACCTGTAATAAAAATTGATATACAATAGTAGAGGTCAGGTAAACGATTAATACGAAAAGAAATTTCATGAACAAAGCAACTAGAGCACAGGTCAAGCAGCATAATAGACGTCTGGTGATGCGTGCCCTCTACGAAAACCTTGCAGATAACCGTGCAGCCCTTGCGATTGCGACCGGGTTAACGAAACCGACTATTGGCACAATTATCAGCGAGTTAATTGATACAGGTTATGTGACCGAGGTCGGCTACGGGTCATCCAGCAGTAGCGGTGGAAAGCGTCCGACAATTGTTGAATTTTTACAACAGGCTCGTCAGGTGATCGGAGTGTCTGTATCGGGGGACGAAATTATCGCCGGATTAGCTTATCTCGATGGAACAGTCATTGCCCGTCATAATTCGGTGATTAGTCCGGGGGATAACATTCTGGATGTACTGCGATGGACAGTAAATGCTCTGATGGCACAACATGATGCAGATGTATTATGCATCGCTATCGGTGTGCCCGGTGTGGTGGATTCACAGACAGGCATTGTGGTTGACTCCCGCATTCTCCATTGGGAAGCCATGCCCTTAGCGCGTGAAATCAGCAAACAATACCGGATTCCATGCTATGTGAGTAACAATACCGAACTGGTGACACGGATGCAGGTGACTCAAAGCGATCATGACACCAGTCACCTGGTCACGGTTTCGATAGGGGATTCCATCGAGATTGGCAGCACTTTCGGGGATGATGTTTATCAACATGGTAGTGACATCAGTAAACTCGAAATCCCCGGAACAGATTATACGGTTGAGTTTCTGGTCTGGAAGCACATCAAGGAAAAAATGAAAGCAATCATCGCCTCAAATCCTGATAGTGCGCTATCCGAACGCAAACTAACCTATTTATTGCTTCGTCGGGCAGTGCTTATGAAAGAACCTGCCGCACTTGAATTACTGGATGAAATGGCGACCGTGCTTTCGCATGTTTATGGCTGGATTATCGGTCTGATGCGACCAACAGAAATTGTTCTGGCAGGGACAATGAGCGAAATCGGACATGTGCTGTTGACTGAAGTAGATAAAAAATTACGTCAGCGAATGCCAGCAGCGACAATGGCACAATTACGGCTGACCCTCGCACAATCACAATATTTGAGTATGCAGGGTGCGGTTATATTCGCATTGCAACAGGAGCTAGGCATCGTATGAGCAAAATAGGAATTATCACAAACGATAAAGCACAGGTCTTTCAACGGGAAATCATCGCCGGGGTTCAAGATGTTGCGGGGGACAAAATAGAGGTTCTGGTCGATTCTATTGCAGAAAATCCCGACACACGCCGTCCGATAAGCCTTGATATTGATGAACTGGACGGCATTCTGGTAATTTCCAATATTTTGTCTCACGATGAATTACAGTCACTGCATCAACGGGGAAAACCAATCACGCTGGTCAGTCATCAGGAAGAAGATTTGCCGATTGCAGCCGTGATTCAAAATAACACCGATGGCATTTTGCAACTGGTCGATTATGTTGCGCGGGAATGTGGTCGCACACAGATTGTTTTCATTCGCGGCGATATGAATCAGCATGATGGCAGACAGCGAGACAATCTTTTTCAGATGGGCTTGATGCAACATGATCTCACAACACCGGATGACTATAACCTGGTCGGGGATTTCAATCCGGTAACGGCTGCGAATTCGATGCTTGAGTTTCTGGAAACAGGCAAGCCATTTGATGCAGTCATTGCTGCGGATTATCTGATGGGATGTGCCGCGCTGGATGTGTTGCGGCATCACGATATTGATATTCCGGGCGACGTTGCTGTTGTGGGATTCGGTGACGGGGCGGAAGCTGAGGACATGGGATTGACGGTGGTTGGCGTGGATGTTGTTGAAATTGGTCGCCGTGCTGCCCGTCAATTGCTGAGTCAGATGGATGGCATGACGATGACAGGCGTTACCTGGCTCAATACAGAATTGATTGTGCGGGACAGTAGTTAGATACAACGCGAAATTGTTGAACGATGTGAGGATTAATGCAACGATTTATGGGTATTGATGGCGGCGGTAGTAATTGCCGGGTGGTCATCACCGATGACAATATGAATGAACTGATACGGGTCAAACGCGGGGCGGTCAATCCTAACACTGTCGGACGTGATCAGTCTGCGTTACGTATTCAGGATGCCATTCGTGAAGCACTGAAAACACTGAATCTCAATTCCGTTGATGGGGTAGGGATAGGTGTTGCAGGGGCATCGTCAATTTATGCAGAAGATTGGCTACGCGCTACGATTCAGGAGGTACTCCCCGATACCTTTGTTGCTCCTGCATCCGATAATGAGATTGCATTAGTCGGCGGTACAGGTGAACGCTACGGATTGTTACTCCTCGCCGGGACAGGTAGCGTCGGATTCGGTATGAATCGCGATGGTGATAAATTGCAAGTCGGTGGATGGGGTTACATTCTCGGTGACGAGGGCAGTGGCTACTGGATTGGATTGCAAGCCCTGAAATTACTCATTCACTATAAAGATCATGGCAAGTCATTTTCGCCATTTGTTGAACAGGTCGCTATATATCTTAAAGAAAACGGGGCATCTCATTTAGTGGAGTGGGTGTATATTCAGCAGGAAAATCCGATTCCCGTCATTGCGAAGATTGCATCGGTGGTACTGGATAGTGCCGACATTGGTGATAATGAAGCACTGAAAATTATTGAACAGGCGGCAAATGACATCTATGACATGAAAACCATGCTGATGAATCGCCTGAATATGGTGAATCCGCCGATTGTTTTAGCAGGTGGTTTGCTGACTTCGGAGAATGTTTATAGCCAACATTTGCTATCAAAACCCGGTCTGGAGACAGTAATACAAGCTAAGCACGAACCTGTTATTGGCGCGGCACTACTGGCGAAATTAGCCCTTCATCAAAACATTACCGCCTGAAGGGTAAGAAATTTATTGAATGGGCTGACCGTACAAAGATTGTTGTAATCTGTAGGGACGCGATTCTTCTCGTCCGTTTTCACAAATCTTGTCTTCCATTATAGAAAACAAAAGGAAAGCAATGTCATATTTAGAACAAGAAATCCATGAACAAGCCAGTGTGATCGAGCATTTTCTGGCAGCAGAAAACGATAATGTGGCAAAAATTGCGGCGGCAATCCGGGAATTTGACCCCGCGTTTGTCTTGATTGCGGCACGCGGCACATCGGACAATGCGGCACGTTATGCACAGTATCTGATGGGAATTGAAGCTAACTTGCTGGTATCTCTGGCAACTCCCTCTGTACATACCCTCTATGAAGCCAATATCAAGATGAGCAAAGCGCTCGTAATCGGGATTTCACAGTCGGGACATTCCGAAGATGTGCGTCAGATTGTGACCGATGCCCGTGAACAGGGTGCTATCACGCTGGGTATCACCAATGATGAAACTTCACCGCTTGCGAATGAAGCTGAATATCACATTTACCTGAATGCAGGGGAAGAAAAAAGTGTTGCCGCAACCAAAACCTATACTGCACAATTGACTGCGCTGGCGCTTTTAACTGCTCATCTCACACAAAATGACAAAAAACTGGCGACGATTCAAAAATTGCCGCAGATGGTCAGTGCTACGATTGATGCCTCTGAATCGGTGGCAAATTGGGTTGAGCGCTATCGCTACATGGAAAGAATTGCGCTCATCGGACGTGGCTTGAATTACAGCACAGCATTTGAAATTGCGCTGAAAATTAAGGAATTGTGCTATATCGTCGGGGAAGAATACAGCGAAGCCGATTTCCGTCATGGTCCAATTGCGATTATTTCACAGGGATTTCCGGTGATGGTGGTTGCGCCAACAGGGAAAACACTGCCTTTGATGCTCGATTTGCTGGGAAAATTGAATGAACGTGGTGCAGAGTGCATTGTGTTCAGTGACAGTGAAGAGGCTTGCAAACTCGCGACCAATCATGTGGCGCTTCCGGCAGATATTCCTGAATGGTTAAGTCCGATTTGCGCGGTTATTCCGGGACAGATGTTTGCCTATCATCTGGCAGCAGCAAAAGGGCACAAAATCGACGAACCACGCGGCTTATCCAAAGTGACGATTACGCGATAAAAAAACGGGCGCACATCTTGCGCCCTAAAGAATCAATTCTTCTATTGCTTCATAATTGAGAATGGTAATACGCGGGTAAGTATCACTAATTGCGCCATCTTCCACCAATTTTTTGAGAACGCGATTCAAATGGCGGACAGTCGTTCCCAATAACGATGCCAGCACATCTTTATCCGGCAGGGTAGTGGATTGTCCCTCACTCATGTGTGCCAGCATGTAAACCGCAAAGCGATTGATGACAGGTAGCGTTTGATTTTGCAGCAACATATTTGACGCGAAGAGTTTCTGGCGGGTCTGATTCAGCAGAAAATGGAGGAACTGTACATCATTTTCACCGTAGCGATTAATCAGGTCACGCCGGATGCCCAGCATGGTTGTTGATTCTGAGGCAATGACGGTACTTTTGACCCGCTCCTGCCTGAAAATCTCAAATTCGCCTATGACTGTGAGAGGCTTCGAAATCGCAAATACTGCTAATTCCCCATCGAGGCGATAGTGACTGCACAATACCTGTCCCTCCACCAGAAAATAGAGATAATGCTGCACATCCTGCTCCATATAGATGTGGCTGTAGATAGGAAACTGAAAGTGTTCCAGTGCATCCAGCAAATCTTGATTGAGAAAACTATCCATCTCGAATCGGGTAACATAGTCTTCGATTGTGTTTGATTTATCGACTGTTTTCATGATGTCCCATTGACCGATCTCCTATCTATTCCATTGTATTGTGACACATTTCTATAGTCAGGGACAAATGTCCTGGAAGCCGGATGTGAATAGTCGTATAGTGGAAGCATAACGTCAATTAACATGGAGAAACACAATGAACAACAATCGCAAACCTGAAAAACACAGTAGCGCAATCGGTGAAACGATCATCGGACGTGAAGGTGAACTATCCCGCGAAGAATTACGTCGCCAGATGTACGAACGCATCGCAAATGGTCACGCACTGGCAAGCATCGAAGAGACTGCCCGTCGCAAAAGCTAAAATATCAAGAAATGGAGTCCGGTTCGCCGGACTTTTTTTGTTTAACCGGCTTCAGGAATAGCTTCTCCGGCATAAGCGAGAATAATCTGCTCACGGGGAATGCCATTCTGCACCAGGGCATCGACAAGAGGTTTGTTGTTGATGTCCTCTTCTACGATGATTTTTGCTCCATCCAGTCGAACCAATAGGCTTGTGTTGACGATTCGTTTTTCACCTACTTTGCCAATACTGGTTACTGTATAGACATTTTCATCATCATTGGATGCAAAGTAACTGTAACCATTCAGACCTCTACCCGAATAGCCTTGCATCGTTTTAATGAGTGTTGCTTTCAAGGTATCCATTCTACAATTTCCTCCAATTGAATATCTATCACAACCAGTTTGATGGATAATTGCTCAATTACCTGTTTGGCGATTTCTTCCTGCAAAAAACCGTTGTAGGCATCCAATGATACTGCCAGAAATAGCGGATTATTTATCTCTAAAAAAGTCAATACGACTTTGTACATCATGTACTGCCCGATTACAGATTGTAGATAGTTAACCGGGGATTGCATGTTCTCAAATGTTTTGATTTCAACAAGAATGACAGATTCATCGTCCTTGTTTTTCGCTTCGACATCTACCCATAGATGACGATTTTCTATCAACAGGAGAAGATTTTCACCTAGAATTTGCCATCCATCTGACTTTAGTGCTCGAATAACTGTATCGTGATACTTATCTTTTGCTGGCATCTAAGCACCTGCTTGTACTGTTATTATCATTGTACACTAATTCCAGCGTCGCCAATCCTGTTCATAGAAACGGGGCAAAATCGGATTATTGAGGGTGTTGACGCCGTTATAATCTTCTGAATCAGCGATGTCAGGGTCGAAGTATCGTGCGTTATCGAAAGATTCCTGTGTGAGATAGCGCAATTCAAAATCCGGTATAGCGATGTCTACTGTGGCAAATGGTGTCCCGATGATAAATCCCCATTCGCCAAAAGTCGGGACATTGACATGCAGGGGCAGGGTATGAAAATCGGCTGCTTGAATCGTACTGTCAATTGTCCAGAATGAGCGACGGGCAAAGTAGGGCGAGGTCGATTGCGTGACGAATGCTCCGTCAGGACTGAGTCGATTGCTCAACATGCGGTAAAATGTGTCACTATAGAGTTTGCTCAGGCTTTCGTTATTCGGGTCGGGCAAGTCGAGGATAATCACATTGAAAATATCCGTGCCATCCTGCACATAACTGAAAGCATCTTCATTCAGAATTGTGACCCGTTCATCATCCAGCGCATTTTCATTGAAGCGGGTCATGATAGGAAAGTCCCTGGCAAGCTCAGTAATTGCCGGGTCTAAATCGACAACCACTATTTCTGCTACATCGTCATAACGCAAAATTTCCCGCACAGCAAAACCATCGCCGCCACCGAGTATCAGGACACGCTCACGGGAACGTGAGGCATTCATCACCGGATGTACCAGCATCTCATGATAGCGATACTCGTCCAGCGTGCTGAATTGAATATTCCCGTTGATGAAAAGGCGATAATCATCACCCCGTGTCGTAATCACGATGCGTTGATAGGGCGTTTGCTCTGTGTAAACAACATTTGAGCTATAGAGTTGTTGTTCCAGTACGCGGGTAATATCTGTCGAAAAAATTGCCCCGAGGATCATCATGCCTGTCACTGACGCACCCATTATCCACAGACGGGTTGACCAGCGCGGATTGAGTTTATAGCTGAACACACGCAAAATCATCAACCCGACGACGACATTAAAAATCGCCATCAGGAAAGCTGTTTGAGTCACACCTAATAAAGGAAGCAAAATCACCGGGAAGGCAATTGAGCCGACTAACGCCCCGAGATAGTCAATCGAGAGGACATCTGCGAGAGCATCACTCAATTCGGAACGGTCAGCGACAATGCGGGTAAGTAGAGGGATTTCTAAGCCAACACAGATACCGATTGCCAGTGAAATCGCTATCATCACCGCGTAATAATAGATGAAAGCCTGACTGAATACCGCATAGAGGATGACTGCTGAACTTCCCCCGAAGAACGCAACCGACAGTTCGACGATGATAAACCAGCGCAATGTATGGCGTTTGATACTGCGCGAGAGTAAAGAGCCGATACCCATCGCAAACAGGAAAAATCCGATTGTAAATGAAAATTGTGTGATGCTGTCCCCCAATAGATAACTGGACAGCGTCGCCACAATCAATTCATATGTCAGCGCACACACCGCAATGATGAGTACGGCAATCAGCAGGGTTGCGCGTTCTTTCCGGCTAATACTCTCCGCAGGCAAAATCTCCTGCGAATCAAAATTACTTGCCAAAGCCGGGTCCGCCTCCAGGGAAGATGAAGAATACACCGCGTGAATTGGGTGTATCATTACCGCTTGTCACCAGTCCGACGCCACTATAGGCGGCAAATGACGAGCCAGCAAAGCCCAGCAGCAATATTGAAATTACAACGACAACAAAAATTCGATTCATGGTTTTTCCTTATAAGACCGGGTCTGGCACGCCAAACCCCTACATAACAATTCCTACACGTTTGACATTTTCTGATTGGCGGACATCAGCCCGAAAATTGCAGCAAAAATAAATGCAGCGACCCCGTAAATTAAAAACCAGAGTGGCATGATATGGTCACGTCGAATAGTGACTTCCAGAAAGAGATCATCGACGACCGAGCCATCATAAGCAAGTTCTAATTTGTGTGCCCCTGCCTGGGTTGGCACGAACATTTCACTGGTTCTGTATTGTGTTTCTGTCCATGCCCCATCTTCATCATATCCGGTTTCATGCCAGAGTTCCTGTACAAATAAGGGCTGCGACAATCCATCCGGTGAGATGATGTTGACATCAATATCAACGAAACTATTGGCGGGCAATGAGCCACGAACCATTTGTACTGCGACAATGACCGGACGCTTATTCTCAAATTCGACGTTGACACTGGCAGATGTCCGATCATCTGATAATTCCACCGGGATAGAGTCGAGTGTTTCCCCCGTTGTCCCTGAGAATCCGGCAGCAACCAGACCGATAATCGCTGCGATGACACAGGCGATGGCTGCAAACTGATAGGTTGATTTCCATTGTTCGAGGCTTTCGATTTTCTTGATCCATGCCTCATTTTTGAAGGCTTTCGCCAGAGCAACTTCCCCTAGAGGACGCCCTTCATGCACTTCGAGTTCTTCGGCAGTTTGCTGGATACTATATTTCAAGCCATTGCCAGCACCTTCGGCGACAAAGACCCGTTCTCCCGGTTTTGCCCGCCAGGTTAATTCACCCTCAGCACCGACAATCTGTGCAAAATAGCGTTCATGGATGAATACTTTTTTCTCGCCTAAATCGAGCCGGGTATCCTGTTGCGGGTTAAATTGTGAACGGAAGCGAATTTTGCGGAAGAATGCAAAGCCTTTTTCATCGAGACTCAGCCAGAGCATTTGCCCGTCTGACCCGCCGAGTTGCCATTCGTTCCAGGTGAAAGCCTCGCCCTCATGCACACCGCGATAGAGTACCCGCCCGAGTACCATATACTCTACTTGAGCGATTGTCACCCGGTCACCGATTTGTATCGGACGGGGGGGGCGCGGTAAACGTTTGCCAGGACTCAATAACTCTGCGGTTTCCATGCCAACAGTGACATGCGAGCCACATGCCGGACAAACAAGTGCCTGTGATGTTGCGTTGTACTGGTCGATTGGACTGCCACAATTCGGGCATTCCAGCCGTGTTAAAGGTGAACGTGTTTCTGTTGCCATAAATAATTAACTCAACTTGATTTCGTGTGGTTCAAGATCATCGCCGGTTTCGACTTCAATTTCATTTTCCCAGAAGGTCACGCTAACAGGTTTGCCATCCGATGTTCCGGTCGCATAACCGAATTTGCCTTCGATGGGCATCACAGCAGAGAACTGTCCTTCCTGCCCGACCATTTTGCCGCCTCTTTTTTCAGTGATGAACACTTTCATGCTATTCACCTGAATGGTTGAGCCGACTTTGATGTCTTTGTGAGCCGGAATCGCACCGCGTACCCGTTCGCGCTTGTAGAGTGTCCAGTAACCTTCATCTTCTTCGAGCCATGCCGGAGGGGTTGTATCATCATCCCAGGAAATTTGCCACTCCTCCCAGAAGCCTTCGTCATAAGCATAACGAACACGCCCGAGTACTGTGAAACGCTTGCCACGAATGACGCCACTCTGACCAACGTTCAGACGGGAGGGGTAGTCTGCTAACTTGACCCCTTTACCGCGTGATTTCAGTCCTTCTTCCCCGGAAATGAGATAGGATGCGCCGCAGAACTGACATGATACCGAGCGAACAAATTGATTTTCAATTTTAATCGGCGCACCGCATGTTTGACATTCGAGTTGTTGAGCCATCCTATCTTCCTCTATTATGATTTTGTGTAGATACGTCTATTTTACACGCATTTTTGAAGTTATGCGGTATGATATGCGGGATATTTGTATGAATCGCTCTCTCAACCTTACCGATACGTAATTCTAAGGGGTGCGAAGTTTACAGGTTGTGCTAAAATCAGGCAGAATTATTTTCAAACGGTTTGAGAATGTACATGTTGCGAGAGATTCGCCAACGAAGACTAACAATTTCACTCATATCACTCCTGTTGCTTTTAGTGGTTTTTGCACTCCGGGTCGGTCAGGTGCGTGCTGCAACATACGATCTGCTTGTTACCAGTGACCTCGACCCGCCTGTTGCAAATGGTCTATGTGAGTTGCGCGAAGCGATCATTATTGTCAATACAGGGAACAATACAGGGGCAGAGTGCCCTTTTGTTGCGGGTCCTGCTATTCCGCCTGATTTAACAGTAGACGACTTTAATATTTTCTTTGATACCGGTGGTTTATTACCGGTCAATACAACAATTGAACTCGCGAGTCCATTGCCTGCAATTACGTCAACAGTCGATATTTCCGGTTACGATGTACCAAATCCTGTTGACAGTGTCACGCTCACGCCTGCACCGGGTGTAACAATTGGTTCGGGACTAACATTTACACAAAATGCTGCTGACCCGACGAACATCAATGCTAACGGATCAGGTGTTTTCGGGATGATTATACGCGGTTTTGTTAACGGTATCTGGGTTCTTAATGCGACAGATGTTGAGATTGGTCGTGAAGGCGGAACGACAGCATTTCGTGAGAATTATATATATCGCAATGATGTCGGAATTCGCATCGCCGGTACTATCACCAATCGAACGGTCGTCAGCAATAATTCCATCGGTATTGATGAAAATGGTATGGAATCCGATATTAATGGTTCTTTTGGCAATACGCTTGACGGTATTCTTGTACTAAGCGGGGCTAAGAATACGGAAATCGGAGGCAATACTCCCGCCGAAGGCAATATTGTTAGCAACAATGGGCGGCATGGCATCTATATCGCTAATGCGGATACGGTTGACATCTTAAATAATGTTGTCGGTCTACAATCAGCCAGTTCTACAAATCTATTATATGGCAATGGTGGAGATGGTATTCAGATTTTTCAGAGTGCCAAAATCACCATTGATAACAATATTGTTGCGATGAATCAGTTTAACGGAATCGCTATCAGGAATACACCGAATAGCTCGTTGAATACAAATACAATCGGTACATTACCAACACTTCCGACAGAACAACTGGGTAACGGTTTGCGTGGTATCCTGATTTCATTCAGCAATGGCACACGTATCCTCAACGATTCGCGCATTGCATATAATGGCGGCATCGGGGTTAGCATTTATGAATCAGTCGGTGTCGAAATTAGCGACTCACTGATTTACACCAATGGTTCGCTGGGCATTGATTTAGGTGGCAATGGCGTGACCCCCAATGACCCGGGTGATGATGATTCGGGTTCCAACAATTATCTCAATTTTCCTGAATTGAATTCTGCCGGAACAGATGGGGCTACACTTGTCCTTAACGGCTTTTTGAATGCGCCTGCCGGAACTTACGAAATGGCATTTTTTGTGAGCGCAGCCTGCGATGCTTCGGGATTTGGCGAAGGGGAAGATTACCTGCTGGATGGTGGCACACCCTTCACTTTAACGCAGGGTCCGGGATCCTTTTCTGTAACATTAAACGGGGCATACACGCCAGGTGACTTTATTACCGCCTATACAATCGACCAGAATGTCGGGACATTTGGCAATACATCCGAATTTTCACAGTGTATTCCAATTGAAGATGCAACTATAGATGCCCTGTTTGTTCCACTCCCGACGCAACCGACCTATTTACCCGGTGATTTCATCTTTTTTGATAATCGCTCGACAGGACCAATTGTCGGGACGAACTGGTATATTGATGGTGTATTTCAAAGTACAAATTATGATTTTTTCCAGCAATTCAACCTGCCTGGAACATATCTTGTAGAACTTGAAGTTATTAACGCATTTGGCGGAACGGATACCTATCAGCAGGTAATTGTGGTTGAATTGGCAACGGCAACACCTGTTCCTCCTACAGCTCTTCCGACAAGCATACCACCGACTGTACCAACGTCTGTGATACCGCCCACAATAGTTCCACCGACACTTATCCCGTCGATAACGCCCGTGCCGACGGATATTCCGACCTTAACACCGATTCCACCGACAGCGACTGATTTACCAACCGCAACGGATATTCCGCCAACGGCAACCGATCTACCGATAGCAACCGATTTACCAACAGCGACTGACCTGCCAACCGCAACGGATATTCCACCGACCGCAACAGACTTGCCAACGGCAACGGATTTGCCAACCGCAACCGATGTTCCGACCGAAACAGGAACACCATCGCTGGTTGTAACTGTTGAAGGAGACGGTGACGATACCATGACAATTACTGTCGGTAATGATGGCGATACTGTTGCTAGTGGTGTTGTCGCCCAGGAAATTTTGCAACCGGAAGTCGTCTTTGTTGCTGCATCACCCGGCGCACCCATCTGTGTCGAAGTCGGCGGTATTGTGTCCTGTCGATTGGGTGATATTGAGCCGGGAGACTCTGCGTCGGCAGGTATTGTCGTTCAGGGTCCGAATGGGGAAGCACCCGATTCCGGTTCTACAATTGTCTTTGCGGACGGTGTTTCCCCGACTATTCTGGATGAGCCTTATATCAGTAAAATCGGTAATCCTCCGGTTGCGCCTCCCGGACAGGAAATCACCTATACGATTCGCGTCATCAATCCGACTGATGAAACCGCCACCGATGTTGTCATTGAAGATAATATGCCGGATGTTATCGAAATTCTGGATGTTGAGGCAACAGCAGGGGATGTCGAAGTTGATGGTCAGTTGACGACCCTGACACTCGATGAACTTGAACCCGGTGAGCGCGTGATTCTGACGATTTTAGCGCGTGTCCGTGAAGATGAAGATATAGTTGACGCGATTGTGAATTTTGCTTGCCTGACCAGTTCAAGTAATCCTGACCCGACCTGTGCCAGCATGAGTTATCTTCAAGCAGGGCAGTTGCCTGGAACGGGTGAAGTCCCTATCTGGATGCAGATTCTGCGGGCGTCATTGCTGCTGACAATGGTTGCGGGAATGTTCGGCGGGATTGCGACACTCTACTGGCGGATGCGCCGGACATAATCAGTGAAGAATCGGATTTGGCGCACCAAACCCCTACATTTGTAACATTTCGACGTAGGGGCATGACGTGTCATACCCAAAATTTTCTGCGTGAATCAAAACCTTAAATCATCTGAAAAATGACAGCGAATAGATAATCCGCCGGGGGAAAATGCCAGGGATGCGGTTGTTCTTCAATGACGCATCCCTTGAAAAGGGTATCAAATCATCTGAAAAATGACAGCGATAAAGGGCACAATAGATAATCCGCCCAGGAAAAATGCCAGAGAAGCATTTTGCTCTTCGATCAGTTCACGCTGGATGTAACGGTAGGTGTTTTCATCGTTTTCGACACCCATTGCACGGTGAGCGATTTCAAAACTGATCCATGTGAGCACTGCCCCGAGGACGAGTGCCAGCACAATCCAACCGGTGCTACCGAGATAGCCCGGGTCAACATAAGCCGGGTCGTTAACCGAGAAGCCATTACTGGTGAATGCGCCGACAAAGAGACCCACTGCCATTGCGATAATGAAGAAACATGCGCCGACTGCCGGATTTTGAACTTCTTCAATTTCATGGATTAACTTTTGTGGTGGTAAACCAAGCCACGCCAGAATCAGAATACTAACGATCTGTGAAATAATTGTTGCAACGATAGTCCAACCGATAGACGCGACTACTACCAGGATTGTTTCTGACATCTATTATCCCTCCGATTTAAAAATATAGTCTGATGTTGAATAAACACACAGGACATCTCCTGCATGAAGATAGCTGTGATAGGTGCGCCATGCAATTGATGACTCACACAGCGTCCATTGTATCCGTGTCATGCCTTCAATGCCATTGATTGCGGGGAAAGTGTAAGACATTTCGTCATCTTGCTGTTTCCAGAGACCTGTATCATGCCGCATAGTAACCGAGACACAATAATTATCCTCTGCGAAATGATGATCTCTCAAATCTACAAAAGCATGATGATGGACACAGCTTTCAGGTGATACAGGAACACAGGCAAGCATCTCTTCCAGCATAAATTGATTGTTACGTTGAACGCGGATACGGTGACTTTCTCCGATGATGCCAAATTGTATTGACCACTCTCCGACATGAAGCTCATGTGAGAGTAAGGTGTGTGTCTGCGGCAATTTATCGGCAGTCACAATGGCAAGATGTAAGTCCTGTGGACGCTGATTAACAGCTTGTAGTTTCTTCGTCATGCTTTCATTGTAGATGCAAATTGCGATTTCGACAGCGTTTTTTATGACCAATGCCCCTCTGACGCTATGTTAATGAAACCCTATTGACAATTTTTTCGTATTACTGTTGAATAGTTGGTATGCAAACTATTGGTACACAAACTATTGGTACACAAACTATTGGGATGCCAATCATTATGACTATCAACAATAAGGACGCGCAAGAAATTCGGCTTTTAGCGCTTCATATGCTCAAGATTCCGCGTCAGTTACTCGAACAACGTTTCGCGGAAGAAGAAATTGATTTGACGATGTTGCAACATCACATCATGACAATGGCACATCGCCATCAACCGACCATCGCTGACCTCAGCCGCATGTTCGGTTTAGACCCGTCTACACTTGTACCGACTGTCGATACACTGGTCAAGAAGGGGTATATCTCCCGTGAACGCGACCCGGAAGACCGCCGCCGTTATCCCCTGCACTTAACCGACGCAGGTGCAGAATTGCATCATCATGTTTGTCATAATCTCGGGGAAGACCCGCTCTTCAAAGCCTTGCAGACGCTGGATGATGATGACTTTGAACGCTTACGGGCAATTTTGCGTGCGGTCGTGATTGCACTGCCGGAAGGGGAGGCTGCACTTACAGAACTCGATGAACATATCCAGGCACATGCCCGTGATGTACCCGCCCCTTAATTCTTTCCAGTTGACCTAAAGTCTTTTCTAATTTATTATTTAGGTATGTCTAAATTTGAAAATGAGGATGTGTGTTCACATCGCCTCAATGGAGGAATCTGTAAACAATGACGCGACTTTTAAAATATATGCGACCCTATGCGGGGATAGTGCTGATTTCGATTGTGCTGCTATTTTTCCAGGCGATCGCAGACCTATCACTGCCTACCTACACGGCTGACATCGTTAATGTTGGTATCCAGCAAGGGGGTGTAGATACGGCTGTACCGGTTGCTATCCGTGAAACTGAAATGGATAAACTGCTGCTTTTCCTGACCGATGAAGAATCGGAACAGGTACTGGCAAATTATACGCTGGTAGAGCCAGGTACATCGGATGCGGATAGTTATCTTGAAGAATATCCTGTGCTGGGCGATGAAGCAATTTATGTGCTTGCCAATGATGATAGTGAGACAATTGACATACTGAATCCATTGATGGGTAAGGCGTTTCTGATTGTATCCGGCATTCAACAGGCAATAGATGACCCGGAAAGCATTCCCGAAACAGAAGGTGGATTTAGCCTGGCAAATATCCCGGAAGGGGTAGACCTGTTTGCTTTCTTAGGAAATATGCCGGACGCAGTACTCAATCAGTTACGGACTCAGATGGATGAAGGACTCGCCGCGCTGGATGACGACATGATTATTCAGTCGGCTGCTGTTCCTATTCAAGCTGAATATACTGCTATCGGAATTGATACGACTTCAATTCAGAACAATTACATCATGCGAACTGCTGGAATCATGCTAGCAATTGCGCTGTTTTCCGGCTTATGTACCATCGGTGTCGGTTACTATTCCGCACGGACAGCCGCCGGAGCAGCACGTGATTTACGAAAAGCATTGTTTGAACGGGTTGAGAGCTTCTCGAACTATGAATTCGATAAATTTTCCGTCTCTTCTCTGATTACACGTACAACCAACGACATCACACAATTGCAAATGTTGATTGTGATGGTGATTCGGATTGTATTTTTCGCGCCGATTCTCGGTATTGGCGGCATTATCATTGCGATGCGTACCGCTCCCTCTATGTGGTGGACAATCGCGCTGGCAGTTGCGGCACTGCTGATACTCATTATCACGGTTTTCGGAATTGCATTGCCCAAATTCAGAATCATTCAAGATTTGATTGATCGTCTGAATCTGGTTTCGCGTGAGAATTTGTCCGGGATGATGGTTGTTCGGGCTTTCAACACACAGGATTTCGAGGAAAAACGCTTCGATAAAGCCAATCAAGATTTGACCGATACCAATCTATTCATTGCGCGTGTAGTCGCTGCGATGATGCCCGGGATGATGTTTATCATGAATGGTGCGACACTGCTGGTGATCTGGGTCGGTGCTCATCAGGTGGCACAATTGACCATTCAGGTTGGGGATATGATTGCCTTTATGCAATATGCGCTTCAAGTTGTGATGGCATTCCTGATGATGTCGATTATGTTCATCATGATTCCAAGAGCCGCAGTATCGGCTGATCGTATTGCTGATGTTCTGGAAACAGAGAGCAGCATCAAAGACCCGAATAATCCTAAAAATCTACCGGAAAATGACCGCGCACGCATCGAATTTCGTAATGTGAGCTTCCGTTATCCCGGTGCAGAAAATGACATTCTACATGACATTACATTTACCGCTGAACCGGGGACGACAACTGCTTTCATTGGCTCGACAGGTTCGGGTAAATCGACAGTCGTGAATCTTGTGCCACGTTTCTATGACGTGACCGGGGGCGCGGTACTCATCAATGGTGTCGATATTCGCGATGTGACACAACATGACCTTCGTGAAAATGTTGGTTATGTTCCGCAACAATCACTGCTTTTCACAGGCACAATTGATAGCAATTTGCGTTACTCCGATGATAATGTCGCTGCCGATGTTGTTCAGGAAGCGATAGAAATTGCACAGGCAGAAGAATTCATCTCCGAAAAGCCCGAAGGGCTTGAAACAGAGATTTCACAGGGTGGTACAAACGTTTCCGGCGGTCAACGTCAACGTCTGGCGATTGCCCGTGCTCTGGTCAAACGCGCACCCATTTACATCTTCGATGATAGTTTCTCGGCGCTGGACTTCAAAACCGACTCGGCTCTCCGAAAAGCACTTAAAGAGAAAACCGGAGATAGCACCATTTTGCTGGTGACACAACGTGTCTCGACAGTGAAAACCGCCGAACAGATTATTGTTCTCGACAAAGGACGCATCGTCGGCAAAGGCACACATGATGAATTGATGGAAACATGCTCCATCTATCAAGAAATTGCTGAATCACAGCTAGGCATAGGAGATATAGCGTCATAATGTCAGAGAATAAAACACGCGAACGAAATAATGCACCACAACGGGGTCCGATGGGACATGGACCTGCCGGGGTGGTTGAAAAGGCAGACGACTTTAGAGGCACAATGTCAAAGTTGATCGAGTATCTCGGTCAACATCGACTCTCCCTGGTGATTGTGCTCATCTTTGCAATTGCATCAACGATTTTCATGATTGTGGGTCCGAAAATTCTGGGTCAGGCGACGACTTTAGTCTTTGAAGGCATCATCGGTGAACTGCGTGGAACAGGTGAGGGCATTGATTTCGGCGCTATCCAGAATATCATGCTAACACTGGTTGTGTTGTATGTGATTTCCTCTATTTTCCGCTACATTCAGGCGCACGTCATGGCAGGTATTGCGATGGAAGTGACCTACCGGATGCGGAAAGAAATCGCAGAAAAAATCAATCGACTTCCCTTGCGCTACTTCGATAAAACCTCACAGGGTGAAGTGTTATCGCGCATTACCAATGATGTTGATACGGTGAGCCAGTCGCTGAATCAAAGTCTCGGACAGATCGTCACTTCGGTCACGACGCTCATCGGTATTCTAATCATGATGCTTTCGATTAGCTGGATAATGACGCTGGTATCGGTGATTGTTATTCCGGTTTCTGTGGCGATTATCATCGCTGTGGTGCAACAATCTCAGAAATACTTCAAAGAACAACAGGTTTTCCTCGGACATATCAACGGACATGTTGAAGAAAACTATAGCGGTCATAATGTCGTTCAGGCATTCAATCGCGAAGCTGAAAGTATCGAAAAATTCAATGAATACAATGATACCCTCTACACTTCGGCGTGGATGGCACAATTCCTGTCCGGTTTGATGATGCCGATTATGATGTTTGTCGGGAATATCGGTTTTGTGCTTGTTTCGATTATCGGTAGTTTCCTTGCAATTCGTGGCGCAATTACAGTCGGTGATATTCAGGCGTTCATCCAGTATTCACGTCAGTTCAATCAACCGATTATGCAAATTGCGAATATCTCGAATGTCTTGCAACAAACCGCCGCCGCCGCAGAACGTGTTTTTGAATTCCTTGCTGAGGAAGAAGAAATTCCGAACACTGAATCGCCGGTACAGGTCAATAGCTTCAAGGGGCATGTTGAATTCAAGAATGTTGAGTTTGGCTACGACGCCGACAAAGTTATCATCCATGATTTCTCGGTTGAGATTCAGCCGGGACAGAAAATCGCCATCGTGGGTCCGACAGGTGCGGGTAAAACGACCATCGTGAAATTGCTGATGCGTTTCTATGATGTCAGTGAAGGCGCAATCTTAGTCGATGGACATGAGATTCAAGATTTCACCCGTCATGATTTACGCAGTGCCTTCGGTATGGTGTTGCAGGATGCCTGGCTCTATAACGGCACAATTATGGAAAATATCCGCTATGGTCGTTTGGACGCAACGGACGAAGAAGTCATTGCGGCGGCAAAAGCAGCCTATGTTGACCATTTCGTGCGGACACTGCCGGATGGTTATGACACTGTTCTGACCGAAGATTCGACCAATATCTCACAGGGTCAACGACAATTGATGACGATTGCCCGTGTGATTCTGGCTGACCCGCGCTTGCTTATCTTAGATGAGGCGACCAGTTCCGTTGATACCCGTACCGAGGTGTTAATTCAACGGGCGATGGACAGATTGATGGAGAATCGAACCAGCTTCATTATCGCGCACCGTTTATCGACTATTCGCAATGCAGATCGCATTCTGGTAATGCGTGACGGTGATATTGTCGAGCAGGGTAGTCACAATGATCTGCTGGCACAGGATGGCTTCTATGCTGAATTGTATAACAGTCAGTTTGAGGGCGAAGTCCCGGAAGCTAATCAGATAGCCTAGATTTCTTGGAGAGGGTTTGGTGCTAATCAAGCCCTCTTTTTTGTATGAACCCCGGAGTTATTCACCGACAAGCCTCCATCGAATAAATTCGACGGCTGCCAATAACCCATTCGATAAATCGAATTCTATGAACACTGTGTTAATTTGCAGGATTCATCAGAATGAAATTCATTTCATGCGTTTTTGTAGCTGGTTGATTTATCAACTAGCGTTCAGACATAATTTCTTATTCTAATTTCTAAAGAACATCACCCCGAAACCACCCTTCAACAGGAATGACTTCCTATCGAATTTAAACACAGGACTGATACAATGCGCGGATAATCGTTCGTGTAATTGGATACTCATGCGAAAACGTGTTTTTCAGTGGTTAGATAAGCACTTATCAAGACAATTTCATCATTTGCCTGTGATTGGTCAGGGTAATTATGCCGCACATCCTGACATCAGCGTTTTTTCTTACGGAAACCCCGAACAGATTCAGTATCAAACACCTCATCATCAGGGCGATTTATTACCGGAATATGTGAATACTATCGGGTTGAACGAGTATCCTGCGCCATTTATATTGTCGATCAACAACGGAAAAATTTACGGAAGACACGCACTCATCACGACAGGTGACAGGCAAATCCTCGCCGAGTCGGTTTTTAATCATTTACCCTATATAAAAGATGTCTCGTCGGGACGAATTCACTATCCACAGGCTATGCCGGAACTGATTCAGCAGATGACCACGTCTGCACACTATGAGACTGTTTTTGTGCTGGCGAATTATTTCGGGAATGCCTATTACCACTGGATGATGGAGTCGTTACCGCGATTGTGGCTCTTACAACAGCATCAACAGGCGACAGGGCAGACTATTCCTGTGCTGTTGAGTGAGCCGTTGCCTGATTTTGCACAAGAAACACTGAAATTGTTCGGGATAGAGGATATGCTTTTCTGGACAGCGACGCATGGTGTGGCACAGAATTTATTGCTACCGATGGCGATCAATGGTACAGGGATTCCCTCTCCTTATGTGATGCGACAGGTTAGTCAACAATTACAGGTTGCTATCGGTGATTTGCCGGAGTTCGACTGTCCACGCATCTATATTTCCCGCAAAAATAGCCACAAACGCCGGATTATCAATGAAGATGAGGTGATGACTCTGCTCGAAAAACATGGCTTTGTCTCTTTCACACTGGAAGATATGACACTCGCCGAACAAATTGCCCTGTTCAAACAGGCAGACATCGTTATCGGCGCACATGGCGCAGGTTTTAGCAACTGTATTCATAGTGAAAACATTACACTGCTGGAATTCTTCGAACCCTCGTACATTAACCTCTGTTTTTACCGATTAGCAGGTGGATATGGCTTTAAATACGCTTATCTTACGGGTCAATCTGCCAACCTCAACATTATAATAGATGTATTCGAACTTGAAACACTCCTGCAAACAACGGGCATTATCACGTAATGTGGCGCAAGGTTGCAGAAACGCTTACAATTTATCTATACGTCTGAAACCTCAGAGAAGTTCATAAGGATTCACCGTGACCACAAATGAAAACTCAAAATTATTGCGTCAACTACTGGACATCGGTCGGCAAATGGCTGAGACCCGTGCCTTAGAGCCACTGCTTGTTTATGCAGTGGATGTGACGCTGGAACTCTTAAACGCACAATACGGTTTTCTTGTCTTGCTTGATGGAAACGGCGGATTAGATTTTCCTGTTGCACGCGATAGACAGGGCAATAACATTGACGAACCCGAAACACAAATTAGCAAAACCATCATCTATCGTGTGATTAACGATATGAAGCATCAGAGAATTGCCAGCGCAACAGGAGATGAGCAATTCGGGAATGCCCGTTCAGTGAAAGATTTGAGTTTGCGGTCGGTCTTGTGTGTGCCATTAATCTCACGGGGAACAGCTATCGGTGTGATTTATCTGGAAAATCGTCAGGAATACGATTTGTTCACCGAAGATGATGTTGAACCCTTGCAATATCTTGCCGGTCATGCGGCGGTCTGTATCCAGAATGCCATTCTCAATGAACAACTGGAACATCAGGTACTCCGCATGGATGAAATCACGCAACTGGTGATGAGCGGGGAAGTGCCTTCAGACGTACTGGAAAATGCCCTGGAAAAAGAACGTGGACACATCCTGTACAGTTTTATTCGCGATGCGTCCCATCAATTTCGCACGCCGTTAGCTGTCATTAAAACCTCTGTCGATTTGCTCAAACGAAAAATTGATACTACCCGATTCGGGAATTATCTTGACCGTATCGCAGGGCAGGTGAATACCATTGTCTCTCTGGTTGAATCACTGAATTTTCTCGCGAAGCTGGAATCCGATGTTGATCGTGATTTTGTACGGGAAGATATGCGCCTCTTGCTTCGTGATATGTGGGAGGTGATGTCTCAACGGGCGGAAATTAAGAAGGTTGAAATCCGTTATTCAGTACCCGATTATCCGGTTCATCTTGCGATTATCCCGAATTATGCGCGACAGGCACTGAGTCAGGTGGTCGAAAATGCGATAACTTATACTGATTCCGGCGGTACAATTACCCTTGATCTGCTTGAAAATGATGAGTCTGTTCAGCTTATTATTTCCGATACCGGTCAGGGCATTACAGAGGAAGATTTATCGCAGGTGCTGGAGCGCTTTTTCAGGGGAGATAAAGCCGGAACAACACGCGGGCTGGGTCTGGGTTTGTCAATTGCGGATAGCATCATGAGAATTCACGGGGGCGAAATCACAATCAAGAGTATCGTTGATGAGGGAACAAAAGTCTTTCTGACTTTCCCCAAAATCAGACATAGCGAGTAAAATAGAGTGGTGATTATTTGAAAATACAATTTGAGGTGGACGATGAATGTAGAAAAGACCTCTTTTGGAGGATGGGACAATTGCTTCCACATCTTTAATGACAGTATTGATGCGATTGTCACGACCGATGTGGGACCAAGAATCATTTATTTCGGACTTCGTGATGGTGAAAACATGTTTCACACGATCCCGGAAGATATGGGCAAAATCGGCGGTGACGAATGGCGTGCCTATGGCGGACACCGTTTATGGCACGCACCGGAAATGAAACCGCGCAGCTATCAACCGGATAATGCAACAGTCGATCATTTTGACCTTGATGATGTGCATTATTTTGTCCCGCCTGTAGAAGAAGCAACAGGCATTCAGAAGCAAATTAGCCTCTTTTTCAAAAATGATACTCTGGTGGTTGACCATGCCTTCACCAATACGGGCATGTGGCCCATCGAACTCGCACCCTGGGCACTGAGTGTCATGAGTCCGGGCGGAACAGCGATTTTGCCTCTGCCACCGCATGTCTCGCATGATCTACACCTGCTGCCAACGCACGCTATCACCCTGTGGGGATACAGTCATCTCAATGACCCGCGCCTCAAATTCGGGGATAAATATATTTTGATGGAACAACGACCGGATATGGAACAGCCGCTCAAGATTGGCTTGCAGGTCACACAGGATTATCTGTGGTCAGTGGGGTGGTTAGCCTATGTCAATCACGGAACAATGTTTGTGAAATCTTTCCATCCACCGCTATCAGAATCGACCTATCCTGATATGGGGTCACAGGTCGAAATGTTCACCGATAATACCATGCTGGAATTAGAAACACTCGGTGGATTGCGTCAATTACGTCCCGATGAGACAGTTAACCATCGTGAATACTGGTCATTGCACCCGAATGTCGCTCAACCACAGGATGATGCACAGATCGGACAGGATATTCTGCCACTGGTACGGGAAGCACATCCGAACGTTGGACGCCGCAAAACGGGTCCTCTGCGTTCATTGAATTAGACAGCTTTAGTCGGGTACATGTCCCGTCTCTTAATCGTTGACGATACCGACAACGATCAAAATTGGCGGGACAATACAGCATAAGACCTGAACAAATACACCAAAGTTACCCGCGAATTCCCATGTCCCGCGCACAAAGTTGATAATTGGCGCTAACAGGCTCTGGAAGAAACCGATAACCCCGCTTAAAGGATTGTCTGTGTCATTTACCGCGCTAGTGTCATCATCATTCGAGGGGGCGGGTGTGGCAGATTCTGCGGCAATAGCATTAATTGTTGCATCAATACCTGCACTGACAGTCGCCTGAATCGCTGTGGCATCCGGTGTGCCTGTCTGTATTGCAACTTCTGTCAGACCACTGTTGACCCCTGCTTGAACAGTTGCGGCAATACGCTCTTCATCGGTTGAAGGTGGATTGCTCATCTGATAGGCAATCGACAGGATGAGCATCACCAGCAAGATCGCAAATCCCCCGTATCGTAATAACTTTGAGATCGGAAATGATTTCTTCTGTGGGGTGTTATCACTCATATGTCTGACCCTATAATTTGTAGAATAATTCCCGGAATTATGCCTTAGATTGAGAGGGATTACCATGATTCATGATCGGGCAATCCCTCCAGGGCGTCAATTTCAGGGCAGACTCTCTAAGAATTCGCCGACTATTTCTGCAAATAGTTCCGGTTGCTCATCAAAGGGGAAATGCGTTGAGTCCGGTATAACTTCAACCCGCGCATCCGGCAGGGCATCAGCATACATATTTGCAACGTCGATAGATTGCAGGTCATTTTCCCCATGCAAAATCAGGACAGGCGCTTCGATTGCTGATAACGCCTCACGATAGTCGTGTCTTTGTCCCATACTCACATACTGCGCCATCACCATCCAGCCTCCAGGTTCACCCTGAACAGGTAGTTCAACACCCATAGCAATTTGATAAAAAACAGCAAACTCATTGTTGAGCGCAACTAAATCCGCTTCCGAATTTGAGAACAGGTCATTGAATGCAAAATAACGGGTGATGAAATCGTCATAGTCATCTAGCATATCCTCCGGCAGATGGTATCGCACGGTGTCGAATAAGTCATCTTCATCACGGGGCATGACCAGCACATTTGCGGGATTGACCAGTACAAGCCCGGCAACATGCTCAGGAAATTCGGCGGCATAGAGTACTGCATGAAACGCCCCGAAAGAGTGTCCGATGATAATCAATTGTTCATCCCCGAGGATTTGCCGGATACGCTCTATATCGGCAAGTTGAGCGCCTATTCCCAATGTTTGGTCGAGGGATTGCATGTTATTCCATGTATTGGATGATTCAAATGTGTCAAACGGGCGGGTCGATTGTCCTGCGCCACGCTGGTCATAGAAATGAAATTGAAAATCGTTGTTGAGCGGGGTCAGCGCATCCCATGCCTCTGTATAGGGGATGCCGGGTCCTCCATGAATAATCAGAACATTGCGACCCTCACCAGCAGAAAAATGATACAGTTGAATATCTTCTTCGACCTGCCAGAAATCACTGTTTCCAGTTTGTTCCGGTGGAGTTAGCGGCGCACGTAGATTCTGCTCATTGCGAACCATACCCGGTGTATAAAGTGGTGCTGTGAAGAGTGTCCACAGATAATAGCCGATGCCAGAAACCAGAATTACCACAACCATTATTATTCCAGCAATCCATTTCCACCTGTTTTGTGCTGTTGATGACATAATGTCTCCTATTGACCTCGTTTTATCAACAGCATAGCAAGCATTCCTGACAACCTGTGTCAGGAATAGCTAGATTTCCAGTTCCTCAAGGCTGACCAATCCATTTTTGAGGGCATAGACCAGTGCCTGATGACGATGTTTGAGGTGCAATTTTGACAGGATATTGCCAACATGGGTTTTGACTGTTTCTGTGCCGATGACCAATTTTTCAGCGATTTCTTTATTGGTTAATCCATGTGCCAGTTCCAGCAAAATTTCACTTTCGCGTTCGGTAAGATCCACGCCGGGCATCTTCTGACGGGTCATATCGCGCAAAACTGCCGAAGCTACTGCCGGGTCGATAATTGATTTGCCGGAATCTGCGCCGCGAATGGCTTCTAATAGTAGCATCGGGTCACTCTCTTTACGGACATATCCGATTGCTCCTGCTCTCAATGCCGCAATCACACGCTCATCATCGGTATGTGCCGTGAGGACAACCACCTGCGTGTGTGGACTGACAGCCCGTAAGCGCCGGGTCGTTTCGATTCCGTCAATGCCGCCGGGCATGTATAAATCCATCATGATGACATCCGGCAACCATTTTTCGAGCTTGTCCATGAGTTCTTCGCCACTTTCCGCACTGCCAACCACTTTAATATCAGGCATAGCACTCAAAAAGCTCTCGATACCCCGCCGCACAACATGATGGTCATCAACTAAAACCACTTGAATCATTATATTTCCTCATCAATATCTGTTAGTTTGTTGTTCCAGTGCCAGTACAATCCCAATGACAGGGTATGGTAAACAATAAATGTTAGCACCATCGTCGTAAAGAAGTTGCTATCCCAATGTTCAGGGGTATTAGGATAGAGATAAAATCCGGTGCTCGTTCCTGGCAGAAAAACAGTCGCTGCTACTAGAACCGTTGAAGCAATTCCGGCACTAAGAGTCACGCGATAATTTTTCATCGCTTCTTCCATTTCATCGTCCATCAATTTTTTGAGATAGGCATGTTGATGACGGATAATATTGACCATCGACCATTCTATCAGGACAAGCAGGATTGTTCCGATGAAAATAGGCAACCAGAGATAGCCTTCAATCCCCACAAATGAGCCGGGAAGAACAAACGCCAGCGCAAACCATAAAATCCAGTGACATTCACTCCGATGCTGCTTGACCAGTTCCCATGCAGGTTCATTTTCAGGAACAATCTCACTCATTTCACCCCGACGTTTGCGGTATCCTCTCCAGAAATAGACTGCGCCAACTGCCGTAACAGCAGCAATTAACGCCATCATTCCAGTTAAGATAGCAGGGCGCTCATAAATATAAGCCCGTATACTCAAGATGAATCCGAAGCCGACGCCAGCCAGCATTGCCGCAAAGCCAATATAATAATGATAGACCCCTTCTGCCTGTTTCTTGTATCCGGCACGTTCTTCGATGCGCTCTTCTATCGAGTCATCCGGCTCAAGCGGGAAGGATACAGTCAGCTTTGTTCCTTTGCCAATTTCACTATCCAGAAGCAGCGTACCCTCTAAATCCGACACCCGCTGTTCCATATTACTCAATCCCATGCCGCGTTTTGCACTTTCCACATCGAAACCCTGCCCATCATCGGTGATTGTCAGGCAGAGCGTATCGTCGCCCTGATATTTGAGACTCAGGGAAACATGTTTTGCGCGGGCATGTCGGGCTATATTGGATAGCGCTTCCTGTGTGATGCGGAATAATGTTTCCTGTGCGCCAATCGGGAGATGGTCGTCTGCCGGGAGTTTATCAAAATCGGTTTCGATGC